>Ga0208147_1000360_pt1 | contig 16244 bp, 28 predicted proteins | sample DEB3_08_DNA_FD_184520 | JGI IMG/M metagenome (GOLD analysis project Ga0208147, IMG submission 184520) | Aqueous microbial communities from the Delaware River and Bay under freshwater to marine salinity gradient to study organic matter... | ecosystem: Environmental > Aquatic > Marine > Coastal ... | reverse complement strand
GTTGTTTTTATGTTTGCAGAAAAAATCGTTTTTCATTTGAAGCGTGGATTTTGCCAAGCAACTCGTTTGAGTGTTCTATCTTTTTTTTGGCTGTTGCATGCTCGACATGCTGACTGCAGGTTCTCTATGTTGTGGTTGGGTGTGTCACCTAATGGTGGGTTGATGTGGTCTATTGTCCAGTCGCTTCCTTCTAAGTCTTTGTTACAGAACGCGCAGATTGGGTCGAGGATTGTCTTGGCATACGCCCTTGCCCTAGCCCATTCATTACTGGCATGCCATTCGCTCATAGTTTGATGACCGTCCCTGTGTATTCCTGCCCTTTGTTGAGTGTGAAGCATACGACGCCTGGTTGTGAGTCTTCGCCTGATGTTAGGCGATACCAGTCGCTTCCGTTGTCTAGGGTTGCAGCTTGAATCCAGTAGCGTGAGGCTCCGCGTTCATGTGAGGCTACTTCTTGCACTCTTAGGTGGTGGAAGTGTCCGCTTGCGAGGATTGTTGCTGATGATACTGGTTGTTGTCCGAATGATTGTTTTTGCCACCATGTGACTACACCTTCGGGTCTGTTGGCTTGGTGGCCGTGCACTAGCCCTAGGCGGTGGTATGAGTCGCCGAATACGTCGATGATTAGTGATTCGTCGTGTGGGTGTGGTTCTAGGAAGCGTGCTCCGAGGTTTGTTTCTTGTGATAGTCGGGCTAGGGTGCGTCCGATGTGGACGCCCCAGTCGTCGGTGACTGTTCCGACTCGTTGTTTGTTTACTCGGAACTGGCAGTGGTTAGATCCGATTGAAGCGTAGGTTACTGGTGCGATTGCGCTTAGGCGCTTGAGTAGTTCCCAGGTGAGTGTTGTTGCTTCCCCTTGGGTGCCGTCAAACTCGATTGCCGGTCGCCAGTTGGGCGCGGTTTCGACTTTGGGTGCAGGTTGTAGATTCTCTAGCAAGAGCAGGCTTCGTTTCGGTGGCGTGAAATGCTGAGGTCTGAGATGTGCAAGCCTCGTGCCTGGAGAGCGTTGGCTAGTGTTCTTGCTGGCCATTTGGCGTGGTTGTTGATCGCTTGTTCTAGGATTTCAGCGTCTTCGGTTTCCAGCTCGAGGATTAGCGTTCTGACTTTGCAGGTTGGGATTCTTGTTGGTGGGGTTAGTCCGTTTAGTAGGCTCATGTTTTTAGTTTACTTCCGGCTTCGCTTTTGGCTTACGACCGCGCTTTGTTGGTGCTACGGCTGGGGTTTCGATTTCACCTAACGCTTTTAGGATTTCGTGTAGCGCGTAGGTTGCTGTTTTTTGCTCGGTGGAGATGTTTTCGATTGCTTTGAGCACTTCTAGCCTGGCTGCTAAATGTCCGCGCTTGTAGGCGTTCTGTCTTACGTCTTCGAATAGGTTTTGTAGGTTGGTGCCGATTGGTGTGCTCATAGTTTTAGTTCCTTCTTGATCCATTCCCACTCAGAGAGAGTGGTTGGTGCTACGGCTAGTCGATTGGTTGTTGTTGCGGCTGGGTCTCGGTAGTGGGTTAGGCAGAGTGTGCGTCTGTGGTAGAGCGCTGCTCTTGTGCATGTTAGGTTTACGCAGACTTTGACGTTTGCCATACGATTGACCTCCGTCCGCTGGTTGATTTGCCGTAGGCGATTGCTTCGACTCGGCGAGCGCGGTAGAGCTCGTTGCGGCGTGAGCGGATTCCGCTTGGCGATGAGATGTTTTCGATTCCGGCCATTCGGCAGTATGCCTGGTAGGCGTCTACGAGTTCCTCGTCTGTCATGCCCTCGGCGAGTAGTTTGACGATGATTGTTTGTGTCTGTGTGAGTTTGTCTGGGTCGACTCGTTCAGCTGCTTCGTGTGAGGTGATTGGGTCGGTTAGTCGTGCGTGTGGCATTAGATGTTTGCTCCGTTCGTGATTACGTCGATTAGTTTGCTGTTTGACCATTTGGTTGCCTTTGCTACGGCTTCTTCGCTTTCGCGCTTTTCTTTTGCCCAGTAGAGGATTACTGAGAGCGGTTTGTTTTCTTTGACTGCTTGGCGGTAGAGCGCGTGGTCGTGGCGTGCCTGCTTGATTAGGTCTTCGAGCATTAGCGGCTGGCCTTGCCTAGTGCTACGAGTGCTCCGATTACTACGGCGAGCATTGTGATGATTAGTGCTAGACCTAGAACGTTGGCAAGGTCGTTTGGTAGGTTCTCGATTGCGATCATGGAGATTGCGAAGGCGAGTAGAACTGCTGTTGTTTTCATTTTTGTGCTTTCTGTGTGTTGGTGCGTGGTAGTTCTATTGTTGGGGCTCCGCCCATAGATGTCAAGTAGTTCTTTATTCCGGCGTGTCGCAGGCTTCGATAACCAGGCTAACTCCAGCTGGTAGATCGTCGTCATAGTGCTTACTTGCTTGCCAACAAACAATGTAAGAGTCGTCGACAATGGTGCCAGCTTTAGTGAGACAATCTCCGATTGCTCTTTGAAGTTTGTCTATGTCTGGTTTTGTTGTCATTCGCGCTCGCCGATTGGTCTTCGGCCGTGGAAGGTAGAACGTGGCCATTATTGTTACTGCGTCATCAAACTTTACGTCTGACGCTCTCAGAGCCTCGTAGACGGCTTGACGCCATTCGGGCAAGTGTTTGTTCGCTTCAACCATTACCGCCCGGCCACCGCGAACGTAGGCAGTTTTAGAACCTTGTGGACGCGGTGTGCCAGGGATAAATAGTTTCAGCATTAGAACGGTGTTTCGTCCGTGACTACTGGGGCGCTGTTTGACTGGTTCTTAGGCTTCAGCTGCAACACGGCAACATCGTTCAACGAGTGCTCCACGATTGCCTTAGCCTCGGTGGCGTCTTTCGGCGTGTAGGTCGAGACCTTCGTTGAGAGTGAACCCTCGAGTTCAACCCAGTCGCCTTCGGCTAGACCGGCAGGCATGTAGTTGTTAAACCAGGCAGTCCAGATACGGTGGCGCTCCTGACCCTTGAAGTCGTAAGTCTCCCAAAACTTGACGATCTGATACTGCGAATTGGTAACGCTTGAAACGGTTCCATTGACCTTGATAACTGGCATTTTTTTCCTATCTAGTGATTCTTGTTGTTTAACTTAATTATTAATTACTTTTAAGCGGACGTGGGTGTCCGGTCGTTCGACCATAAATGTCCGGTCGGTTGACCGTAAATGTCCTATCGGTCGACCATAAATGTCCGCTATCTCGTTATGCCCAAGAGTCCCGTCGCAGGTCTCTGGACAGTCCAAAAGAATAAAGAAACGCGACGTTCTACGATCTGGTCTGTAACCTCGGCCGTCATGAGCTCGATACTCCAACTCCTCCAGGTCGACAAGTTCGGCGAGCGCTCTACGCACCTGCCTGGTTGTTGTGTTGGAATACTTAGCCAATGTCTCTTGAGACGGCCACGCGCCCTGTTCAGCGTCGTCTGAGTAGTGCCAGGCGATTCCGAGTAGGACGAGTTTTGTTGCGCCTTTAGCACGCGAATGTTTTAGGACTGCCGATACGGCTTCTAAACTCATGTGTTTTCTCTCTGGGTGCCTATAAGATAGGACTTGCCCCTATCGTGGTTGGGGTGGCGTCTTGGTTACGCCGGGGTTCACTCGTTCTGTGTCGGGTGAACCCCTTTTACCTTATACGGCTTCTGCCTTAGTAGCAAAGTTCTCGATTGCTTTGAGAATGTTCACGTCCACGTTGGCCTTCTTGGCGTCCGTGTAGATCACGCGAAGAGCTGCAACATCGTCTTTGAGGCTTCTGGCCTCGCTGAGGTAGTCACGCTCAGTCTTAGGGGTGTTGTTCCCAACCTTTGCCATTTCCTCACGGCTAGGTTTCTTGCCCTTTGGGCTCATGTCCCCGCCCAGCAAGGCGAGCGCACGTCCGGTCGCCGAGGTTGAGCAGTTTTCCACCCATGAGGTAGCGTTCACTCCCTTGGTCGAAACGAGTTCCTGAGCGAAGTCGACTGCAACTGGCTGGGTCTCGTCAGCCAGGAAGACTGCAGACTTGATTACAACTTCCTTCTCGTTGATGAGAACGATTTCGTTGACGATTCGGCCGCGTGGGTGCAACTGTCTAAAGATTTCGATTCGGTCTTGAACCGTCTGATACTGCGATAAATCAAAATAAGCCATGTTCTGTGTCTTTCTACTTGAATGTCAGAAACGGTTTTCCGTTTCGTGCTTGTAACTGAACGACAGGTTCGCCGTTATAAGTGCCAACCTTGACGCCATTCATTTGCGCCAAGGTGGCAGATTTGAACGAGTTCAGCAAGAGTTCAGCTGCCTCGAAGTTGTATTTTGCATTGCAAAGGTTTACCCATAGATCGCCGAGTTCGACTTCGCCTGCAGTTAGACCAGGTGAAATGGTGCGGACGGTCTCATAGGTTGATGTAGAGCCGTCCCAGTCTGGTTCGATGTTGTCCCTGACCATGTCCTCAAAAGTCATTACACGCTTTAGAACCTCTAGATGATGTTGTCGGTCGAATGAAACCTGAAACTCTGTGTAGCGGCCGCCTGTGACCGCTGCGACTATGGCAGTCTCGCAACCTAACAATGCCATATACCAATGGACTTGCTCAAAGTATGTCCGAGGCAGTTCGCTCCAATACTGCGAAGTATGTTTGATTTCTAGAATCGCCAGGTTACCCTCTAGATCGCGAATAAGAGCGTCAGGGTTCGCAACATAGTTTTGTATGTTGTGAAGCCATGTTCCAGTTTCTAAAACCTCAAACTCGGGGTGCATTTCAGCAAAGAGCTGACGAATAGGTGCTTCGAACAAAGTGCCTAAACGCATAGGAATAGACGGTTCAACATGGTCGGAGATTAGTCCACGCTTCTCAGCCCAAAGAGTATAAGTTGACTTGAATGGTGAGACGCCGAGTATTGCGCCAATGTCAGTGCCGGTTATGCGGCCGCGTCTAGCTGCGTGCCATTCGTCCGAGTCGGGTTCAAAAGTGCCGATAAGACTGGCAGAGTCTGTCTGTGTAATCATGGTGACTACACTATAACCGACCTAAGACTCTTTGTCTTTCTTGGTCTTTGACGACACGCTGGAGATTGCCTCGCTCATGGCGTTATCGAAGTCCTTATCTTCCACAACACCTTTGCCTGCGTAGTTGAATGACAGTGCCATAACTAGACCTAGAACGGCACCTGTAGCGCCGAACAGAGCAGAGTCGAACGCCGTATAACCATAGATTGAGCCAGCGCCTAGAAAGGCGATTCCTGCTCCCAGGGTGAACGCACCAACGCGCTTGAAGCGTTTAGGGATTCGTGTCCAGAACCTCATTTTTTGACCGGTGTTTTCTTTGCAGTTGCAGGCTTCTTCGGTGCAGGCTTAGGCAGGTCGCCGATTAGTTTGAATAGATCCTTGAGAATGGCGTAGGAAGCAGCGTGAGGGACTGGTGCTGGTGCGCATGAGGCGTGCAAGTGGTTAGCACCTGCAGCCGATAGTGCTGACCCTGTGCAACCAATAGCGCCGATTACGGTCTCGCCGCCGACGATACGAGTCCCACGCTTTAGCGGTGACTGTTCAGCCAGGTGGTTGTATTCGATGAAGTTGTCGTCTCCGCCGTTCTTAGTGATTACAGTCCAGCCGAGAGCCTCATCGAAATAGTTTTTGACAACAGTTGCCGAAGTGATTGCGTATACAGGCTTGCCTGCCGAGCCGGTCGTAAAGCCCCAGTCGCTTCCACGGTGAGGGTGTTTGCGGTAACTGGCCATGTTGCCTAGTTCATCGCGGCGTTCTGCCCCGGCACCCTTGATAGGTTCAAAATAAGTTGTCATTTGTTCATGCTCACTAACACTTGTGCGACTGCAACAATGACGCCACCGACAACACCGGAAACGCCTGTCATTTGGTAAATCTTCTTTTGTAGGTCTCGAACATCTTTTTCCAGCTGACGATAACCGCGCATTTCCGTCTTGACTTCTGCCAAGTCTTTGATGATCGTAATCAGTAGTTCGCGGTCGGTTGTCTCGGCCATTAGACTACGGTCTCCTCGATTGCAAGGCTATCGTCTGTCGCTCGGACATGCGCTGGCGTGACAAACACGTTTTTCTTGTCGTCATAGGCGTCACCAATGGCAGCGAACTTCCCACCGAAGGTTCCGTTGTATGAGGTCTGCACCCAGGTGCCGGTGAGTCCAAGGTCGTTGAGATACTGTTCGCCGTTTGCCTCCTGTGCATTGTCGACGACTATTACGTTGGTTACGATACCGTTTTCTACTTTTGCGAAGTGCGCCATTAGATAGAACTCCAATACTTGATAACTGCGAACCCAGAGCCGCCATTACTTCCCTGATAATAAGTTGCCACGCTCGCAGTGGACTGACCACCGCCACCGCCTGAACCGCTGTTAGCGGCACCAGCAGTCGAAGCGGTATTAGTAGACGCGCCATTGCCGCCCTGGGAATGTCCGGTATAAACGGCAGTAGTAGAATCGTTGCCGCCACCGCCGCCACCGGCAAAGTTATTGAGACCATTACCGCCCCAAGCGCCTGATGTGCCACCAGATTTACCTGGATAACCAACAAGTGCTTTGCCTAGGGAATATGATGTTGCATTTTGGACAATAGGGGTGCCCATTCCGCCACCGCCGCCGGCTTGAGTTGTTCCTGCACCGCTCACAGCTGGGCCACCGAAACATGCCACTGCAGTCGTTGGAGATCCTGCGTTTGCACCGCCGCCACCGCCGCCACCAATAAGTGAATAAACTCCACCGAAACTTGACGTTCCGCCAGTTCCACCCCAGTCGCCGCTTACTGCTGAGGAAGCGCCGCCTGCTCCGATAGTCACGGTGTAGGAAGTGTTAGGTGTAACGGTTAGGTTTACAGTGACCAAGCCTCCTGCGCCGCCGCCACCGCCGGCACCCTGGGAAGCCGGAGTAAATCCAGAACCTCCTGCGCCGCCGCCAGAAACTAGCGTCAGTTCAATGCCAGTAACATCGAATGGTGCAACCCACGCCTGGGTAGAAGTGATTAGAACTGTTTTTTGAGTCTTGATTAGTAGAGGAAAAGTCGACGCACCCATTAGACGATTTCGCTTCCGAATAGACTGAACGATAAATCGTTGCCGTTGGTTGAATAGACACGAACAACGTCTGTAGCCCCAAGAGTTAGTCCCAAGGTGAAGGTGTTAGCAGAGTTAGCCGGGATAGTTACGTCATACATGAGAGCGTATTGGTGAGCATTGGCAGCACCAGCCTGAGCAACCCAAACTCGAGCTTTACCGTTAGTTGCAGTTACGTTGGCTATCGAAAGCGTGGAAATAACTGTTTGTGTTGAAGCAGGGCAAGTATAGAGAACAGTTGAAGTAGTGGCGGCTGGGTGCTGCTGACCGAGGATTTTATAGTTGATTGCCATAGTTAGGCTCCCATGAGTAGAAACGGACTTATAGAGGCTGGCACGGCCAAGGAACCGACGTCCACCCAGCCCAGTCCAGTTATGTAATATTGCAAAGCGTTTGAATCTTCTAGGAAGGTGACCATTCCCTCAGTTGGACTGGCGAGAGCGGCAAGGCGTGCGGCTGTGTCAGCGAAGACCATAACGGTCTGCTTCATAAGGTAAGTGTTGACTTCGGGTGCGCTTAAGTTAAACCCATTGACAAACTCTTTATAAGCCATTTATTGACCCTTCCATAGTTCTAGTGTAGTGAACCAGTTGTTTACGTCTATGTTATGACTAACTCGAGTCACCGCATAGATTGCGTCGATTGCCAATGGATCGCGTGAGTATTTGACACCAATGGTTGTGCCTGGAGTCAAAGTGGCTGCCTCGGTTAGGTTGCCAAGTCGGTCGATTGTCGGTGTTTCAACTGAACGAACTAACTTGGTCGGGCTAATAGTGAACACGTCTTCGACCCAGCGAGTCAACTCTGCAGAATCGTAAGCATTGATTGCAAGGTCTTTTGATGTCTCACCAAAGAGAGTAATGCTGGCCTCGTCGGAGCGAATGACATAAGTCGCCGCGTCGCTCGACATAGACACCTTGAGAGAGTTGTATACGGCGTCAGCGTCAGCGTTTACCGTTATGTCACTCATGCAAAGGTGGTTAGCGTCCCCATGGTTATTGCCAACGGTGAACATTCCTGGAGGTGCCGTAGTTGTGCTTGGACGTTCGGCCAAGACGATTTCGCCAGAAGTCGGGTCGACCCAAACAAGACCCAGACCAACCTGCACTGCGTCATTGATGAACCCAGACACGATCGTGTCGGTAGCAAGTTCTTTTGGCAACTTACCAGCAACATCGACGCTACTTGACGAGACCGCGTAGCCTGCCTCCGTGACGGCTTCGGTTAGAACTTCCAAAGGTGTTGCGTATGCAGCTGGTAAGCCGGTTGTGTCGAAGGTAGAGACGCGAGAGTTTACCAAGCGCTTGTAAGCGTCGTATGCCCTGATTTGCACCTTGTTTAGCTGGTTGCCTGCAGAGTAATAGTCGACGTTGATTGAGTCGACAAAGCCATTGAACAAAGTTTCGTTTACTGCTCCGCGTTCTAGTCGGACACGGATTCTAGCACCCGCGCGAATGGCGGAGTTTACGCTTGGGTCGTAGTCGAAACTCTGTAGCAAGACCGATAGGGTTCCAGCGTCCGGCTGGTAGAACAAGTTTGATTCGACAGTTCCACCAATGCTAATAGAGCACTCTGCAACTGTGGATTCGATTGGTTGCCAGTCCCAGTCAGCAGAAGGTATTAGGTCGCCGTCCAAAACATCGTGGCCACCCATGAGGCTAATGCCCAGGATAAATGGGTTGAAGATGTCCAAGGGTAGATACATTTCGACCTTGAGGTCGGTCGCAATATCAAAGTCTGACAGAATCAACGGAGTGCCTGCGCTAACGAAGTTCCAGTAGACTTCTGCCATTTAGCCAGGTTGTCGATTGTGGTCTTGGCGTCAGCGATCGTGTTCACCTGAACAGTTACATTTGTTGGCTGTGAGCGCTTGACTAGTTCCGCCATAGGGGTGCGACCTGATACGAAACCTCCACCAGGAACAGTAAGTCCCTTTGAGGTAACGCCTGCAGCTGCTTCCTTCTGTGCAACCAAGTCTGCTCCAGCCAAAAGTGCAGAAACACCGACTGTTGCAGCTGCGAGTGGGCCCACTAGACCGGTTGTAGGTAGTTTTGTCCCAGCGGCGGTCGGAACTCCACCCTTAGCACCCAGACCGGCTGCGATAGCCGCGGCGGCGTTATAGAGTTGCACGCCGGTCGTCGCTAGTTTCCAAGCAGCCGTTACCGTGCCGATACCGGTAGCAAGGGGTAGCAACCAGTCTTTGTTCTTAACTGCCCACTTGGCTACGTTTACCGCGTCAGTCAAAACCGTTACAAGTGCGTCTGAAATAAGTTTGAGTGCTTCTGTTCCGCCTGGTGAGGCTAGCCAAGATGAAAAGTCAGTCAGAGCAGGCAACAAAGCGACTCCAACCTTTTCCTTCATTTCATCGAAAATGATGTTCATTCTAGCGATTGGATCGTTGTTCGCAGCTGCAGCCGAAGCACCGTCAAACTGTCGAGCAAGTTCAGTCAAAGGGTCTTTCATGCCCTTCACGGAAGGAAGCAACTTGACAAGGGCGGCGTCGTTACCATTGAACGACTTAGAGAGAGCGAGAGCAACCGTGTCTAGGTCTTTTCCTGTGCCTGCAGAAACGTCGAGAGCGATTGCCATAAGTTTCTGCGATTCGGTGATTGAGCCAGTGTTACGGACGAGTGTAGCCATAGCCGGGCGCAGTTTGTCGTCTGCCACTGAGGCTTGAAGTTGGAACTTGGCGATTGACTTTTCAACGGAGGCAATTTGGTCGTCGTTGGCATTCGTTGAGGTCTTCAACTGAGTTGCCAGGAGAGCCTGCGACTTCTGGTCTTCAATGGCCGCCTTGGAAGCGTCGGTGAGTTCATGAGCGATGAACGCGAACGATAGACCTACACCAATAGAGGCGAACGCCTTCTTAGCGCCACTTGAGAAACCGGTAATCTTCTTGTTCAGTTTCGACAGTTCAGACTGAGAGCCCTGGGTAGCCTTAGTTAGGTTTTTGAACTCGCCAAGGATTTCAACGTTCAAGACTAGCGACATGGCTAACCGTTCCTCTCCTCTAGCACTTCGCAGAACTTTGTGTATTCCGCGACTGTTAGTTTCCTATACTGCTCCGGGCTGATTCCTGTCGCCAAACAGAAATAAACCATTCTCTCTATGAGGCTGTCTGACCTTTTGGGTCTGACACGAACCCCTCCAGAAACGCATTGATCTGGTGGACATTCATCGCACCAAAGGTTTCTATCTTTGATTCTGGGTTGTTGCGCTTGTCTAGAATCCAGCAAAGAGCTTTAGTCGCTTTGCCAAGTCCAAGACCCTTTTCAAAAACTTCCTCGAACGTGCGACCTGTTAGTAAGTTCAACTGTTCGATTTCGTCCATTGTCAAAATGTCAACGACGGTAGTGCTTGCCATGTTGTTACTCCTCTGTGCCTGTGGTTGAGTTCTTTGCTATCAGTTTATCGATTTGCGCATAGTAAGTGTTGAACACTTCCGTGCGTGTAATGCCGAGAGCCTTTGAAAAGAATGGGCTCGGCTTAATGTGTCGTTTCCACCAACCCCAATGGATCGGGTTAGCGTATGGCACCTTTGCCTTACCAGCGCTAACAGAAACGTTGTTGAGAGCCTTTGAAACCCTGATAGTTTCGCGCAACGCGCCTGTGCGAACCGGCACCAAAGTGCGAGCCTCGGCAGCAACTAACTCACCAGCTGCGGAACCTGCGGCTTTGATTTCTGCCGCTGGGACTCCGATTTCTTGAAGTGCTTTTATGCTTGCCTTGTAGCCCTTGACTTTGATGCCGGACGCATTGGACATTTGTTACGCGGTGGTGTCGATTTCGACGCCGTAGTAGATGTCTGACGCAGGGTTGTGAACCGCGCCGTCTACAGTCAGTTCAACAGAGAACTTTGCAGTCTCGTTTGAAGTTAGCGCCAATGGTGGCAACTGGTCGAATACGACAGTTCCCTTGTAGTGAGGCTGTGAAGACGACGGTGAAGCGTTACCGTTAGGTGCAATGGTGAACGCAACCTTAGTTCCGAAGTTAGCCCATAGAACCTGGTAAAGTGACGCGGCGTCGCCTGACACGATACCTTCGAGAGTCAACTTCCACTGACCACCGACACGGTATTCGCAGAATGTCTGAACGTCGCCAGGAGCGTCGCCTAGTGACAGTTCAACGTTAGCCGCGTCGCATGCGTAGTCGGTTGAAGCGATCTTGAATAGAATGTTTTGCGCCTTGACGCGAGTTGAAGCAGCCATTTGCTAGGCCTTTCTAAATAGTGATTTCTAGTTCCAACGGCACGTTGACCGCTAGATACTCAGCGTTGTTTGTCTGTAGGTTGTATGGTGCCCCAGTTGGCAACATACGCGCATACGCTGGGAGAGCCTTTACGACCTGCTCTAGGAGTTCGTCCAACTTTTCGGTTGATTGCTTGTTCGTGGCCGTAGCTGCGATTAGAACCAAGTCGACGTTTAGGAAATACTCGTTAGATAGGTCGGAGACTGCCAGGTATGGCGAGCGAGCGTTCACAATGACGATAGGTGGCACGATTCGCTCTGGAACATAGTCCAGAACCTTTATGCCCTCAGCCTCTAGGTCGAGTTTGAGTTCTATCTTTGCCAGGGTGATTTCGTTCGTCATACTGCATACCCCAGATAACGGTGAAGCAATGGGTAAACCGAGTTCAATGGATCCTTGGCTACTCGAACCGGGGAACCGTCAAACGAGGCAAACTGAGCAACGCCGTTAGGTGCGCTGCGACGGTGGAAGAGTTCCGACGACGCGATTAGTGTCGCCTGGTCTTGAATAGCCACCGGCACGGTAGTTACCGAACCAATGTATTTCGTAACCAAAGCAAGGCCAGCCGTGAGACATTCCGTAGGGAAGTCGGTCTCATCGGTGCCAACGTATGCTTGGAACTCCGCCAACGTAACAGACATGATTCGTCTACTAAGCGGTGATGTCTAGCTTGACGATTGCCGAAGCGAACGGCACGGTGATTGCTGCGTAACCGTAAACCGAGATTGAGTCGGTAAGGGTGGTTACGTCGCCGTCGGTTAGACGAACTGGAGCACCTGGAGCCTCTAGAACGCGAAGTGCGTTGCTGTTAGCAAGGTAAGCAAGTCCGGTGCCTAGTGACGGGTCTACGATTACTGGGATACCCCAGATAGAGCCGGTTAGGTCGTTGTTTGCAGTTCCAAGGGTGTTCTGTCCGTCGCGGTTGATGTCAACGATTGGACGACCAGCCGAGTCAGCGATCTTCATGAAATACTTGTATGAGTCAGCCGAGCAGAGAATGAACTCTGCGTTTAGGCCTGAGTTGCTCTTGATATACTTCACGCCGTCGATTAGACCCTCGATGACTGAGGCAGCGGTTCCGCCGTCCAAGTCCATAACCTTACCAGTGAAGTCAAGAGCTGCGATAGCGGCCTTGGCTGCGGTGTTGGTTGCGTTCGAGTAAGCGATTGCGAGAGCCTGGAACGCGGTGTCCAAGTAGTTCACGCTTGAGCGCTCGATAGTCTGACGAGACATGGTGGTGTAGCCACCGTAGGTCTTGACGGTTGCAGAAACGCTGTCGATTGATAGGTTGCCGAATGACAACGCTTCGTTCTCTGGGTCTTGCTCGCCAACGGCTAGGGTGTTAGCCGAAACGGTTGCATACTCTACAGTCATTCCTGAAGCAGGTAGTGCGCTGGTTGACCAAACGTTCCAAGACGGACGGTTAGCGTTTACTAGGTTGTTGATGAAACCGATGAAGCCAGGAGCAGCATAGGTGTCAGCTGAGGTTGAAGCGGCACGCGCTAGAACCTTTGCGTCCTCGTCGCCAGCAACAAGAGCCTTTGCGAACTCTCCCTGTGAGCGGAACTTTGGAGCGGTTGGTGCTACGGTCTGAACGGTCTTTACTGCCTCTAGGTCGCGGCGCAGTTCTGCAACCTCGTCTAGTGCGGTTCGAACGTCTAGTTCAATGTTTTCTGACATTGGTTCACTTTCGATTGTTGGAACTTCGTCCGGTGCGTCGAGGGTTTCGACGTCGTTGCGAACTTCGCTGATGGTTGCGCCTGTAAAGGCAGGGAACGCGACTACTGAGACCTCCTTGAGGTCGACCTTAGTGCGGATTACCGTTGAGTTGTTATCTTCCCAACGATCTTCGACCGGGACGAACCCGACCGAAAACTTGTTTAGAACGCCGTCACGCATGAGCGTTAGAACTTCTTCGCCTCGTGGAGTAGCTGAGACCTTGGCAGTGATTTCGTAACCGCCGTCTGTGTCGCGTCCCTGAATGATTTTGCCGATTGGCTCTTCGTGAGCGTAGAACAACTTCACGTCGGTGATGTCGCCGATTGCTCCTGGTTCGAAGCGCTCGCGATATTGGCCGCCAATGTTCGCTTCCTGACCGTATGGGACGGCCAGACCGGTAATAGTGCGTTCTTCGGTGTCCGAGATACGGACTTCAAACGAACGAGTTTCAATGTTAGACATCGAGACCTTCCTTAGTTCTTACTTCTTCGGTTGCAAGCCAGCCGCCGTCGACGCCGACCTTGTAGTAGGCATAACGCTCTGCGATGTCAGCCTTGAATAGAGATTCGAAGTCGAACTCTACTCGGGTGCCACGTGGAAGGCAGTTACTAAATGCGTCCGTGATTGTGTCCGTGTAAGCCATGAGAGTGTGACGGTAGAACACCTGGTTCTCGTCTTGCAGGTTGCTGTAGGTGTCTGATGAGCCAGGAACGGAAGTCAGTAGCAGACGTGCAGGGATTCCCATTAGTCGCGCGATCGCCTGAACGCTTTGGTTCTGCACTTCGGTAAATAGTGCGTCGCGTGGAGATAGGGCGACCTGCTGATAGTTCATGCCCTGTCCGAGCACTGCAACCTGGCGGTTCTGTTGCTTGTTGTGCCAGTTGGTCGTAATCTCGTCACCTTCAGCCTTTGAGAGCAGGGCATTGGTTGTCAAGATACCAGTCGGGACGCCAGCCGAGTTGAACCAGTTAGCGGCGTAGTCGCGTAGATCAATAGCAGCTGCGATGTCGCGTGAGGCGGCCTGAATCGGTGAAACGCCACGGAGTTCGCCTGGCTTGGTGAAAAGTTTTAGGTGCTCGACCTCGGTCGCGTCGTAAGACTTGCCGGCGTAGTAGTAACGGACGCCCTTTGAGATGTCGTTGCTGTCGACATACTGAATCGAGACGGCGCTCGCCGGAACGATAGTTAGGTTGTTTACTGAACCGTCGCGTGACTTGTTCTTAAACCAGAAGGCGTTGCCCTCTAGTGCTAGGGAAGTTACGGTCTGGAAGATGAAGTCTCGACGAGTGTCAGTAAGTGACGGCTTGTTGATAAGAATCGGGTTCTCGATTTTGAGTTCGATACCAGTCGCAAAGCGGTAGGTGTTGATTCCCATTTTGCTAATAGGAGTCGCCAAGATTTGCACGGCACGGTAAACGGCCGTAAGGGTTAGCGCGGTGTCTGGAGTGACCACGGTAGCCGAGCGCGACGGAATAGTCGGTTGAACTGCGCGAGTCTCCGCCGGCTTGTTAGTTAGCCTCTGCCAAAAAGTTGCCATACATTTAGCATACTAGTGCAAAGATTTAGAACACTTGAACACCGGCGTGTTGCGCACGGCTAGAAACGTAGAGCGCCATGACGGTTGCCATGAGTGCGTCTATCTCTCCGACTGAGGCTTTGCGTGAAATTAGCCACGTCTCGCCTGTGTATTTGGTTACGCCGTTGCCCATTTGAGCGGTTAGCAGTAGGTCGTTGTTGTGTCGCACTAGGTTCTGCGCGAACATTGCGTAGACCGCCGAGCAAGCCGAAGACATTTCTTTGCCCCAAAGTTGCCAGACTGGGATTCCTGCCAGTTTGAGTCTTTTGCCTAGGCTTGAGAGCACACGATCGTCTAACGCGATTGCCCTAGCAGAATTGTTGAGGTATAGGCGTTTCAGTTCAAAAAAGAGCTGGTCTTCGGTCGGGTTCATGTATGACGCGACCAGTTCGGTCTCTTGAATCTCTCCGTTGGTGTTGGCGATTGCGATTACGGCTGATTCCCAGTTGTGTCCAACGTCCACGGCAAAGACGCCGTTCTGAGTGTTGGTGACTCCCGAGCCTGTGCAGCTGCGATAAAAGTTGCCAGGCAACCACGACTGCGAAGACCCACTAATGAACTGGTTGAGCGTATAGCGCCGGACTTCGTGTTCTGGTTGCGTGAGAATGTCGCTCATTACTCGGTCGATTGGAACACGGCCACACTCGACGGCAGGGTTCGCGGCTTTTACGGCTTCTGGGTCGTTGATAGCAGCGTTTGTTGGTGCCTCCCAGATAAACGCGCCAAAGCGTTCTAGTGCGTCGTCTCCATTGATTGCTTTGGTAGCAGTCTCGTAAAGGTCGATGAGAGTCTTAGACTCTTGGTCGCCAGCCGTCGTAATCATAATCACGGTGGCGTCGTTCATGGCTGACGTGCCCTTAGTCGCGGCAGTCCAGATACCCGGCTTCGCCAAGTGACCTTCGTCGAGAATGACTCGCTTGAGTGGCTTACCCTGTAGCGCCGCCTCTTTAGCCGGGCTCACCTTGTAAGTGCCAGTTCCATCACCTTTAGCAATGCCTCGAGTCTCAGTAGTGCGCTTGAAGCGTTTCGCCAGCCAAGCGTTCGAGTCGATGACGTGCTTGACACGGTTATAGATAATCGTCGCCTGATCTAGTGACGAAGCAATAGACAACACGTCGCCCAGGTGGAAGATGAGCGCGTCCAGTCCGAGCCCACCGCCAATAACAGACTTGCCATTCTGACGACCCATGCTGATTAGCACCTGTCGGTAGCGTAACTCTCCTGGGAACTTCGGGTGCGTGTCTGGGTAGCGTTCCAACACGTGACGCATAAGCCAGCGTTGCCACTCGTCAAGTTCGATTGGTTCGTTCGTTTCTGGAGTGACCCAGCAGAGACGCATAAGGTCAATGAGTCGGTCGCCGTCCGTTATGAAGTCGTTACTTAGCGGAAGCGTGTAGCGAGCAGGAAACTGCATTAGCGACGCAACATTTCAGCAAGTGGGTCGAAGTCGGTCTTTGAGCCTGCTAGCGCTCGCTGTAACTCGAGAACGGTCTTACGAAGTTCAGCTGCGGTTGAAGTATTGCCGGACTCGTCAAACGAAGCGGCCAGTTTTAGAGCGAGACCAGCAAGCACCAGTTGCTCTAGGTTCATGTCCAATGTGTTCAGCCAGGTAGCGATAGCGTTCTCGATCATGTGGTGCCTCTCTCGGATAATCTGACCCGATTCTAAAAAAAAAAGA
>Ga0208147_1000359_pt1 | contig 16263 bp, 24 predicted proteins | sample DEB3_08_DNA_FD_184520 | JGI IMG/M metagenome (GOLD analysis project Ga0208147, IMG submission 184520) | Aqueous microbial communities from the Delaware River and Bay under freshwater to marine salinity gradient to study organic matter... | ecosystem: Environmental > Aquatic > Marine > Coastal ... | reverse complement strand
CGAGTATGGTCCCGCCGTGGGCGTGTTCACCTACCGCGACGAGACGATCAAGAGCAACATCGTGCGTGCCGCGCATTACGTTGCCGAAAAGGTCGTCAACTCGAACGCCGGTCAGCTGATCGCCACGCAGTACTCCTGATAGGTTTTCGGGATAGTATCCCAGAGCCTGACCCGCAGTCCTTAACTGGGCTGCGGGTTTCTTTTTTACGCCTCGCGCAGCACCATGCGCGTTTCCCTTTGCGTTATCTGCGGCAACGAGACCCAGCACATCGTCACAATGCTGAATTCGTTTGCCGGTGTCTTCGACGAGTTGTCCTTGGTTCGCGCCGTTGGCGCTTCAAAACCAGACGACACCTGCGATCTCGCGCAGCGTTGGTGCCTGCAAAACGGCAAGGATTACGTCTTTGCCGAGCACAAGAACGGTCTCGGCTGCGAGGGCTGGGAGCACATCGACGACTTCGCCGCTGCGCGTAACGAGGCTTTCCAAGGCGGCACCGGAGATTGGCTGATCTGGGCCGACTGCGACGACGTGTTTCATGGCGACGCCGAGGCTTTCCGACATAAACTCGAAACGGCTCCAGCCGACCTTTCAATGGTTCGGTGCTACTACGACGTGCTCGGCAGCGGGAAGAAGCTGTTCCGCGAGCGAGCGATCCGCCGCGACCTTTTCCGCGCTAACCGCAAATGGCATCACTCCGTCCATGAAAACCTGCTTCTGCTTGCTGGCGACCGTCACGAAGATTGGGACGCGCCAGTCTGGGTTCACGCGCCGGTTGAGGTTAAAAAGGAGAATCGCCGCCGCAATCTTCGCATCCTTGCGAACTCGGTGCGCGAATCGGCGACGCAGTATTTCTACATTCATCAGGAGCACTATTGCTCGCAGAACCGCGAAGCTGCGTTCGACTTTGGCAAACTGGCGCTGGCGTTTCCGAATCTCCAGCCAGCTTTCCGCTATGAGACGCTACTCAACGTGGCGCGCCTCACGCAGTCTCGCCGCGATGCGAACCTGTATCTCATGGAAGCGCACGGCATTTACCCGTGGTGCCGCGAAGCCCTTGCCGCGCTGACGCTGCTCAATTTCGAGCTCAAGGACTACGCCAAGGCGCAAGTCTGGGCCGCGAAGATGTTGGAACTGCGCGAGCCTCTAGCGGATCAGCGCCCGTGGACGCACGAAGTTCGCTGGTACGGTTGGGCCGGTTACGACATCGGTGCGCGAGCTTACCGTGCCAACGGCAACAAGGCGATGGCCGACGTGCTCCAATGGCAATTCCACGCAGGCGCGAAGCCAGTGATCAGCCTCCTGCACGCGACGCGAGGCCGGTCCTCGAAAGCGGTTGCCGCACGCGAGGCGTGGCTTTCTGCGTCCTCGGATCAGTCGCGCATCGAGCATATTTTCGCGGTCGATTCGGACGACGCCTCCTCCTGCGAAATGGCAAAGCAGTTCGTGAGCGTAACAAGCGCGAAACAAAGTTGTGTCGCTGCTTGGAACGCAGCGGCGCGCATTGCCCGAGGCGACTTGCTGGTTCAGTTGTCGGACGATTGGCAACCGTGCCAAGGCTGGGACACGAAGTTGCTCGAAGCCTGCGGAGGTGCCGACCTTCAGAAGCAGCCGCTCGTTCTCGCGGTTGATGACGGCACGCGCAAGGATCAGCTGCTCTGCATGGCGATTTTGTCCCGCGCCCGCTACGAGCAACAAGGCAACGAGCTATTCCACGAAGGCTACGAGTCCGTGTTCTCGGACAACGAGTTTTCGTATCGCGCTTACCGAGATCGCGTCGTGATCGACGCCCGCGACAAGCTGCGCTTCGAGCACCTGCATCCGTCCTTCGGCAAGGCTCCGATGGATGCGACGTACAAGCACAACAATCAGCAAGCCCGATACGAGGCCGGACTGGCGCTTTTCAGCCAACGCAACCCATCAGCGCCGTCATGGACTCGCCCAGCCTCTCAATCCTGATTCCAGCGACGCCGAAGCGAGTCGTGAGCCATCTTCAGCCGCTCGTTGCGAAGCTGGAGAAGCAGATCAGCGAGATGCCGCGCCCGCAGGAATTCGAGGTGCTGACGTTCCTCGATAACCGCCGCCGCACCATCGGCGAAAAACGCGATGCCTTGGTGCAGATGTCACGCGGTCGCTTCGTCGCGTTTTGCGATGACGACGACGACGTCTCGTTCGATTACATCAAGCGGCTTGGTGACGCCATCGACCACGCGACCGAGGACACGTCGGTCATCACGTTCAACCAGATGGCGATCATCAACGGAGTTGAAGCCGTTTGCTCTTTCTCGCTCCGTCACCCGAACGAGCCGTTCCGACAGCCGAGGTTCCGGCGCAACGCTTGGCACGTCTGCGCTTGGCGCGGATCGATGGCGCGCAGGGTTCGCTTTCCTGCCAGCAACTACGGCGAGGACTGGGCGTGGGCGAAGCACTTGGTGATGGACGCAACTGGCGAGATTCATATCGACGCGATCCTGCACGTTTATCGCTACGACGAGCGCGTTTCCGAGGCACCTGCGCCGTCTTAAATCTTACATTTTGCCCATCGGTATGGCAGTCCGCGACTTCGACCCGACTCAACTTTCGAGGGACTTCACCGGCATTTTGGATCAGGCCGGCATCACGTTCGCGATGGGAGGCTCGACGATCACCGGAGTCTGGGCGATCTCGCGGAATATGTTCGACGCCTTCGAGGATCAACGCACCGAGGACGCAAAGTACACGATCTTCCTTTTGACCTCGCAGTTGGCGACCGTGCCTAGCCTCGCTCAAACCTTGGTCCGCGCAGGCGTGACTTATTACGTCGAGCAGCTCCGGTTCGACGCCGAGGGAACCGGCTGCGAGATGGACGTTTGCAGGTCGATATGAGCAGAGCGACCGGCCAAGGCATCACGATTGATGCCAACTTCGACAAGCTGAACGAGAAGCTTGCCATATTGGCAAAAAGCGTCGGCCTCGAACTTGGCCCGATCATCAAGGAGGAGGCGAAGTTTTTGATGCAAAGCGCGGTTAAAACCAGCCCGCCTCCGAGCCGCCAGTCAGGCGTGAATACGATCCGCAATGACCTCAACAAAGTCGCTGTCTCGCTCGATTACCAAGGATACGAGGCACGCAAAACCGAAGGCGGCTTCTACGGCTCCATCGCCAAGTACATTCGCCGCCGTGACGCCGGAAAACTGCGCACGCTATTGCAGAATCCGAACCTCAAGCTGTTTCAAGGTTTCAGTGTGCTTGGCACGCCGGAGGAAATCCGCTCCGCTCATCAATCGCGCCGAGTAAATGGAAGGGTCAAGGGCGGGGCAAAGGCCGTCGCTTTCCGCTCGGACATGAAACGATACTTCAAGACCGTGAGCGACCGCGTCGGATTCATGTTGAGCGGCTGGAATAAAGGCGCAGCTGCCGTTGGCGTGAAGACCAAGAAGTTCGCGCAGCGCACCTACGCTGGGTCAAATTCCGGCGTCGAATTTACCTTTGGCCGGAATCCGTTCTTCATCGCTCGCAACGGAAATATGAGGGACACGATGGTCATCAAGGCGATCAACACGGCGGTTAAATTCCGCATCCGCGTGACCGAAAAGAAGATCGACCGAGCCGCGAAGAAGCTCGCGATCAACCTCGGCTTCACGAAACTTGCCAAGGGCAGCTATTGAGATGAGCACCCGCACCGACATTCGCAACGCCATCGGCAGCGCAATCACCGGAGCCTCCGTCGTTCCGACTGCTAACCTGCTGCGCGGGCGGGACCGCACGCTTCAGTCGGTGAGCTTTCCGGCCTGCGCGGTCTATGCGGTAACCGAGGACGTCGAGGTTCGCTCGCTTGCTCCGAACAACCGCGTGCAATACCGGACGCTGGAGGTCTCGGTTGACTACTTCACGGCGGTGACGGCGAGCACGATTCTCGACGACCTGCTCGACACCGGAAGCGCGGCGGTCGAGGCGGCGGTTTTGGCAGATGTCACCCTTGGCGGCGTTTGCCGCGATCTTCATTTGACGAAGGTGAATTATGTGATCGAACCCGACGAGGACCGGCAATGGGGAGTCGCTCGCCACACCTTCAACTGCATCTATCTAACCACCGACTAAAATGGCTAACCATCTAGGCCGCGAGGGCATCATCAAGCTCTCCAGCACCACCATCGGCGAGCTTCGCAACTACGCGCTCGCTCAATCGTCCGACACCGTGGAGGACACCGTCATCGGTGACACCTTCCGCACGCGCAAGGCGACCCTCAAGACTTGGAGCGTGAACGGCGATCTCTACTGGGACTTGGAGGACGCGGGTCAAATCGCGCTCACCGTTGGCTCCAGCGTGACCGTCAACCTCTATCCCGAGGGCACCACGACCGTCGCGACGTACTACACGGGCGGCGGCATCGTCACCAAGTTCGACGTGAGCGCGGCCTTCGACGGGATGGTCGAGGGCAGCATCACGATCGAGGGCAACGGCACGCTGTCGGTCGCAACCGTTTGAGGTGACACGTGGAAGCCATTGACCTCGTAAGAGACCATTTCAGCAGCCTCGGCACGAAGGCGATCGAAGTTCCCGAGTGGAAACTCACCATCCACTCGACGCCCGTTACGCTCGCGGAGAAAAACAAGCTCTACAAGAAGAGCCGCGAGAATGACATGGAGCTCCTCGTCGATGTTCTGATCATGAAGGCAACCGATGAGAAAGGCGAAAAGCTGTTCAACATCGACCATCGCCTGACGCTGCTGAACAAAGCCGACTCCAATGTGATCGCCCGCGTCGCCAACGCGATCCTATCGGACGACGCACCGAAGGCAGATCAGATAAAAAACTGATCCACGGCGGGGAAGCTGCCGACTTCCTCGCCGTGTACGCCATCGCGGAGCTACTCGGCAAATTCGCCAGCGAGGTCTTGCAGATGCCGAAATCCGAACTCGACGGTTGGCTCGCGTATCTAGCGCACAAAAACTCAATCAAACGATCTCATGGCTGAAGCCGTCATTGCAATCAGGGCGCTGGACCTAACGCGCCAAGCATTCCTCTCGGTTCAGCAATCTCTCGCCAAGCTGCAAGGAGCGATTGGCAAGGCCGGAGTTGCAATTGGTGGGTTCTTGGGTCTTCAGTCGGCAAAGAAGGCTCTGACGGCTTTCAACAACGCGCTGCGCGACGTTGAGAAAGAGTCCGAGAAATTCGGAGCGACCAAGGAGGAACTCGACAAAGTCACGCGGGCAACCGGAGCAATGGACTCCGTGATGCAGTCGCTCAAGATGGGAGTAGCAAACGCGGTCAATGCTGTCCTTGATTTAAAGGATAGTTTGACCGGAGTGACGAAGATCGAATCGACTGAACTGGCAGAGAAATTTCGCGTCGAACGAGATACTGAAAAAATTAAAGAGCTTGATGAAGAACTAGGGAAATTAACGAGAGAACTTCAAGCTGTTGGAGAAACACCAGCGCAGCATTTCGCGAGATTGGCGTATGAAATCGAGCGAGTTAACGATGCCGCATCAAATCCGGCATTAGCTGAAGAAACGAATACGCTCATGCGTGCAGTCGATATGACTGCAATAGAAATTGAACAGCGAAAACTCGCCGTAAAAATAAATGAAGAGTATAGTAAGTCGCGTGATGCGGTTTTGAAAAGTTACGACGAAGAAGTAAATAAGATGCTTACAGCGGATGAGCTGTATGGCAGAATAACCAAAAAGTTGGCCGCTCTTGCTGCGGAAGAAAAACAACTCATATCGCTCGGAGTTCCAGAAATTTTAGATCCAGAGACGATTACCGCAGAAGAGCTTCTTCGAATGGAGAGGCTCACAAAAGTAAATGAGGAAATGAATGAGTTAATAAAGGAGCGCGGGAAAATTGAAACAACCGCGGCCAAAATTTCTCGTCAGGCTGGAGAAATCATTTCGCAATCATTTGAGGACGCTATCTTCGCAGGAGAAAAACTTTCCGAAGTCCTCCGCAACCTCGCCCAAGACCTTCTCCGTATGGCGTTCCGCGAGGCTGTTACGGCTCCGCTTGGAACCGGCCTCGGCAGCTTCTTCAAGAACCTATTCCGCGCCGAAGGCGGTCCGGTCGGCGCAGGCAATCCGTACATCGTAGGAGAACGAGGACCGGAGCTTTTCGTTCCTCGTTCCTCCGGCTCAATCGTAAGCAACGACAACCTCTCCGGTGCCACTATGGGCGGCGGCGGAATCAACATCACCTACAACATTGCCAGCGGAGTCAGTCGCGCCGAACTCGGACCGCTCCTCGAATCCGAACGTCGCCGCCTCAAAGCCGAGATTCCCGACATGGTTCGCCGTGGCGGCGCCTACCGCGCAGCCTTCGCCTGACGATCATGGCCATCACCTACCCGCTCACGCCGCCGTCGCCGTTCCGAGTCTCGCGGCTTTCGCTTTCTGGCTTCAGCGCGACCTCGCGCAATGTCTCGCCGTTCACGTTTCAGATTCAGCAGTACAACTGGTCCGGTCAGGCGTGGATGGGACAAGTCGAGTGTCCGCCGATGGTCCGAGCCGATGCCGAGGCGGTGATCGGCTTCTTGCTCGCGGCGCAACGTGGCACGTTTTACTTTCAGGACTACGCGAACACCTCGCCTAGAGGCAGCGTCACGGGAACCCTGACCGTCGCCAGCGGCTCCGCTAACACTTCGACCCTTGGAATTTCCGGAGCGACCGGAACCTTTGCGGTCGGCGACTGGCTGCAAATCTCGACCTCGCTCTACAAGGTTGTGCAGGTCAACTCCTCAAGCAGCGTCGATCTCTTTCCGGTCCTGCGCTCGAGTTACGCAGCCGGAACCGCAATCACCTACACCAACGCCAAGGGCGTTTTCCGCTTGTCTGAACCGCTGACCAACTGGTCGATCGACAACGCTAACATCTACGGCGTTGCGTTCGGAATCGTCGAGGACGTTGCGACATGAGCATCACGACCGCAGGCCGCACGCTTTCCGCCGATATGGTCACGGAGGTGACGACGGCGCAGTTGTCGCCTATCCTGATGGCGTCGCTGAACTTCTCGACGCCGGTCAACCTTTGGACGGGCTACGGGAATCTCTCGTACAATTCGACGACGTATTACGGGCTGGGAACGCTCGGCACGATTTCTCCCGTCGAGGAAACGACCGACCTTGCCGCTCGCGGCATCAGCATGAAGTTGTCGGGCGTTCCTACGGCGAACGTGGCAATCGCGCTGACCGAGAATTACCAAGGCCGCGAGTGCTCGGTGATGTTCGGAGCACTATCTCCTACGGCTGGCACGCTGATCTCTTCTCCGGTCACGGTCTTTTCTGGGCGGATGGACGTGATGCAGATCAGCGACGACGGGCAGTCAGCCGAAATCATCGTCACGGCGGAATCGAAGCTCATGGACTTCAAGCGCCCGCGAGAGGTGCGATACACCGACGAAGAGCAGCAGCAACTCTATGCCGGCGACCTCGGCCTTGAATTTGTGAACGACATTCAGGAAAAGGTCGTGTACTGGGGAAATCCGTCGCAGACGCAGCCAGCGAACTGGGATGCCGGAGGAGACACCAGCAAGCAGAATTACGAATGACGCGCCACGACAACTGGCCGAAGCTGCTTGCGAGCTTCGTCGAGGAACGTCGCTCCAAGCCTTTTGCGTGGGGACAAAATGACTGCTGCCTCTTTGCAGCCGATTGGATCAACCGAGCCTGCGGAATTGACCTAGCGGCGGATTTGCGCGGGCGTTACTCGTCGGCACTTGCCGCGACTCGCATCCTTGCAGGACTCGGAGGCGTTCTTCAGGTCGCCGAAAAGCTCGGGCATCTTCGACCGATCACGATCAGCACTACGCAGCGCGGAGACGTTGTAGCGTTTGCAATGCAAGGAGGACACGCGCTGGGCGTTTGCCTCGGCGACGTTTGCGCTCTCGTCGGCAAAAGCGGTCTGGTTTTCCCACGCACGCTAGATGCAGAAGCGGCTTGGAAACTCTAAATCATGGAAGCAGCACTTGCGGCAATCTATCAGACGGCGCTCTTCATTTCGGCTACCTTCGGGACGAATCTGATTTCGACCTACGCCGTCGTGAAGTTCATCGCCGTGACTGCGGCGACGATGGCGGCAAGCAAACTGCTCGCGCCAAAGATGCCGAGCTTCAACGACGCATCGCTGGCAAACCGCACGCAGATGGTGCGCTCGCCGATCGCGGCTCGGCAGATCGTCTACGGGAAAACAAAAACATCCGGCGTGGTCGTCTACATCAGCACGACCGGAACGAAAAACGAATACCTTCACCTCGTCATCGCGCTGGCGGGACATGAGGTCGCGGACATCGAGGAGGTGTATTTCAACGACGAGCTCGCCCTGACTGGAGCGGGAAGCGCGGCAATCGGAAGGTTCGCCGGTTACGCCGAAATCTACAAGAAGCTCGGAAGCCCTACCCAGACCGTCGAAACTAACCTTGAGGCCGCTACCGCTGGGCTGACCAACGGCAAATGGACCGCTGATCATCGCCTGCGCGGAATCGCTTACCTTTACGTGCGATTGACGTGGAACGAGCAAATCTTCGTCAACGGCATTCCGAGCATCAGCGCGATGGTCAAGGGAAAGAAGGTGTACGATCCGCGCACGACGACGACCGCCTATTCCGCAAACGCCGCGCTCTGCCTGCGCGACTACCTGACTGACTCGACCTACGGACTCGGAATGGCTTCGACCGAGATCGACGACACGGCTTTCTCTGCTGCCGCGAACATCTGCGACGAGCAGGTGCAGGTTTTGCCGAAGGCTTCTCCGCACTACGAGAACCGCTACGAGACGAACGGCGTGCTCTACACTTCGGAGTCGCCCGATGGAAACATCGGCAAGCTGCTTTCGGCGATGGGCGGGCTGATCGCTTATTCCGGCGGTCGTATTATTCCTTACGCTGCGGGTTATCGAATTCCGACTGTTACCCTGACTGATTCCGACTTCGCTGGACCGATCAGCGTGCAGACGAAGACCAGCGCTCGCGACCGCGTCAATGCAGTGAAGGGCGTCTTCGTCTCCGAGAAATCCGAGTGGCAACCGACCGACTTCCCGCCGCAGACATCGGCGACATTTCTGACGCAGGACAACAACGTGCGATACTGGCGCGATGTCGTTTTGCCGATGACGACAAGCAGCAGCGCCGCGCAACGTCTCGCTCGAATTGAACTTCGCCGCGCTCGGCAGGAAATCACCTTCACGGCTCGGTTCCGCTTAGATGCGATGCAAGTTCGCGCAGGAGACACCGTGATGATCACGCTCTCCAAGTTCGGATGGAGCGCGAAGGTTTTTGAGGTGATCGAATGGCACTTCGTCAGCGACGGCAACCCGCCGCAGCTTGCGATTGAGATGACGATGCGCGAAACAGCCTCGTCGGTCTATGACTGGACCGTTGACGACCAAGAGAATATGGCGGACGCGGCTCCGACGACGTTGCCGGATCCGTTCACGTTGAGCGCGCCGACCAACCTCACGCTGACGGCGGACGGCACAACGCAGTTGATTCAGGCCGACGGCACGGCGCTGCCGCGCATCAAGGTGGCGTGGTCCGCTCCGAGCGAGCAGTTCATCCAGTCCGGCGGGCAGGTCATCATCGAATACAAGCAGGGCAACGCTACTACCTATCTCACGTGGTCGAAGATCAACGGCGACCAAGTCATCGACTACATCTCGTCGGACGTTCGCATCGGCACAACCTACGACGTCCGCATTTACGGGCAAAGCTACTTCGGCGTTTCGACGAGCTACGTCACCGCTGGCGTGACCGTTGCGAAGGATACGACGGCACCGGCTGCGCCGACTTCGCTCACGGCAAGCGTCGGCACGGGAAAAGCGGTCTCGCTCGACTGGGACGACAACACGGAGCCGGACCTTTCGGAGTACGGAGTTTATCGCAACACGACTGGAGTCACTCCCGCCAACGCCTCGACGAACAAGATCGCCGAGGTCCGCGCCTCGCGCTTTGTCGATACGGAGGTTTCGATTGGCACAACGTACTGGTATTGGGTCAACGCCTACGACGCGCTTGAAAACGTTTCAGGATTCAGCGCGGCGGTTACCGCCGTTCCGACCTACGTGAGCGGAGGCAGCGTTGATCCTAACGCACCAACGACACCGGCTGCGCCGCAATACGTCAGCGAGACGACCTATCTAGCGAGCGACGGTGGCGCGTTTGCGCGAATCTCACTCACGGCTCCTCCGCTTTCGGCTAACGCGATCGCGACGGACATCCTCTATCGGCGCAGCGGAGCGAACGATTGGATTCTCGGAAATCAAATCAACTCGGCGGTCTCGTATTTGGTTTCAATCGACGACCTGACCTGCGGCGTCACCTACGAATTTGCGTCTCGGGCGATTTCCAACTTCGGCGTGCTCTCGTCGGTCTCGACAACGATCAGCCGGATGGCTCCGAACAAGAGCGCGACACCCAGCGCGCCGACAGGAATCGCGGCGTCGAAGAACGGCGTCGCTCCGAACGTCCTCGGTTCGACCGGCGTTCTCCGCTACGGCTCGCGCATCACTTGGAGCGCGCCGAGCGACAAGGACATCGCTTACTACGAGATCAAAGCGACGTCGAGCGACAGCGATGGCGCGACCGATTACGCATGGGACGACGGTCGAGGAACTGCGGCGCTCTACCGTACCGACCTGCTCTCCTTCACGTTCTACAACACGTCGCTCGTTGCTGGCTACGTTCGCGTGCGCGCCATCGATCGGACGGGCAACGGAAGCAGCTGGCTGCGCTACGGCAACATCAACGACTCGGCGGTTGCGACGCTTGCGGCGGGCAACATGACCGAGCAGTCCGCGAGCAACGTGCAGGTCACCGGATTCAAGACAGGCGGCGGATCTTCGACGAGGCAGGTCAACGTGCGATACGAGGTCAGCGAAGTGAAAAGCCTGACAGGCGGATCGACGACCGAGACGATCAACGTCGACACGACGAACCGAGGCTTCAGCGCGAAACCGGACGCCGGCTGGATTCAATGCGCAAGCGACTCGAACATCGTCGGCGTCTACGATTTCGACAACGTCAGCAACTCCTCGACGACTTCATACTTCAACCTGCGCACCGTGGACGGAACGAACGTGCCAGCGGGCAATCAGCGCTTCTCAATTCAGTTGGTGGACTATTCCTAAAATGGCTTTCCAAAAAACCTTCACGATGCCGAGCGGTGTCTCGGGCAACTACATCCGTCTCGTCGCGAACCGCTGGGACCGGCAAGCACGCGAGGGCGTCGCGTGGTTCGCGCTCTTCGTTGACGCAGCCTCCGCGCAGTCAGGCAAGCAGCCGCTTTCGCCGTTCATCGCGAAGCTCTGGCTTACCGGACCGGAATTCGACTTGTACCTCGGACGCGCTGCGCTGGAGAACGCGGACATCATCGCGCAGTTCTACCTCGCAGCGAAGCACGAACCGATCAGCTGCGACTTCGGTTCAAACGCTTTTTCGGACGCGCTCGACGTTTAATGGTGAAACTTTCTTCCTGCGTAAGTTGCTGAAGATGCGCGACTTACGAAACGGGAGAAAATGTTTTCAGATTAGAGCTTGGCAAAGCGGTTCGGTTGTGATTTGGTTTTGCTCGTTCAGCAACGACAACCCAACAACGACAATGATTACCCAGTACATCAGCCCTTGGATCAACGGCGAGCGCACCACGCTCCAGTTCTTCGATCACCTTCGTCAGCTTTGGATCATTCGCCGCGACAATAGCGGCGCGCTGCTTTCACGCTGCGAGCACGACTTGGGCGAAGCATACGAAACCACGCAGGCCGCTGCGGAAAAACTCGGATGGGAGAAGGCGCAGCAGGAGGTGGCGTCGTGATCGCGACCACCGTAGACCCAATCTTCACGACGATCTCCGACGAGGGCATTCGTCGTTTGGCCGAGGCGAACGCCAAGGCTTGCGCGGCCGAGCAGCACAACCGCCAAGACTCCTACTGGAAAGGCCAGATGGACGCCTTCCAGATTCTTTGGCAGAACCTGCCGATGAGCGACAAGCAGCGGATGGGTACTTATTTTCACGGCACCTATTACGCCGAGCTTGCGCGGTGGTCGGAGCTGAAGAAAGGAGCGGTGCAGCCGTGAAGCAGTTTGCCCTATTCTTTGCCCTCTCTGCCGTAGTTCACGCTGCGCCACCTGATTCATTCTGGCGCGCCTTGCACGTCGTCGAAACCGGCGGCAAGCGTGGCGCGATCCTCGGCGACAACGGTGCCGCGCTTGGGCCGCTTCAGATTCATCGCCGCTATTGGCAAGACGCCCGCGTTTCTGGTCGCTACGAGGACTGCGCCGACCTTGCCTACTCAATCAAGGTCGCGTCGTCGTACTTGAAACGGTACGCGCCGAAAGCGTGGGAGGCTGGAGACATCACGACGCTGGCGCGCATCCACAACGGTGGTCCGCAGGGCGACAAGAAGCCTGCCACCATGCGCTATGCCGACAAGGTGAAGCGCGCCGCTGGAAAGTGAACCTGCCGCGCAAGGAACTTCTGCGCCTAGCGCGCACCGGAGCCGAGGACGGCTACGATAACTCTTTCCACGCCCAACTAACCACGGGCAAATTTCTATTAGCTGAAATGGCTCAAGTCGCCAAGGAGGCGAAAGCCGCACTCGAAAACCAAAAACCCGAAAATGACCGACGAACAGTTCGCTGAAATTATGGTAGAGCTCCGCACGATTCGCGCTGCGTTGCTCGACAAAGCAAAGCCGATGGCGCAGCCGAGTCCGACGACCGGCTTTCACAAGCCGTCCGACGACATTCCGCAGCCGACCGAGTTGCTCGACGATCCAGATTCCGTGGCGGTGCATTTCGGCAAGAATGCTGGGACGCCGATTGGAACGCTCTCGGAACGCAGCATTGAATGGTATGCGAAGCCGAAGGAACCGAAGATAGGCAAGAACGGAAAGCCATTTGCACCGCGTCCAGCCGACGTTCTACTTGAAAACGCTGCGCGCCAGATCGTACACCGCAGGCGCGGCACTTTGTCCGACAAGATCAAGCCAGCCGCCAATCAATCGGCGACCGTGCTCAACGACTTTGATTCAGCAGGCGACGCCTTCTGAACAAAAAACCCTGCGGCCAACCACGACCGCAGGGAACCAAAAACAACAGTAACAGTAACGAACAACGAACATGGAAACGACAGACGTAAAAACTACCGGCACCGAAATCGTCGCGCAAAAGAAGTCACCCATCGGCTTCGGAGCGCAGGGCGTGCAACTCGCCTCGCTTGAGGAGGCTTACAGATTCGCCAACGCAATCGTCGCGTCAGGCTTCGCACCGAAAGGAATGGAGAAGCCGGAGGCGGTCCTCGTAGCGATTCAACTCGGAGCGGAGATCGGTCTCACGCCGATGGCCGCGTTGCAAAACACCGCCGTCATCAACGGTCGGCCGGCGATCTACGGTGACGCCGCGCTCGCGCTGGTTCGCTCCAGCGGGCTGCTAGAATCCTACAAGGAAGAGGAGATCGGCGAGGCTGGCAGCGACGGTCACGGGTACCGCGTCACCGCAGTCCGCAAGGGCAATCAGGCGGCGATCGAGACCTTCACGGTCGCAGATGCGAAGCGCGCGAAGCTCTGGGGAAAGGCCGGACCTTGGTCGGATTACCCGAAACGGATGCTGCGTTTCCGCGCTCGCGGTTACGTGCTGCGCGATCTCTTCGGAGACATTCTCAAAGGACTTCGTACCGTCGAAGAGGCACGCGACATTCCGTCCGAGCCGGTCAACGTCACTCCGGTCAGCGAAAAAGTCAGCGAAGGGTTCAACAAACTATGAGCACCGCAAACCATCCAGAGGTGAAAGCCGCGATTATCAACAGCGCCTCCGAGCAAATTCGCGGGCTGCTTGAAACGCACTTCCCGTCGATTAGTAAGTCAGCGACGGAGAACTTCATCGACTCCGATGATCAGCCGGAGCCGAAGGCGAAGGCGAACCTGACGGTCGAGTTCGACCCGCTCGCGCAAGCTCCGGCGGTGCGCGTGAAGATCACGTGGACGACTCGTTACACCGACGAGTCGGAGCAGGAGATCGACCCGTTGCAATCCAAGCTCGGATTCAAGGAGGAGGACGAAGAGTGAGTAACGAATCCTCTCGCGAATACCACGCGAATCCAGCGATCAGCCACTCCAAGCTGGAAGTCTATCGCAAGCGCCCTCGGCTATTCTTCAAGCGGTTCGTCGAGCAAAGCCTGCCGGATCAGGAGCCGACCAAGGCGCTGCAACTCGGATCGCTCACGCACGGAATGGTGCTTGAGCCGGAGAAGCTGAAGTCCGAGTTCGTCGTCGCGCCGCGATTCGACCGACGCACGAAGGACGGCAAAGCCGAAGCCGAAAAGTTCGAGGCCGAGGCGAAAGGCAAGACGGTCCTCGATCAAGAGACCTACGACGTTGCGTTCGCGATGAGCAACGCGGTCGATCAGAACCCGCTCGCCTTGCAACTTTTAGCGGAAGGCACGCCGGAGAGAACGTGGCGCACGAAGATCGGCGGACTAGAACTGCAATGCCGCACCGACTGGTTCAATCCGGCAGGCTGCGAGTTGAGCGAGGGCCGACCCTACGTTGTTGATCTCAAGACCACCGAAAGCCTCAACGCTGACGGCTACGGCTCGTTCGAGAAGTCCGTGTTCAGCTACGGTTACCATCGACAAGCTGGGTTTTATTTACCCTTGGTGACGGAAATCCTCGGCAAGCCGGTCTTCGACTTTTTCTTCGTCGCGGTGGAAAAGGTGCAGCCTTACGGCGTGGCGATTTACAAACTATCGGACCAAGCAATCAGCATCGGGCAGGACGAGACGCTCGACGATCTGCGACGGCTCAAGAAGAGCATCGAGACGAACCACTGGGAGAACATTGAGCCGGTCGTGCGTCCGCTCGACTTGCCGAAGTGGTACGGGAAAGGCGGTGCAGCATGAACGACGAAAAATGCTACCTTCAGAATTACTGCGGGCGCTTTTACGACGCTAACGGTGTCGCGCAATGCTGGTGCTACAGTTGCGACGGCTCGCGTCGGCGCGTGAAGGAACTAAAAGAGGACGTGCAACGCTGGGAGAACTACGTCGCCGCGCTCGAGGAAGTCTGCACGTCGGAGCAAATCCAACACGCACGAAAGGAGGCGCAGCCGTGATAAACGAATCCAAATACGACCGCGTGCCGACCGCAAAAATGCACACCTTTTCGCGCAAGCGGAAAGGCGACGTTCCGATGCCGCAGCTTTACCGCGACATCGCCGAAGGCTACAACTACTTCCTCGCTCGCCGGATGAAGGCCGAGACCCTCGGCATTTCTTTGCGCGAGTTAGGCCGACCCAAACTCAAAAGCATAACAAAATGAGCGAGAGCGTTGCCCTAACCTTTATCGCCAGCGGAATCTTAATCGGTTTCGTCACGGGCTGGATTATTGGAGTTGATCGCGGAGTCCAGCGTGGCCGCGACCAGCAATGGATGGACGACTTCTTCAACCGCATCGAAAAAGAAAAACAACGGAGGGACAAACTTGGACGCTTCAAAAAAAATCAGATCGCGCCGTGAGCGCGCCGAACTCGACGACCGCGTCCAGCAGATGATGTTGGAGATGACCGAGCCGAAGCTGATCGCTTACGCGCTCGGCGTCTCGCAAGGCTACATCTACCAGCGCATCAAGGATCGCGGCTACCGGCGCTGCTTCGTCACGCCGGAGGAGCGCGCCGTGATTCATAAGCTGCGCGCCGAGAGACTACAGGCGAAGATCAACCTATGAAGCACTCATTCCATATCGTCGGCGAGCCGAAGGGTCAGCCGAGGCCGCGAGCGTTTGCGCGAAAAATGGGCGCACGGTTCGTCGCTCGCGTCTACAACCCAGACGTAGCCGACGAGTGGAAGGAGCGCGTCAAGTCGGCGATCTTCCAGCAGTCGCCGCTCACGTTTGCGAACCAGCCGTCAGGCGGAGCCTTCGCGGTGCATATGCACTTTCAGTTCGCGAGACCGAAGTCGCATCTCACCAGCAAAGGCATCCTCAAGACCGGAGCGCTTTTCGAGCACGTGAAAAAGCCGGACGCGGACAATCTCGCCAAGGCAGTCCTCGACGCGATCAGCGACACGCGGCGAGTTTGGCTCGACGACGCGCAGGTCGTTCAGCTGGCAGTAAGCAAGGCATGGACAAGCGGAGAATCCGGTTGCCTTTTGGAGATTGAGCAGCTTTAGTTGGTGCAAGGGCTGAAAAGCCCACGGACGAAGTGAAACTCGTCTATGCAGAAACCCAAAAATAACTTCCCAGTCGTCTGCGTCTGTTTCGGGTTCGTCGTTGTCCCGAAGCAAGTTTCACCGCAGGCGACTGGG
>Ga0208147_1000356_pt1 | contig 16320 bp, 20 predicted proteins | sample DEB3_08_DNA_FD_184520 | JGI IMG/M metagenome (GOLD analysis project Ga0208147, IMG submission 184520) | Aqueous microbial communities from the Delaware River and Bay under freshwater to marine salinity gradient to study organic matter... | ecosystem: Environmental > Aquatic > Marine > Coastal ... | reverse complement strand
CGCAGAGCCAATCGGGGCTAAGTGATTGATTCTAAAGGGCTTACGGGCCCGGAGGCGAGACCCCCCACCCTACCCCTTGGGGGTAGGCACCCCACCACCCCCGCCAAAAAAAGGCTTCCAAAAATATACACGCCCCAAAACTCCACCCCTTGACCCTACACTTGAGAAGTGGTATAATAGGAATTATGCCTCCAGCCGACTACTACCATGAGCACAAAGAACGTGTCCGGGCCTACAATCGCGCATGGTATGCCGCGAACAAAGACAAGGCCCGCGCCCACGCTAAAGCCTTTCGCCAACGCCACCCCGAGAAAAAAAGCGCATACAAGAAAAAAGCACGAGAGATGCGGGACAACGAAACACCACGCGAATGGCAGCGGCGCACATTCAATATGCGCAAGCGCCCCGCAGGCCGCCACCAACTCAAGCCTGAACATTTAGCATGGCCCACCCATTGCCCCGTATTGGGCTGGGAACTCGACTACACGGGCACCGATCCTCAGCGTGGATGGTCGATCGACAAGTTTGACCCCGCACTCGGCTATGTGCCGGGCAACGTCACCATCATCAGCCGTCTCGCCAACACTATCAAATCCAACGCCACCATCGAACAAGTTGAGCAAGTAGCGGCATGGATGCGCAAGAAACGTGCCACCTTATAGCAAGACCCATGCCACTTTTGCGCCTCGGGTGGGCGGCAAAGTGCGCCGCCACGGCCCGTCAGGGCCGTGGTACGGGGCGCACAGAACGCGCCCGCGAAAAAACCGCACCACAGGCCCAAGGCGCCACGATCGCCCCCTGTCCGCGGGTACCCCCGCCATCCGCCCCCAAAACCGCACCACGGGCCTCTAATGCCGTTTAAACGCCTTGTGCCGTCTGGGGCCCCACCGCTTTGGGGCGTGTCAGGCTCGCTTTGGGTGCTGAGAGTGTGTCAACCCCCCCTTTAGGGGGGGTGACACACTCGACCCAATACGCTGATAACACGAGCATTTTCAACAACTTAGCGTGTGTCACGTCCGTGTGTCACGGTGTGTCAACCCTGAAATTTTTGACACACTGACGTAAGAACTCCTTTCGCATCAACCACTTAAGAGTGTGTCACGCCAAAGACACATTTTGCCACATGTGCTGTGCCACATGTGTGTCAACGCGCCCAAAAATATTTTTCACAAGCCCTGTTGCCGCATCCACAGAAGGACTTTTTCGACTTCAGCAGCGGTGGCATCAGTTTTGATCCGATTGGCCAGACGCGAAATAATCTTGACGTTGCCCGGAACATAGCCCAGTTCAGGAATCAGCCGGTCAATGCTCCATCCGTAGTTAACGTCCTGTCCGGTATAGTCCAGTTCGACGCCTAACACGGGGCAGTGCGTAGGCCAGAGCAAGTCGGAGGCGTTGAGATGCTTCATCTGCAGCTCATCCGGAAGTCCTTTGGTGTCGCTATTCGCGTGGCGTTTATGTGCCCACGTCCGCTGGCGCCATGCCATGGCCGTTTCTCCATCTCGTCGCGCTAAATAGCGGTTCCGCACCACTTTGCGTGGAGCGTCGTCAGGCGCAGGAGAGGGAGGCGTGGGGGGACGTCGAGCATCAGGATGGGTCGCATCGTGCTGCGCAGCCGCAAACCGGGCAGCAAACGCTTTTCGTTCAGCTTTGAGCCAGAGGCGCTCAGCTTTGCGTGCCGCATCCTGCTGGGTGGCCTTGAGTCGAGCCCGCCGCGCCTTTTGGTACGCGGCGCGTTGCGCCCGTCGTTGCTGTGCCAAGGCACGGGCCTCAGCGCGGGCCTGTTTGCGGGCCTCAACCTCGGCAATGGCCACCATCTTCTTGTGTATCCTGTCGCGAGTAGAGAGTTTATCCATACAAACAGTCTAGCACATTATGTATAATGTGTCAACGACACGCCCGGCGGCCCTGCCGCCGGGTGCCGCCGGGTTTCGCGGGGATTTATGCACCATAAATCCAGCATATATCACAAGATACGCAAAAATAGGCCAGATTTATGGCAAAATGACGCTTGATTTTTGTGCAAAATGTGGTATAATGTCCCGACGTGCCAAAGGAGATCGAAGTGCAAGGGGTGGGGGCTTCCGAATGGGCCCCTCCTGCCGTCCCCACCGGGGACGCCCCTCCTCCACAGGAGCCGGTGCCGTCGTTGCAGGCCCCCACCCCCCCTCCGTTTCACACCAAAGGTGTGAAACGGAAGCGTCCCCAGCGCACCAGCCTGCAAAATCCGCAGCAACAGAAGGCGCGGGCGCTCAAAATGCTGGAAAAACGGGTCATCGAGGGCAAAACGGTGCCGCAGATTGCCCAAGAATTTAATGTCAGCACCCAGACGGCGCAACGGGCCCTCTCCTTTGCCGCCAAGGGCGACCTGATCGTCGGCTTCGAGGACACCCTCCTCAAAGATCTGGTGCCGCTGGCCCAGACCGCCGCCAAGATGGCCCTGATGGAGGGCAATGCCAAAGTCGCCCTCGAAGTCTTGAAGGGGGTGGGGCTGCTCCGCAGCACCCACACGCGCACCCAGACCCAAGTGGCCGAGGAAGATGCCCTCAGCCGCTACATTGCCCAGAAACGGGCCCACTCGCAGCTCTTGGAGGAGACCCTTGACGCCGACCCCACCGACCCCGCCGCTCTCCCGTCAGCAGCTGCGGGCCCAGATACGCCGACAGTTGCTGCAGCGCCTGAATCCGGCCGCCCTGCCCCGGCGCCAACGACGCCTGCTGGCCCGGACGCTCATCCAGCAGTGGCGCCCCACGCTGACGGCCGCCCCGGAGACCTAAATGTTTGACCATCTCAAAGAAAGCTTCATGGAGGGCCACTTCCCCCTCCATCTGGACGCCACCCAGACCGCCAATGGCGACTACGAGGTGAGCTGGACGGCGCCCAGTGGCGACCGCTACAGCGCCACCGACACCTCGCTGTCCGAGGCCAATCGGCGCTGCACCGACCAGATTCGTGAGGGCGTCCTCAAGGGCACCATTAGCTTAGGCCGCTAACACATGCCCCCGAAGAAGACGGCCGTCTCGACGGCCCGCACCAGCGACATCGGCTACGTCCCGTTTGCGGACGTCATTGCCGACCCGCAGCTGATGCAACCGCTCTGGGCCGACCTGAGCCTCCCCCAGCAAGTGGCCCTCAAAGCCTTCTATGGCCTCCCGCTGCACAGCGACGCGGAACAGCGGGCGTGGGCCATCTTGCAGGGGTCGTGCCGCGTCGATGCCCTCGGCTACCCCATCGAGGTGACGCCCATCCCCTACACGCCCAAAGAATACGACGTCTTCGTGGGCATCTTGGGCCGACGCAGTGGCAAGTCCTCCCACATCACGGCGTTTGCCACCCTCTACGAAGTCCTGTTCGGGGGGCACATGGCGCATGTGATGCCGGGCCAAGATGTGGTCGTGCCCTACATTGCGCAGGACTTGGCCACCGCCAAGGCCAACATGATCGCCATCGCCCTGATGGCCCAGCAGGTGCCCTTGCTGGCCAAGCAGCTGGTCTCGGCGACCCGCGACAAAATCGAGCTGAAGAACGGCCTCACCATCCTGCCCGAACCCCCCGCCATCAAGACGGGGCGCGGCTTTGCCATGCCCGTCGTCATTGGCGATGAGGTGGGCTTCTGGTATCGCACGGCTGAGGCGGCCAACCCGGACTACGAAGTCCAACGCGCCGTCTCCTACGCCCAGCTCCAGTTCCCACGGGCCAAACAATTCCTGATCTCGACCCCCTATACCGAGGAGGGCCTGCTCTGGGACTACCACCGCGCAGGCACCGGGGGCGCCAAACTCAGCCCGGAGGACCGGGCCGAATACGCCGAGACGCTCGTCCTGCAAGCCTCCACGGCCTGCATGGAAAACCCCCGCGTGACCCGGCGCCGCCTCGAAAAGCTGCAGCGGGACGATGCCGAAGCCTTTGTGCGCGAATCCTTGGCCCAGTTCGTCAGCAGCCTCTCGGGCTTCCTCCCCGCCGATCTGGTCCATGGGGCGTGCGTGGGCCATGGGGCCGAACGCACCCGCAACCAGAACGAAGCCGACGGCTGGAAGCCGACCTATGTGGCGGCCATGGACCCCGCGTTCCGCCACGACACCTTCGCCTTCACCATCTGCCACATGGATGCCGAGGGTCGCGTCGTCCAAGACGTCCTGCGCACATGGACGCCCGACAGCAAACTGAAGCAGCGCCTCGACCCCGCGAGCATCATGAGCCAGATCGGGGCCCTCACGCAGGCATGGGGCATCAGCATGGTCTACAGCGACCAGTATCAGCTCGAAGCCCTCCAGCAGCTGGCGCTCCAATACCACTTCACGATCATCGGGCGGGACTTCACGGGCCAGTCCAAAGCCAAGATGTATGGCTCCCTGCTCCACCTGCTGCGCACCCACAAGCTGCACCTGCTGGACATCCCGGTCATCCTCACCCAGCTGACCCAGCTCCAAAAGAAACTCAACCCGATGGGCCATGTGCAGATTGCGGCGCCCCCGGGCAGGCACGATGACGTGGCCAGCGTCATTGCCCTTGCCACCAGCGTGGCCGTGATGCAGGCGCCCGCCCGCACCGTCGAACCGAAAACGCCCAGCCTCTTTGACGAGGGGCTGGCCTGCATCAAACGCCGTCGGCTGGAGGCCGAAGTCGCATGGCAGTAACGCCCGAGGCTCCCAAGCGGGGCCGTCCCCGCAAACCGGTCCACGAAGCCCAGCTCCTCACCGAGCTGGTGGGCGTGGTCCGCGACACCCTCACCCAGCAACAGCACATCCTCCAGCAGTTGGCGCTGGCTCAGCAGAGCCAGACCGAACTGCTCACCACATGGATGCGGCTGATGACGCCCCCTGCCACCCCCACACCGTCCACCACGGCCGACCAGCGCGAGGCCATCCGGGCCGCCGCCGAGGCCGACTGGGAGCCGGTGCTGGCCCCCCGCCTCTCTGACCTCTTTGACGAGACCTTTGCCTCATGATCGAATCCACCTTTCCCGCTGACCAAAGCACCGCCCCGTCGCCGTCAGCGGCGGGGACCACGGCGCCCCCCGTCCCGGCCACCGACGCCGCCGCCAACGAGAGCCTCTCGGCCGAACAGCTGGTGGCCGAGATCTACCACAAATACGACATCCGGCGGCAGATGCGCCGTCCCTACGAAGTCCAGTGGTATCTCAATGCCAGTGCGCTCCGGGGCTTCCCCGACGTCCGCTGGAATGCCGAACTCAACCGCCTCGAAATCAAGCGGGAACCGGCCCACCGCAAGCGCCACCGCATCAACCACATCAAGGCCAAATACGTGGCCCGCGTGGCCAAATACACCAAGACGCCTCCGGCGCCCACCGTGCTCCCGGCCACCACGGACCGCGACGACATCTTCAATGCCCGCGCCTCCCAAAAAGCCCTCGAATACCTGACGCGCAAGACCAACCTCCGCAGCCAGTGGATGCGCGTCATGCAGTGGGTGCCGGTGACGGGCAAAGCCTTCTGGTGGTTCCGCTACGACGAAGACCGCGTGGCCTATGCGCCCACCCTGCTCGACGGGGAGCGCCAGCCCATTATGGGCGACATCGAAGTGGACTACGGCTCCGCGTTCGAGTTCCTGCCTGCCGACCCCGGCATCGAGGTGCTGGCCGACCAGCCCGAGATCATGCGCGTCCGCATGGTCAAGTGCCGCGACATCGAGCAGCGCTTCGGACTGGAGCCCGGCTCCATCCCCAAAGAATCGAACGACGCCGACCTCTTCTTCTACCAGCGCCAGATTGCCGACCTCGGCACCCGCCAGCAGGGCATGGCGTCCCGGGCCATCACGGCCATGGGCGACGATATCAGTGACGGCTACGCCCTCCAGATCGAATGCTTCACGGCCCCCTGTGCCAAATACCCGCAGGGCCGCTATGCCGTCGTGGCCGGGCACAAACTGCTCCGCGCCTACATGGAGCTGCCGGGCCAGTTCCAGCACGTCCACCGCAACCCCTATCCGTGCGTCGAGTTCTGCGACGATGCGGCGCCGGGCCAGTTCTGGCCCGACGCCTTCATTGAGCGCATGGTGGGCCTCCAGTCCGAATACAACGAATACCGCTCCAAGATGGCCGAGAACTTGGCCATGCACTTCTTCCCCAAGCTCGTGGTCGCCAAGCAGCTCAACCTCGCCGAAGACGCCTACACGTCCGAGGCGGGCGAGCGTCTGAACGTCAACTACGTGCCGGGCATCCCGATGCCCAACTTCCTGCAGCCGTCCAGCGTCATCGGGGATGCGTGGAACGTCCTCAACACCATCAAGCGCGAGATGGACGACGTCTCCCTCATTTACCCGTCCGTGATGGGTGGGGCTGGGGGCGCCTCCAGCGGCTTCCAGACCAACCTTCTCCAAGAGGCCGCAGACCAAGTCCACGGGCCCGCCATCCAGCGCAACGCCATGGCGCTCGAAGAGGCCTACTACAAGCTGCGGCACCTGATGAAGCTCCACTACACGGAGCCGCGCCTCATCAGCGTCCTCGGGGCCAACAACCTCCCCGAGATCTACGAGTTCACCAGCGACTCCATTGACGAGCAGGCCGACGTCCGCATCGAGCCCGACAGCCTGATGCCCATGCTCCGCTCAGCCCGCGTCGATATGATCCGGGGGCTGTTTGGCGATGGCCTCTTTGGCGACCCCAAGGACCCCGTCACGCGCAAGCGCGTCCTCGACATGATCCGGATGGGCGGCTACGCCGACTTCGAGATCGACCGCGAGCAGCGCGACCAAGAGCAGGCCCAGCTCGAAAACATCCAGATGGGCCGGGGCGAACCGCTCGCCAAGCCCCAAGTCTGGGAAGACCACCGCATCCACTGGGAGTCGCACGTCGATCTCTTCAAGTCGCCCCAGTCCCAAGACTGGCCCGAGCCCCTCCGCGTGGCCTACGCATGGCACGCCCTCATCCACCTCTCCTACCTCTCCGAGGACGATGCCCTCAAGATGGCGGGCGAGTTTGGCCTGCGCGACAAACTGGAACAACTCCTCGCCCTGCGCCACCCCCCGGCCCCAGCGCCGGAGCCCGCGCCACCCGCACCACCCCAAGGCGGGGGAGCTCCCGCGCCACCAGCGCCACCTCCGCCCCCGATGCCCCCACCCGGCCCACCCGCGCCGCCCGCGCCGGAACTGGGAGGCTTCCCGGAGGCCCCGCCGCCCGCGATTCCGCCTGAGGTCCTCGCCGCCCTCATGGCGCAAGGGCCGCAAGGTTGACGGCGCCCACAAAATAGTGTATAATACCGCTATCTCGTACGTTCGCTGACGTGTCAGCGTCCAGCCCCCTACGCGATGCCGATGGGGGGCTGGTCTTTTGCCCCTCGGAATCACGCGACTCCACGGCTCGCACCGCCAGAGACCCGCGTTTTTGCCAAAGACCTCTCTGCCGAGAGTTTGGCCCGTGCCACATATGTCAGAATCCGCACTGAACCCCGCGACCATTGACTTCACCTCCCTCCGGGAGCAAGCGATGGCGCATCCCGCTGGCAACGACACCGAGCCTACTGCCCCGGTCGTCGCGGAGTCAGCCCCCGCCCCCGTCAGCGCCAGTCCCGTGCCCGAGGCCGCCCCAGCGGCGACACCCTCGCTGAGCCCGGCCGACCTCAAGGTGCTGGACTTGCCCGAGGATGGGCATGTGCGGGTGAAGGTGGATGGACAGGAGCAGCTGCTCCCGGTCCACGAGTTTAAGGACGGGATCTCCCGAGAAGCGGTCTTTACCAAACGGATGCAGACGCTGGCCGAACAGCGCCGCTCAGCCGAAACTGAGCTGGCCGCCCAGTATGCCTACCTGCAGCAGCAGGCCCAAGCCCTTGAACAGGCCCAAGCCTATCTGCACCAGCAGGCGCAAGCGGCGTATGCTCCGGCCCAGACCACTCCCGAGACCTCAGCGGCCTCGATGCCGCAGCTCCAAGACCTCGCCACCGTCGGTGACGTGCAATCGCAGATCCAGCAGGCCGTGGCCCAGCTGTCGCAGTACCAGCAGCAGCGCGAACAACAATTCGTGAGCGCCTTGGGGCAAGCGTCCCAGCGCGTCCAAGAAGATGTGGCGTTGCAGCGGGATGCCTCAGCCTACAGCAAGGGGCTCCAGAGCGTCTTGAGCAAGCCGGAATATGCGGCCTTGACCAAGGCGCTGCCCTACGCGGAGCAGACCATTCGCTACGAAGTGGCGAATATGGACCCGCAGTCCATCGACCAAGCCTTAGCGTTCACCGAACAGGTGGCCAAGGGCTACGTGGACACGCTCCGGGCCGCCACGCAAGATCTGCAGGTTCGGCAGTCTGTGGCGCAAGCACGCGCTAAACTTGAACCCCCGGCAGGCTCCCCGCCCGCGCCGACGCAAGCCTACAAACCCGGGTCCGCCTTTGGCAAGAACGGGTTTGACTGGAATGCCCTTCGGGCCCGCGCCGAGCAAATGATGGGCTAGGGCCGCCGGATATCCCCTCTCGGAGTATTACGCAATGGCGTTTGATTACACCGCAGCGTCCCCCATCCTGAAGGAAGTCTACCTTCCGGCGCTGCAGGAACTGCTCAACAATGCAACCCCCCTTCTCGCCTCGATGGAGAAGGAAATCGTCCCGGTCGAAGGTGGCAACTTTGTCATCTCGATCCACCGCACCCGCAACAACGCGGCGGCCATTGGCCGCTCGGAAAACAGCACGCTGCCGACCGCGGGTCAGCAGGGCTACGTCCGGGCCATCGTCCCGGTCAAGCAGCTCTACAGCCGCATCAACGTGTCCGGCAAGGCCATCGCGGCCACCCGCTCGAACAAGGGCGCGTTCCTCCGGGCCCTCGAAGCGGAAATGAAGTACGTCATGACCGACACCAAGCGCGGCCTGAACCGTCAGCTCAACGGCGACGGCACGGGCGCCCTCGCGTACTGGACCGGCGCGGATGACACCAGCCCGGCCACGGTCGATGACAACCTCGGCAACGGCACCACGCAGCTCGGTGTGGGCGCGGTGACCTGCGACCTGATCGACGCCTCGGACAACAGCACCAAGGTGGGCAACTCCATCGTGGTGACCCGTGGCGCGGTCTCGACGGCCTCGACCTCGGTCAGCTGGACGGGCACGGTCAGCGGCTCGGCGGACGGCGACTACCTCGTCCTCGAAGATACGCTGGGCGAAGAGATGACGGGCATTCAGGGCGTCATTTCGGATGCCAACCCGACCCTCCTGACGGGCGGTCTCCACGGCCTGCCCGTGGCAACCTACCCGGACTGGAAGGCGATCGTCATCGGTGACGACAGCGCCAAGGTTGATCTGACCTTCCCGCTCCTCCAGCAGCTGGTCTCGCGCATCGTGAGCGAGTCGGCCATTGACGAGTCGGAACTCAAGATGTTCCACTGCCACCCGGCCATGCGCGACACCTACGTCAAGCTGTGCCAAGACGAGCGCGTCTTCTACAACGTCATGAAGCTCGATGGCGGCTGGGAAGCCGTGACCTACAACGGCAAGCCCATCGTGGCCGACACGCAGTGCCGTCGCAACGCGATCTTCGCGATTGCGCCGTCCTCGCTGTCCCTCATGCAGATGGCCCCCTTGGACTTCATGGACAAGGACGGCTCGGTGTTCTACCGCATCTCGGGCGGCGATGTCGATGCCTACGGCGCGACCGCGTTCGTCTATCAGGAGCTGGGCTGCAAGGCCCGCAACCAGAACGGCCTCCTCAAGGGCCTTAATGAAGTATGGCAGTAAGCCCACGCTAACTGAGTGACCCCCTAGCCACCGCGGTTAGGGGGTCTCTCCCTAACTGGGCCACATGCACCAGCGTGGCCTGTTCATTAGGAGTCTCCCATGGCTGATATTTCCAAGCGCATCAAATCCCCCCGTCGCGAGCGCGGCGACTACGCGGCGAAGACCGCCGCCTACACCCTCAAGTCCAGTGACTCGGGCACGATCTACAAGTGGAACTCGGCGACGGCGTTCAACTTCACGCTGCCCCCGGTCCAGAAGGCCCTCAAGGGCGTCTTCTTCGACTTCATCATCCAGACGGCCGCCACGGGTGGCACGGGCCACGGCGTCTCCCCGGCTGCGGTGGACAAGATCTTTGCGCCGGGCGTGACCGCCACGGATGACAAGGACATCTACTTTGCGACCGCGGGCGATGCGGTGGGCAACGGCTTCCGCCTCGTCTCGGACGGCGTGGACGGCTGGCACCTGATCTTCCTGAACGGCACGATCTCGCAAGAAGCATAATTCCCAGACACCGCTTGGGCCCACACGCCCGAGCGGTGTCGTTCGTCTGAGGAGGTGGCGGTGGAGGCCCCACGCGCATTTACAGAACGCTTACAGGACGCCTTTGATGGGCGTCTGCGCATTCGCTGGTCGAACGCGGCCCACGAATTTCAGATTGAACAGCGGGTCGCACGCGGGCTCATCAACTTCCCCGCCGCCCTGACCGACGACGAACACATTCGCCTGCGCGACGGCTACTTCTACGTCATGTCGGTGCGCACGGGCGACCGGATGCCCTGCCCCCGCTGCGAGGCCACCCTGCGCGTCCCCGTCCGCGAGGTCAAAGAACTGAGCTGCGACCGGTGCCGGGCCAATGGGCTCGAACATCGCGTGGCCGCCGGGTTCTTCCCGTTGGACGACACCCTGATCGCCCACCTGCAGTCCATTGATCCCCTGCGGGGCGCCTCTCGGGAACTCCGGGCCAAGATCGACGCCCATAATGCCCGCCACACCGAGGCCCAGCGCCAAAGCGTGCTGGATAAAACCTACGCGGCGGGCGCGGACGACTTCAACCGTATTGCCGGAATCCCCAACGTGGGCTATACCGGCGACACCCCGATGTGGGCTGATGCCCCAGTAAAGTGAGAGTATGGCCGACGCATCCTTTTTTGTTCGCCGTAAACCCTACGCCACCGAGCAAGTGACCGTCTCCACGTCGGTGGCCGTGCCCACCAGCAGCAAAGTGACCAACAGCGCCGGGGGCTACACGGATGGGTCCACACCCGTCCGCTGGGCCGTGACCTTCCCCGCGACGGCCGCGATGGTCGAAGTCATTGGCAGCAATGGCCTCATCTACACGCTGGACGGGTCCACGCCCACCAGCACCAATGGCAGCCGTCTGGGGTCGGGCGATGTCCTGACGCTGGCGGGCACGCAGAAAATCGCCAACCTCAAGATGGTGCGATCCGGAGCCTCGGACGCCACCGCCAACATCACCTACTACAAGGAGTAGCCATGCGCCGCTGGCTTCCGCTCCTGCTGGCCGTCACGCTCATCGCCCCCGTCGCGGCCCAAGATGTCCGTCGGGCCGGAGGCGGCACCGACTACAGCTACACGATCCTGACCAAGACGGCCACCTACTCGGTGACCGACACGGACGGGCAGAACGTCCTCGTCCTCGCCTCCAACACCATCACCATCAACCTCTATGCGGTGGCGGGCAATGCAGGCAAGACCATCACCGTCAAGAACGCGGGCGCGGGCACCATCACCATTGATGCCAGTGGCAGCGAGACCATCGACGGGGCCCTCACCCAAACCATCAGTGCGGCCAACCAGAGCCTGACGCTGGTCTGCACGGGGTCGGCATGGGTGCTGATCTAACATGCGCACCTACAAGGAGCTGCAAGACGCGGTCCTGCAGTGGATGGCCGATAGTGGCGACACGGGCCTCCTCCGCACCCTCGTCAAGGACGCCCTGAACCGGGCGCACCAGAACCTCCTCAACGACGACCGCTACGACTTTCTCCTGTGGCCCCGCACCGAGACGCTGAGCGTCACGGCGGGCCAGAAGGTGTATGCCCTCCACCCCGAGCTCAGCCAGCTCCTCTTCGTCTACAATCCCACCACCGACGAGTACCTCGAAGAGGTGGCGCCCAAGGGCCTCATGGAGTCCGAGGCCGATTGGAATGACGGCACCACGGATCAGCCCGACCGTTTCATGCTGACGGGCCTGTCCAAAGTCCTCACGCAGCCGAGTGCGGCCAGTGTGGTCACCGCGACCACCACGGGGGGCACAGAGTCCAGTGCCAACAGCCTCCTCATCACGGGCATCTCCAACGGCGTCATCGTCACCGAGACCCTGACCAGTGGCAGCAGCTGGGCGTCCCTGACGGGCAGCCAGTCCTTTGATGTCATTACGGACATCACCAAGCTGGGCGCCACATGGTCGCGCACCGTGACCCTCACGGCCAATGGCCAGACCCTGCTCGTCCTCGGGGCCACCAGCTATGGGCAGCAATACCGGATGTGCGAGCTAGTGGAATCACCCACCACGGCCACGTCCCTGCTCTATCGCTTCTATCGGCGTCCGCGCCAGCTGGTCTACGATAACGACATTCCGGACGTGCCCGCAGGCTTTGGCGACATCCTCGTCTACACGGCCCTCATCGCCATGCAGGGCTATACCCGCGCCACCTCGACCGAACTGGACTTCTGGGCCGCGCAAATCCGGAAGCTGACCGACACGCTGCAAATGACGTTCCGGGCGGCCCGCACCATGGGCGGACGGCCCACCTACACCCGCTACATTCCCCGCGTCTGATGGGCGACCTCTACCAAGAAATCACGGACTGGAGCAAGGGGGTCCAAGCGGCCTCCCCGCCGGACCGCATTCCGCTCAACAGCACCCCGCTGGCCTACAACACCGCCTTCCGCAATATTGGCGAGGGGCTGGCGCAGCTGGGCGTGCGGCCGGGGCTGAAGGTCGTGAACACGACCGCCTTCAGCACCAATCCCCACATCCAGTTCCTCCGCCTCTACAGCTACAATACCGGCAGCGGCTACACCAACTACCAAGTGGCCATCGCCAACGATGGCACCCTGCGCCTCAAGGACAATGCCGACGTCTTCAGTGCCGCCATTGCGCCCCCGGCCAACTTCCCCTCGCCCAGCACGGCCATTACGGCAGGCGACGTCACGGTCGATGCGACCGTCTTTGCCAATCGCTTCTTCCTCCTCAGCAGCGCGGGTGACCAACGCGCCCTGACGGGCAGCACCTATCACATGTGGGGGCTCGCCCCCTACGCCAGCTGGACCTTGGGCAACGATGCGACGGGCACCAGCGCCATGCCCAACGAGACCTACGACGTCGCCATCACCACCTACGACGTCGTGACCGGGGCCGAGTCCAGCCTCGCCACCTATCAGTCCGGGACGCCCGGGGGTGGCAATCGCCGCCTCACGGTCACCATCAGCCCGACTGCCGCCGAGACGGCCCGCTATCCCTACTGGCGCGTCTACCTGCGCCGCACCACGACCCAAGCCAGCCTCTACCAAGTCCTGACGTTCGAGGATGTGTCCGGGTCCCCCATCGCCACCGATGGCAATATTCCCGTGGGCACCACCACGGTCTACATCGACCTGTCAGCGGCCCAGATTGCCAACCTGACCACCGTGGCGCCCACCACCACCGAGAACAATGGGCCGCCGTCCAGCGCCCGGTTCGTGACCACGTATGGCCGTCGCCTCATCGTGGCCGACACCCGCAAGATCTACTGGTCCAAGCAGGACAAGCCCGACAACTTCCCGCCGCTCAACTACGAGCCCATCGAGACGGGGGAGGGCGACCAGATTACGAGCCTCTATCCGTTCAGCGACGAACTCCTCCTCGTCTTCACGACCACGGCCGTCTGGGGCATCTTCGGCAACGACCCCCAGACATGGACTCTCAAAGCCATCGACCATACGATTGGCTGTGCCAGCCACACCAGCATCGTCGAGTTCAACGGGGCGGTGGCGTGGTGGTCGAACGCCGAGGGGCCGGTCAGCTTTGACGGCCAGCGCATCACCCCCCTCGCCCTGACCAAACTGGGGCGTCCGCTCGTCGTCGATCAGATCGAGCAGTCGCGCCTCTCGCGCATCTGGGCGGGCCACGATCCGCAAGGCAGCCGGGTCATCTGGGCCGCCCCGAGCCTGCTCAACGAGGACACGCTCGACATCCTGTTCCCCTACAACTACGTCGTGGAGCAGTGGGAGGCCACGCGCTGGAATCCCATGCCCGTGGGCGCCCTTGCCCTTGGCTACATTGCGGACGGGAGCCAGCGCTGCTTTGTGGGGGGCACCGAGGGCCAAGTCTTCTACTTCGACCAAGACACCCATAACGACGCCGTGCCGAGCGGCACCGTCAGCACCACCTTCGTCCCGGTCACCTCCAGCATCACCACCATCGACGGCACGGGCTTCTATACGACGGGGTCGGGGCTGACCGCCCGCATGGCCGTCATCACCGACAGCGACAATCGCCCCATCGCCAAAGTCCAGATTGCCAGCAATACCAGCACCGAGCTGACTCTGACCGCCACCCTGACGGGCCTGACGGCGGGGGCGACCTACACCTGCTATCTGGGCAGCCCGGACTTCCGCCTCTACACCAAGTGGCTGGACCTCGACCAGATCTTCATTCGGAAGCGGTTTGACCGGGCCTACCTCCAGCTGGAGTCGTCGGGCAACACCTCGGGCTTTTACCTGACGTCCCAAGTCAACTTTACCAATGAAAGTCGGGCCGCCAAGAACATCATTGACGTGGTGGGCGACATATGGGATGCCAGCACCAGCCTCTGGGACACCAGCGTCTGGGCGGGCCAAGGGCTCCTCAAGAAGCGCCTACCCCTGCTGCGGACGGCCCATGCGCTCCGCCTCGCCCTCTTCCACTTCCAGACCAATCGGGACATTGTGGTGAACGGCGTGGGCGTGCTGGCCCGGGCCCAATCGGATCGCGTCTATGGCAACTGAGGAGACGCCGACACGCGAGGCGAGCTGGCAGACCGCCAGTGCCAGTGTCACCATCAATGACGCGGCCCTGCGCCGCCAGCTGCCCATGCGGCAGTTTGAGTATGTGACGGCCACCTTCGCGGCGGCCGACACGGATACCGTCATTCCCATTACCGTCCTCCGGCCCGAAGATCCGGAAACCCTGCGGTGGCTTGACATTACCCCCGGAACCGTGTATACTGGAACGGACGCCAGAGCCTCAGTCTACCGCTCCTCGGCCCCGAACCGGATGCCGTTTGGCGCGACCTATCTGGTGTTACGCTCGACGGTGGCGAACTATTCGACACGCCTCCTTGTGTTTCTTGAGCGGAGCTAACGACCCATGACCTTTGCGCTGTCTGCCCTGTTCGTCCTACTGGTGGCCCTGTTGGTCCCTCGGGCGGCCTCGGCCCAAATCAACATCCCGAACAGCTTCAGCCCCGGCGGCACCATCTATAGCGCCGAGGTGAACGCCAATTTTGCCCAGCTGTCCTCCAACGCGCTGGACCGGACGGGGGGCACGCTCACGGGCAATATTGCCGCGTCGGCGGGCGTCACCATTGATGGCGTCGATCTGAGCGTCGGCATCCCGTCCACCCTCCTGAGCAAGACGGCCGACTACACCGTCACGACGAGCGATGGGGCCCACGTCACCGTCCTGATGAACGGCACGTACACCGTCACCCTCTACACCGCCTCGGGCAATGCGGGGCGTACGGTCACGGTCAAGAACATCGGCACGGGCGCCGTCACCATCGACGGCTACGCGAGTGAAACGCTGGATGGGGCCGCGACCGTCGTCATTGGCGCCAAGTATCAGTCCCTCACCGCCATCTCGGATGGCACCAACTGGCATCTGGTCTAACCTATGTCCTACATCAAAGCCATTCCCGCCGTTCTCAGCAAGACCGCCAATTACACCGTCAGCACCAACGACGGCGACAACGTCCAGATCAACACGAGCGCCTCGGGCGGCGCCGTCACCATCACCTTCTATGCCGCCTCGGGCAACGCGGGCAAGATCATCACGGTCAAGAAGACCGATAGCAGCGCGAACGCCGTCACGCTCGACGGCAACGCCAGCGAGACCCTCGACGGCGCGACCACTGCGACCCTGACGGCCCAATACGACAGCGCCACCTTTGTCTGCGACGGCACCAACTGGCAGAAGGCCGCCACGGTCGGGGCCACGGGTGCAGCGGTCGATTCCGACCAGAACATTCTGTCCACGCAAGTCTTTAGCTAAGAGGATTTCATGGCTGTTTCCTTTACCAAACTCAAACTCAGCGGCTCGACCGACGGCAAGCAGATCAAGGTCGCGGCGACCGCCACGGCCGGTACCACGATCCACACCGCGCACGCCACCTCGCTGGATGAAATCTGGCTCTGGGCCGTCAACAGCGATACCACGGCTCGCAAGCTGACCATCGAGTGGGGTGAAGCCACCGCACCCGACGGCAACGTCGAGGTCACGATCCCCGCGGAATCGGGCTACATGCTCGTCATCCCCGGCATGGTGCTGACCAATTCGCTGGTGGTCAAGGCGTTCGCCGCAACGGCCAACGTGATCTTGATTAATGGCTACGTCAACCGCATCGGCTAAGGCATTGCATCATGAATAGACGTGGTGCAAATCGCA
>Ga0208147_1000353_pt1 | contig 16358 bp, 19 predicted proteins | sample DEB3_08_DNA_FD_184520 | JGI IMG/M metagenome (GOLD analysis project Ga0208147, IMG submission 184520) | Aqueous microbial communities from the Delaware River and Bay under freshwater to marine salinity gradient to study organic matter... | ecosystem: Environmental > Aquatic > Marine > Coastal ... | reverse complement strand
CGTAGGAGCCGCTTCCGCTGATTGTCCCCTGACGCCATCCAAGCATTCCGATTTGTCCGTCAGCATTAGTGCCGCCGATGAAATCCTCTTCAAGGACAACGATATTTTGAGCAACAAAAAGGTCCGTTACCGACGCGATAAGGTTCGCGGATGTTGGCGTTTCCAAAAGCGTTGCAACGTTAGTTCCGAGACCGGAAACTCCGGTGGAGATTGGCAATCCGGTGCAGTTTGTCAGCGTGCCGCTTGTCGGTGTTCCTATTGCGCCAAGTGTTTTTGTGACGTTGGTAAGGTTAATCGTTCCGCCGCTAGGAGTCCCGTCAAGCGTGCCTTGGATTAGCAGGTCTTTTGTTACAAATTGCGTTGCCATATTTTATCGAGAAACCGTGTATTCCAAGGAGTAGGACGTTGTTGCATTGCCAGAGAACCAACAGCGGAAACCGCTCGTCGTCAAATCCTCCACGCCCGCAACGGCAATCTTATACGGTGCCGCGCCTGCGCCGTTGTATTTTACAACGCATTCAACGATTTTGTAATCCGCAGCAGACATTGCGCTAGCAAAGGCAACGTCAACGTAATCCACGGTCGAGCATGTCGTGCTTCCGCTTCGCCAATCGGTTGCGGTTGGAAGCGGGATTAGCGTCTCTAGGTCGATAAGCTCGCGCTTTAGCGTGATTGTGTCGGAGAAAATCACGCGCTGTTCGCCCGCTGCACGCTCGCGCTTCACTTGAAGCGTAAAATCAATCTCGTCGTCGTTTGTCTCAAAGAACTTCTTGGCAAGAGCGACGGTGTTTAATTGAAGCGTGCCAGTAACGCCTGATTTCATCACAAGATTTTCGTCTTGTATGGTATTTATTGACGGCTGCGTGGCATTATAGACGCTGCCAGTGCCAGTTGTTACAGATGTAACATTTACCGCAATCTTAAACGTAGTAGTTGATGGAACGTCTGTAATTGTTTGCGTTCCATTTATGTTTGCGCTTGTTGTTGTCCCGCTTATTACTACTGAGTCTCCAACTGCATACCCGTGCGCTGTGCTAGTCGTTATCACGGTTGGATTTGCAACGCTAACCCCACTGATTGCACGAACGGTTTGCGCCCCGCCAAGGGTTCCAATAAACGTCAAAAGAATGTTGTCGCCGTCTTTTGTGATTGCGACGTTATCCTCTGCGTCTGTTTTTTGGTAATTTATTGCAGGATGCGTATTAAGTGCCGTTCCAATTTCTTCAATTGAACTATTCAGGTCCAACAACACAACGCTTGTTTGATTGCTAGCGGTAATTTCAATTGAATACGTTCCAGAAGCGTAATTTCCGGGAGTTATCATCCATACAGAATTGCGCGTATCAGTTGGCGAATACAGATTGTATATCGCCATTGGTGTTTCGGTTATCGCAGTTGTAAGAGTTGCGCTAGCAACGGCTGTTTGCCTAATGCTGATAATTTGCTGCGCTGGCGTGCTCGCGTCTCCGTTGCGCGTGCGTTTTACAAGGACTTCACACGAAGGTTCCAGCAACGTAGCGTCTGGCGTTAAAGCTGGAACTGTTCCGTTTGAGTCCCAATCAACGCGATACACACCATCTAGTAGTTTTGTTACAGTGACAGTTCCGTATCCGGCATCCTGCGACGTTGCGTTAATGCCCGTTCTTACCTGTGAAGCGGTAGCGTTGTAATCAATGTTCCCGCTGCTGGCAAAGCCGGGAAATTCAAGAGCATAGTGCCCTCCTGTTGCTCTATCGTCAGGATTACCGATTTGAACGTAATAAACATCATCGGCAACCCAATCGGATTCCCAAGGAATTGCGCCCGTGGTCGTTGGTTTTACGGGCTGAATGCTAAGGTCAATCTCCGTGTCAGCGTTGAAAAACTCGCCCGCCGAAACGGGCGTTTGCGTCAGCCAATCAGCATACAATCCGTTTTGCTGTTGGTCTGTTGTGTCAACTATCAACGTCAAAGGCATATTGCGTGTATAGGTTAAGCGTTAGTGTTTGTCAAAGCCGTTCGCCTGTGTCGGTGTTCCAAGTGCCGTTCCAGTCAAACCATTCAATAGGGAGGATTTTTGCGACGGTAGTTGCGCCGGGTAAAAAACATGATGTAACGCCAGAGCTATTTAGGGTTATTCCATGCTGGTTAATAACGTCGCCAACAACCCCGCCATATACACCGCCAAACTCACCCGAAAATGTTTCATCGGCTGGACCGTAATTTGTAAGCCTGCTCCTATAATCTGTCCCCGCCATTACTTCAATGTTTATGTCTATTATGACAATAGGAACGCAATCGCACGTTGAGGGGGACATTATTCCGCTCCCGCGAGGAATATCCTGAATCTGATATGCGTCGCCAACAACCCCGCCATGAAAATCTCCATCGCTCGGGAAAAGGTCGTCTCCGTAACCAGTCCCCTCGGGCGGGAGTATTTGCACCTTTGCTGATATTGCCAGAGTATCAAAGTCAGGTGCTCCGGTATTTATCAAAAGGTCTCCGTAATATATGTTTGATTCTGGCTTGGCTAATAATCTCTCGCTGTCGCATAGTGTATTCCCGCCGAAAATGCTAAATGGTTCGACATACCTAAAAAGCTCTATCTCCTGATTCCCAAACCCTTCAACAAGGTCGTAGATTTTCAGCTTTAACTTTTTCCAACGCCACCACCAACAAACGGCTTCTTCAACCTTTACCTTCAACGGCGAAATGCTAGGGTCTAATGCTGTTGGCGTTCCAGTCACAAGCCCCGGCGTCACGAATGGCATCATCCATGTATTATTCGGGTCAACGCATGCGCGTGTGTTCGCGTAACACGGTATAACGGCAGTCGTCATGCGTTAGGGTCGTTTAGCTTGCGGAACGGGAAGAAGCCATACACAAGCTCGCCGTTAACAATGATGTAAGCCTCTTGCGATTTGCCGAGCATTTCAGACAAGTCTAGTATGCGGTTTTCGTTTGACTCTCGCACGATGCCATTTGGGAACGTGGACGCGATAACCTTTTCGTCGCGATTGATGCGCTTTACGACTTTGGTTGCGTAGTCCTTGTTGAGAAAGCCTTTATCGTAGGCGTCGTCTCCCGGTAATGGTAGCTTTTCTAGTGCCATTAGACGTTACGCAGCGTTAGTGCTTTCCAGCGGATATAGATGCTTTTCCGGTAGTAAATCGGGCCTTTGTAAATGCCGTTCTCGGTGTCCTCCGCAAGATACCAATTCCCCGCAACGAACTTGCCCCAATCGCCATAGGTAAAATACGAACCCGCGATTTTCTCAATCCGTGGCGCATCGAGTTGCGGAATCGGCTTTAACGAGTATTCGTAGCGAATCTGGCACGGAACGGTTTCGGCAATCGTGACAATATCGCCATCCGTGGTTAGCTCTTGGCGTGCGTAGTTGACCGTTGAAAACTCCACGCGGGCGCACGGAAGGCTGGAATAGGTGAGCGTGTATTCCAGAACGCCATTGCCAACGTCCGATGTGTCGCTTTCGTGGACTAGCCACATATAGCCTTTCATCGTCTTAATTCGCGTTCCGGCTTTCGTGCGCTTGTAGTAGTATTGATCAATGCGATACTTGACCTTCATTTCCGCCGTCCGCTGGTCGCCTGTCTCGTTATACGGCAGGATGATACCGCCCTTGTCGGAAAATGGCGTGCTCCATTCCGCAGAGCCAACTTGCATCGGCACTCGGTAATTTCCGTCTGAGTATTTGGAGTTAGCCATTGTTAGCCGTGTTTTAGCACTTTCACTACAAGCGTATCAACTTTCATTTGGTTGCCCGCTGCTGCGCCCGCCGCTCCCGCTGCCGGTGCGTTGGGGTTTAGGTTTGGAACGCCGTTTGCCTTATCGCCGCCAGCAACGCCGCCAAATCCAGCGTTTGCGGCAGCCTGCGCTAACCGACGCGCACGAGACGCAACAATACGCGCTGCCTTGCGCTCTGCGCGTGCTTGGTCGCGTTCGGCTTTCTTTTGTTCGGGCGATTTTAGCTGTTCCTCAATCGCTTGCTTGGTTTCTAGAAGTTGCTTTTCTTTTAGCAGCCCGTTTTCGAGTTCTTTATTTTGGTTCTTGCGAGCGTCCTCAATTTCCTTCTCTAGGCGCAGCTTTTCGCGAAGCAGGTTGGCCGCCTTGTCGCCTTTTGTGATTTCGGTTTCGAGAATTGCAAGTCTGTCGCGTTGCGTGTCTGCATCTTCTTTATTGCGCTCTGCCTTTTGCTTTTCTTTCTCAATGCGTTCCGCCTCCGACTTGTTGACGGCAGCGATAAAGTCGCGGTATTCCTCTTGTTGGGATTTAAGTCTGTCGCGCTGATACTTCTTTAGGTTTTCTTCTTCCTTGATTTGGTCTTCGTAGAACTCGCGCATTGCGGAGTCCTGCATTTCCCAAATCATTTTATCCCATTCAAACTTGTCCTTTAATTGCCGTTCCTCGTCCTGCGCTATTTCCTTTTTGCGTTTTGCTATAATCTCGTTGTCGGCAATTTTGTTCTTAGCAGAAAGGTCGCTAAGCGCGATTTCTTTAAGAATGGTCTTTTCGTCGTCTTGAAGATTTGGGTTTCCGTTAATCGCAGCGATTTCTCGGTCATAATCAAGCCTGCGCTTTTCAGCATCAGCCAGTTCGCTTGCGCCGTTCGCTTGCGTTTGTAATATCTCATTTTCGCGCTGCCGCTCTGCAATAATCGCTGCGACAATATCCTTGCGAGCAAGGGCAAGTTCCATTTCGCGCTCGTTAAGTTTAACGCCTCGCTCAAATGCGGTGTCCCCTCCGACGAATCGCGAAAGGTTGGCAAACCCTTTAGAGAAAAATCCTGATTGCCCCTCACGCGCTGTCTGGATTGTTTTAAGTTGTTCCGACGCTCGTGTAAGTCCGGCGGATAATTCGCCGCCTGTTCCAAACTTTGCAATTTGGTCAAGTTCCGCATTTGTCTCCGCCGCCGCTTTGTTAAGTTCCTCAAATGCTTTTTTGCCGCCGTAAATTGCGGTTCCAAGTGCCGCGCCAACGGCAATAACGCCGCCAACAAGCATTCCTTTCGGCCCAAGGATTGAAAGAAGCTGCGAGCCTTGTTGCCCCATTACCTGTAAGCCGCTCATCCCGCCTTGAAGCGATACAGCAATGTCTTGGACCTGCATCGCCGCGTTGCCCGTTTGGAAGTTGCGGAAATTAGCGTTGCCTCCGCCGCTCGCTGTGAATGCTGGCGATACGTTTGTTGCCGGACCACGCGATGAACGGGCAACCGCAGAAAAGTTTTGCAGTGCCGCAGTTTGCGCCTTAATCGCTGCTGCGTGCGCCTTGCTCTGCGCCGTGGCCGCGTTTGCCTGCGCCGTCTGGACTTTCAGCGCGTTGACTTGCTGCATTGTAGCAACAGCATTCGCGGCGGTTGTTTTGGTGACGTTGTTGATCGTCACGTTCAGCTTTGTAGATGCCGCGCCAGCCGCGTTGACCTGAGCCACTGTTTGCTGCAACGCGGACACAATTGCCGATGCGTCCAACCCGATGCTGCCGACAATGCTATTTGAATCAGCCATGTTTCGCCGCCTCCTTCATCTTCTTCGCCTTTTCGCGCTTCAATATCGCGGATACTTTTTCGTTGTGCCGTGCCGCAACTGCGTCGGAACGTTTGTTGACTTTCGGCGCACCGTTACGGAGTCCGTTGACGCGCATAAGCTGAAACAGAACCGATAGCGGAACGTCCATGCAACGCTCCCAATCCATGCGAAACGGTTCATCGGCCATTTGAGCGCAGACGGTAGCACAAGTGCAAGCGAGCGTCTTGTCGATGCCGCCGCTAGGTCTGCCGCCAACGCAGTCGAGAAAAGCGCGGTCGATGTAGTCGTTAATGTCCTTCGCAGCTAATTCCAAGTCCACGGAAAGGCTTTGCTCCAAGAACGCCTGCTTAACGGACTCGTCGAGTGTGAAATCCTTGCTAACGAACCAGAGAAATTGAATAATTGCCGCGTAATCGACAGTGCCGCCAACAATAAACGGAGAACGCGCTACGTTTAGCCATGCAAGCCGTCGAAGCGTCAACGGCGCAACGTCTATGCCAGCTATGCGTTCAATGCCTAAAAACGCAAGATAGCGGTCCTCTTGTTCGCTCCTTACGGCAGCGTCATACTCTTCACGCGGAAATGGTGGTAATTTCGCCACGCATTACGATGCCGTCACGGAGCCGTTAATGACCTTCTTTCCGGTAACGGAGAGAGTCCGCATTGCGCCTGCGTCGTTGCTGATGTTCGGAACGCAGCTATCGACAACCCAAAGCTCGCTAGCAAAGTTTGGGTCAACTTCGTAAGTGAACGTGTCGCCGTGCTGAGGATGCGCGGTATTGCTCGCCGCAAGCTGCAACTCTGCCGAAAACTCCGCAAGTCCGAGCGTGGAACGGCGACGCGCCGGAAGTCCGTTAACGTCATAGTCAATAGCTTCCGTAGTCGGGCGGGTGACGTTGAACGAGTTGACGATGTAAGCAACGCTGTCGATTGTGATTGATGCAGAGCCGTATGCTTGGCTTCCGTCAATGTAGCGAGTGTTTGGCATTTTCTAGGTGATTGTTGGTTAAAACTCCGGCCACGCTTCGGGCCTAATTGCAACGACTAGGTAGTATGTTAACACCGTTATGTCAATGTTATTGTCATCGCTGAAACTATCGACTGTCCCCGTGTCGCGAATGTCGGTAATTTCGATAACGTCGCTAGTCAGATTGTGCTTGGAATAGCGCAACGTCATCCGCTTGCGGGTTTCACCAAGCAGCGCGGAATGATTGTCGATATGCGTTATCTCACCGCGATTTGACGCAACGGTTATCTCTAGCTGCGCTTCCCAAGTGTCGTGTGTTTGGTCGCCGTTCGTAAATATGCGCCGATGCTCAATCGACTCGCCTAGCTTGCACTTCAATTCCAGCCGATTGCTTTCAATATCAACCTGTTCACGGGAAACGTATATATGACTTCCGACGCCTTCAAGAATCGTGCGGAAAGCGGCCTCAACGTGCTTTTCGACTTGGTATAGTTCTGATAATGCTACGCTCATTTGCGGATTAGCTGTAACATGCGACGCTTGATAGAGCGATTAAATTGTTCACGATGCTGCATGGTAGCTTCACGGAGAATGTCCGATGCGTCAAACTTAATGTATCTGCTAGGCGTAGTTAGTAGCGGATTGTAAATCGCAACGCTTAGAACTTGTTTGCCGCCGCGAATCTGCCCGTAAGCGCGAGGCGGTTCTTTAGCTGGTTTTCTGCGCGTGTAGGACGATTTGATGTGTCCGCCCGCTTGCACGCCAAACCCGAGCGAGTCTCCAATTTGCGTCCACGACTTCTTGTATAGGAATCGTGCCTGCGCTCGCTCTTGGATGAACTTGCGCTCCTGTGTCTGCATTCGCCGTGCGCGTTCTTGTAGTAGCTCCTGATACGCGCCCCAAACATCATCAGGAACATGCCAGTCAGTTACATTATACCACCGCGTTCCGTGATAAACCCAATGCGTCCCCGATTTGCTGACACGAAGCGAAGGCAAAACCAAGTCGTGCGAAGTGGGGATCATGTTCACGCGCTTCTGATACTCAAAATGCTGGTTTTGCTCGATGAGTGCCTTGTCGCGTGCGGGCGTCAATTTAACAGCCGTGGCGAGGCTTTTACGCACGTAATCAAGCAACTCCCGCTTGAATGCATCCATGTTCATTTTCTGCAACCCAAGCAATCGCTTTTTCAGCTTTGCTAGGTCGAGTTTGAATCCGGACTTTTTCACGTCACTTCTTTAAAACTGCCGAGAATTTGACCGTGGGTTCCCTGTCGGCAATCTTGTATTTCGTGACAACGTAATTCTTCCCGCCCATCGAAAAGTTCGACTTTGCCGCTAGTCCCGATGCCGTCCAGTCGGTTTTCGCAATTTCAATGTCAACGTCCCTGTCCGGCTGATAGCCCGAAAGCGTTTGCCCGCGCTGAATCTCAACGGTTGTTGCGATTACGTCATAAGACGCGCTGCCGTTGACCGTGATTTGTTCGCCGCCATACATGCCCGCTGCGAGCATGGCGTTGAACGCTGCTAACCTTTCGGTTGTGTAGGACATTAAGGCACGTTCCCGCCAGCGACAGGATTGAGAATCAACTTGCCGGAAGAATTGATGACGCCAAGGTGGATTACCGTGTCGCCAGTCGTAAGGTCTGCGCGTGTTTTGGTGATTCCGCCAGCAGTTCCAGAAAGCCAAACGTCATCGCCAACTGCGACGGTTCCGCCAACCGTAAATCCGCCTAAATCTTTTGAGCAATAGGTGATTTTCTGGCCGGATGATGCCGCGTTGACTGCAATTCCGGCAAATGTGTTTGCGGGTGCCGTTCCGTTTGCGTCTGCAAGTTTCAGTTTATTGCTATCGGACGTGTCAATATACAACGCTTGACCTTGCGTAATAGTTGCGCCTGCAACGCCTTGGTCGATTGTTGCGGTGGATGACGGAAGAACGCTTGCTGCGGTAATAGAAATTGCGGCCATAAATGTTGGTTGCTTGTAATGTTATGCTTGTAATTAGGCAAGAAAAAACCCGCTCCGATTAAGAAGCGGGTTTCTCTGAGTGATTGGCTATTAGCCGAGCAAGATTGCGACGTTCTCCGGCTTCCAGACTTTCGCCTGATAGACGCAAGTGATGTCGATGATGTTCTTCTGGTAACCCTTATAGGTTGCCACTTCAAACACCAATCCGGTCTGCTCGTCGCGGATTGTCATGCGGTCTGCCGCAGCGTCACCGCCGTAAGGCTGAGCCGGAGGACGCATCACAAGTTCGATTGCAGACTTGTGCATTGCGACGTTCGCCGTGTAGCTGTCGCCAACTGTCACCGCGTCGTTGTTTGCGGTTGCAATCAGCAAGCCGGGGTTTGCGATTGTGACTACGTTCGATGCGAGCGCGGTTTTGACAACGTACTTGTTGGTAGAATCGCTGGCGTGCGTGAGAATATCGCCCGCAACGATTGTGCCGCTTCCGGTGTCGAGAGTGAGCGCGGTCGAACCAACGGCGACGTTACCGAGGTTGATGAGGTATCCGCTTCCGGTGCCCTTTGTGTGGCTTGCAACTTGCGCCGACTCGCGAATTGCAATTCCGAGCAAGTCGAGAAGCGAACCGCGACGGAGAGTTTCGGACGTGCCAGCGGTGTTCGCCTGATACAGCGATGCAAGCTGACGAAGTTTCGCGCCTGCCGCCGTGTTGATAACGAGCGAAAGCATTCCGTCGTCAGGGCATCCGTTGTCGATAAGAACCTTGCGGATATCGGCAATCGTGTTGAAGTTGCTGGCGAACGGAGTCGTGCCAGCGGTTCCAACGGCACGCGACGCGCCTTTGTAGGCAACGCTACCAACGTGAGTTTCAATCGCGTTGACAATCTTGCGGATTGCCTGCGTGAACATATCGTCGAGCAACGCCTGTCCAGCGGTGTTGTCAATCTGCCGCCATACTTCGCCAGTGACGGGAATCTGGACGTTAGCGGTTTGCCCGATGGTCACGGTATCAACCGCAATCGTCTGGTTGTCGCCTTCGGGAATCGTCATCGCGGGCGTTACGCTAGTATTCAGCGTAGGCGCGGGTGCGTAGTGCGAAGTTACGGTGCCGCCAGTGCTGACGCCAGCATCGGACGAGTTGATTGTGACGGACGGGATGAAGCCCGTAATTTCACGCGCTACACGGTCTTTTGCGCGGAAGATGTTCTCAAGTAGAGAACTGACTGTGAGGTTACCCATATTAGTTTAGTGTGTGGTTAGTCTTGAACTTTCCCGCGCTTTGTTAGGATGTAATCGCGCTGCTCTGCGGGTGAGAGCTTTGCGAAATCTGCGCGGCTCATTGCCGCAATTTCTTTGTTGCCTTCCGGCTTGAACGATGCGCCCTTTCCAAGAGCGGCAGTAAAGCGAGCTTCGGCAGCGGTGAGTTCTGCGGCGGCGATTTCTTTCGCCTTGGCTTCTGCGTTTGCGGAGACGTTAGCAAGTTCAGCTTTCAGCGCGGCAATTTCGCCAGTTGCGGCGGAAAGTGCGGCAGCGGAGGCGTCTTGTGTCTCCTTGTTTTGGGTCTGGTATTCCGCGATTGCCGCTTTCACGGAATCAGCGACGAGTGATTTGATTTCGTCAGGTGTCATTGTGTTGGTTTCAGAGAAAAGAGCGGTCGTAGCCGCGCCACGTTCAACAAGGTCCGCAGCTTGGAAGTCGAGCGGAAGTCCTTCGGGGTCTTTCGGGTCGTATGAAAACACGACGGAAAACATCATGTTGTCAGGATCAGTTTCCGCACCCCAGAAGATAGCATCGCGGTATTCGGTAGGCGCAACGTGGAAGTCCGCAGCAAGGTCGCCATCTCCATCCACGCGGAAGTTCTTTAGTGCTCCAACCTTTGCGTGCAGTCGGTCCTTGTCCTCGTCGAGATAATCGTGCGTCCAGTGAACCGGAATTGCACGATTGCCAGCGTGCGCCATGAACGAAGCAATGTGCTTATGCTTTACTTCGCTAGGCCCGTGGTCGGATTTTACCTCGCCAAGCTCAATAACTTTGACGCCATAGATAACATTCTTTTCCGCGTCGATGCGGGTTTGTTTGAATGAGAATTGAAGCGCGGCTTGTGCCATTTCGCGCCTTTTCTCATTATTGAGAGCGACTGTCAACAGTTTTTCTCAATCGTGAGAGTTACTAGGCAAAAAGAAACCCGCCGCAACGTCCAGATTAACGCCACGGCGGGTCTATGTATGCAACGCGGAAATCAGAATGGATACGCCTTATCCACGGCGATGCGCCAATTGTCGAAAGTCAAATCGCCGCTGAATCGGCACGCCACGGAATCGCAAGCGTATTCGTAATGCCAATCGGGGATGCGCGTGTATCCAAACATTTCACGCAATCTATTGTTCAAGTAAATCCTGCATCTATCCAGCGTCGAACGATGTTGTCGTTTCATTCCTTGCTTGTAGCACGGCATTGATTTCTTGCAAGCGGAAATCGTGCGTGATAACGTGCGGCGAATGGCGAAACAAAAAACCAGAGGCGAGAACGAACTTGAAATATCCGGCGCGGCGAGTGCTCTAAAATACCTAGAGAAGTCCGTTGCGCGGTTGCAGGAATCGCTCGAAGCCGCCACAAAAGAGCTTAACGAAGCGATTGCAAATCAGTCCGCGAATCCGCCCGAAAAGGACGGAGAGGATTGGGATAAAATCGTTGCGCGTTGCCGTGCGAACCGGAAAGAGATTCAGCAAGAATTGCTTGGGTTTTCTAAGCTGCTTCTCGATTACGACAAGAACGTAGATACGTCGCGTAGGGACGCGAGCGAGTCCATTACTCGGTCGGACGCTGAAAAGTTTTTCTTCGCGTTCGCAATTGGAATGCGAGGCGCGACGGAACAGTTGATTATCCGGCAGTGTCAGGACGCGATGGAAGTGAAGTCGCCGGAGGAAATGTATAAAATCATCGCACCGTTGTTGCGTGAGTGCTATTTCTCCGCGCTGAAATCGGCAACGGAGGAATCGCAAATGCCCGCGTGGGTGAGGACGACGATTGAAGGAGCATTGTGACAAACGCATTAGAATACGCGAGGAAGCACGTATATTTCTGGCAAAGCTCGCCAATTAGCGGAGCGTTTGACCCGTCGAAATATCCGTTTATTATTGATCCACTGCTTTCGCTGGATGACATTGATTGCAAAGAGACAGTTGGATACGGCCCCGCTCAATCGTTCAAGTCCGTATTCCTGCAAATCGCGACCGCATACCGCCTCGCAATCTCGCAATGCTCTGTGCTTGCCGTAGCGCAATCGGACGACGACGCTGACGAGTTCTCAAAAGTGAAGCTAGGCCCGTTTCTGGATCGACTACCGCACTTGGACCGGATGCAAGTTGCAAAGCCGACGATTAACTTGCGACGGTGGGCAAACCACGAGTTGATCATTAGCGGACCCGGCGCAAATGCTCAAAACTCCAAGTCTGCGCGGTTTGTCCACACCGATGAGGCGCATCTTTACAAACACGGCATGCTTGCTGCGCTTATGGACCGATGCGGGCAGCGATGGAACCGTCACGCGCTTCACGTCACAACAGCCGCAGACAAAGGCACGGAAGTTGATATAAAATACCACCAAGGCGACCAGCGCGAATGGAACGTGCGCTGTATCCATTGCAACGCGCTATTTGAACCGCTTTGGGAGGACGCCTCACGCGAGAAATACAACGGGCATCGCGTATTCCAGTGGATAGACAACGGCAGCGAAACGGAAACGCTCAACTCCATTCAGTTCGTGTGCCCGCATTGCGACAAGCCGATTGAGAACACGCCTCGCAACCGCGTCCTTATGGACGATGGCGCGGATTATGTCGCGATGAACCCCGCCGCCGATAAATCTGCGCGTTCGTTCCGGTGGAATGCGTTTGCGTCACGGTTCAAGCCGTTGCGCGACTTGCTTTCGATTTACTTGAAGGCGATTGAGTCCGCGAAACTCGGAGACTTTAAGCCATACGAGAACTGGGTGAAAAAGCAGGAAGTCCGTACTTGGACTGGCGAGATTCCGCAAGTTGGCGTTGCGAATGTCGGGCGTGACCATAAGTTAAACGATATTGAGGTAAAAGAGGAAGATTTGCGCGTTATCTCGTGCGACGTGCAAGACAAGGGCGGCTTTCACATTTGGGCGTTGGTTGATTTGTGGCATCCGAACGGCGATAGCAAGCGATTGGCTTACGAGAAACTTGCTTCGTTCGATGACCTTCGCGCATTGCAGGAGAAATACAACGTGAAGGATTTGAGGGACACGAAAACGCATTCGTGCGTTGCAATCGACCACGGGCATCGTGAGCCGGAAGTGTTCGCCGCGTGCGCTCGATGGGATTGGCTGGCGTTGAAGTCCACGAGCGAAGAAGAGTTTTCGCATTACATTCGCCGCAACGGGCAGCCGGATTTGCAAGTGATGAAGCCGTGGAGTCCGGTTCGATCTGGCAATCCGCTTCTAGGAAAGTCGAACGCTCAACGCGCAAAGCTCTGCGCGACGCGCCTATGGAGTAAGCCGCGCATTTATTCTATATTCTACACGCTAAAGAACGGCGACACGAAGCGGGCATACAGCATTGCTACGGACTTCTCGCCTGTTTTCGTTGACCAAGTGCATTCATACGTTCCGAGCGAAGGAGTTGATAAAAAGACGGGCGTTTTTACGAAGCAACTTTGGCGGAAGGTGAAAGCCGATGACCACGGGTTTGTTTGCGGAGCGCAGTCGTTACTTCTCGCAATTTTGCACGGCCAATTTAGCGTTCCTGATTTGTAGCTTGCCTTGTATTCTCAATTATGAGAAACAAGCGCAATGCCTAGCCCTAAAAGGATTTTCAGAAATGCGACACTCGCAGAAGTGCAAGCCGCACACGCTGCCGCTTTGGACCGCGTTACGAACGGCGCATTCACTTCATTGTCGGGCGGCGGAACGTCGTCAACGAAGCAATACGCCAACGACCAAGAGATTTTATTTGAAGCGTCTTACGAATTGGACGTTCGCAACTCAACCGTAAAGCCAACGCACACAACGCAAGACTTTTCCGAGTTGCGTGAGCACAACACAACCGTAACAGGATGAACATTATCGCACGAGGCGCGTTGCAGGTCGCAAAATGGGCCGGATTTAACGCCGCCGAAAAGAACAAGACGCAAAAGCAGGCAGACAGGTCGGGCACAAACCCCGATTCACTCGCGGCGAACCGTCAACGCATTCAGCTTTCGCTGGAAGGCGAAAATGCCGTCAAAAATACTCCATTTGGCCGGAATTACGTGCAAAAGCGTCGAATGTATTGCAGCGGGCAAATATCATGGTCGCCGGATACCGGAGATGCCGCGCTGGACGAGTTTGTTGCCGCCAGATTGCACGAAGAATGGCAGAAAATGGGCGTGGAATGCTCCATGTATGACGCTTTTTCGCGTGTTGCGGACGTGCATTTACCTGTTTCCGGCGATGCAATGTTGCGTTGGTATCGCGACGAAAACGGGCTAAAACTGCTTGAAATCACGTCAGACCGCATTGGCGAGCCTTGGGGATCGCAGGACGAGACGCCGGATGACGGCAGTTACTACCGTTCGGGGCTGTATTGGCAAGGCCCGCGAGTCGTTGGATACAAGATTTACCAGCGCGGAGAGGGCAATTCTTACGAAAAGCCGGAACGAGTTGACGCGGCAGAGTGCATTTTCTTTAAGGACGACATTTTTGGCGGCTCTCGCGGTATTTCCATTTTTTCGGCTGCATTGGAGGACGTGAACAGCCGGTATCAGATTTTGAAGGCGACGAAAGACACGATGTTGCAGCAATCCAAGGTTGCGGCGATTGCGCGGAACAATTCGGGTGCGCCTTCCGAGTTTGATTACCAGACCGTTGCACCGACAAACGTAGATACGATTGATTACGTCGAGTCTTTTGCCGATGGCGCGGTCGTAAAATACCAGTTCAACGGCGACTCGTATCAAGTTTTGAAGGGAGAGCATCCGTCAGACTCGTTCTTGAAGGGGCTGAAATACGTTGACGCACAGGCTTGTTTGGCTGTCGGGATGCCTTACGAGTTCTTGTTTACCGCGCAAGACAGCGGCGGTGCGCCGTCACGATTGGCGATTGAGATTGCAAGCCGTGAGATTACGCGCATCCGTGAGCGAGTCCACCGCCCGAGGTTGGATAAAATCGCTTACGTGACGATCATGGACCTTGTGAACCGCAAGGAATTGCCGAATAATCCTAACATTACGCGAGGGGCGTGGCAGTTTGGGACATTACCGACCGCCGATGCGTTCCGGGACGCTGCCTCAGACATAAAAGACGTTCGATTTGGGTTTAAGACACTCGGAGACGTGATTTCCGCTAATAGCGGGCGAACATACCCCGTTGTTCTGCGCCGGACGATGCAGGAGGCCATTGCGAAGCATAAAGCCGTGCAAGACGCCAATAGAGCGTTGGAGGAGGCAGGTTACGAGGCAACAATCACGCTTGAGGACATTGGCGCGTTGTTCGACAACCCGCAATCGCAACCGACTAGCTTGACAGAGTCGGATAGTTCGCTAGATTCTCCTTCGCAGGTTAAATAGAACCGTGGGAGATTACCACGGCAGGGGCGTTTTCTTCGTTGTTCCGTCCTTCATTGAAAAGCCTGCAACGATTTTAATCTTCCGAAACGAAGAATAGCCGCAGAGATGCGGATTCAGTAGCATAACTAACCGAATCATCGGCTCCAATATGCGTTTGGGCATTGAAATGCCGATGGCTACTGAAAGTTTCTGTTGACGATTGGAATAACCGGAGTAAAAGACGCGCATGAAAATCAACGCCGAACTGGACTCTTGCGCTTCCGACGACCCGTGCGAGCCGGAAACTTGGTGGATAAACCTTGATTGCCCTGTATGTAAGCTGCGCAGGGCATCTAGCGATGATGATTTGAGAGAGCTTAAATGCTACGATTGCGGGACAGTTTTTGCTACGGACTCGAAAGACCCGTTCGATAAAGAATCTGAGTGGAGAATAATTCCTGTTGACACGAAACCCGATTGCGCGTAATTTCCCCACGTTCGCGCGTCATCGCTGACACAGATTTTTCCAGACAACAACGGAAAGGCCCGCAAGGTGATGACGCACCAAGCGGGCTTTTCTTTTGTCTCCGATGGCTTTTAATCTTCTATCGCAGCGGGGGAAGTGCGGACGGCGAGGCTTACGGCTCACAGTAGGCACAAAAGACCGCCGACTGTAAGCAATGGCGGGCGTCAGAATCACGACTTGCGAAACGAGCAGGCGCGAACGCTGGAAAGTTCCGGCTACTTACTCGGCTGCAATACAATTTTAGACTCAGCGGCGTGGACAGTGACACGCGGCCCTGACTTGTGACTTACTACGAGAACAGCGCAAACAGGGATGCACGAAATCCGAAAGGAGCAGCAGTGGGGGACCAAACAATCCTCATCGGGAAACTATGAAATTCTCGTTGAATAATTATGGGAAATGCCTGCCACTAGCCGGTGCAATTCCGGCCTGAGTCACCTTTAACATAAAACACATGAACACAGAACAGCAACAGCCTGTTCAAAAACTGAAATAACAAATGAAACCAACACCGATACACTACTTTATCTTCGTTCGTCCTCCCGGTTCGTGGACTTGGACCATGCACACAAACAACGCTTTTTCGGGAACGCCTTGGAGGACTGGCGACATTGAAAAGGCGAATAAGATGGCACAGTCGATTTCAGAGCATTCTACCTATTGCGCTATCGTCAAAGGAATCGAACTCCCGCAAGAACAGGATACGGAGCAATACGCGCTCTTTGCGGACGGGGATACGGTTTACAAACCGGCTGAACCGCACCTTTCAATGCGGACGAAATAACAAATTTACCGTGGCACAACGCCAGTCGCGCATGCAAACAAAG
>Ga0208147_1000352_pt1 | contig 16442 bp, 27 predicted proteins | sample DEB3_08_DNA_FD_184520 | JGI IMG/M metagenome (GOLD analysis project Ga0208147, IMG submission 184520) | Aqueous microbial communities from the Delaware River and Bay under freshwater to marine salinity gradient to study organic matter... | ecosystem: Environmental > Aquatic > Marine > Coastal ... | reverse complement strand
TGTGCGTAGGCAAAAGCTTGGGGAAGATGCAATGTCTGCTGCTCTTGGTTCTCGTAGAACTCTTGGTGACTTCAATCGCGTCGGTGCTATGCTGCGAGGCTGGAGTCTTATCACTGAGTTCGGTAACGTCGGTATTCAGTCTGCTGACGCAGCAGCGCAGTTTGCAAAGGAGATCGTGCAGGCAGCGAAGAAGGGGGATATGAAACCTCTTACTCGTGCAGCTTCGGTATTCGCTGGCTCGATCACTGCTCCGACCATTTACTTCTGGGCAGCATCGCAAGGAGATAAAGAGATTGAAGCCTTGCGAAAGAGTAAGAATGGTTATCGGTATTGGTGGATGCGCGCGCCTTATGATCTCGGAGATAGCGTAAAGGAAGGCGAGATTATCAAGGTTCCGAAGCTTGGCTGGTGGGCAGGTCAGATGTTTGGTAGTAGTGTTGAGATGATGCTGGATGGTATGGATGCTGAGGCTGGCAAGAGATTTGCCGATGGTGTCCTAAGTCAAGTCGGAATCAACACACTTCCACTTTCTCTGACAAAGCTTGCTGGCTTGGCTACTGATACAAGGAATCTTGATTGGTCTATGGCACTTGGATTGACTGATCGTATCCCTATCACTCCTCGTGGACAAGAAGGTTTGTTGCCTATTGTACAAGGAAATGAAAGGACTACACCATTTGGACAGATGGCTTCCGAGATTGGAATCAATCCTTTCAAGGCAGACTATGTTCTTGAAACAGCAGGCGGAAGTCTGTTCTCTTCTATTGTACGAAACCTTGGTGATAGTCCTGTTAAGCTAGAGAAGTCTGACATTCCTATCTTTGGTAGATACTTCGTATCTTCTAAGTCGCCTACTGAAGGATCTGAGATGTTCTACAATGATCTCAAGGACGCACAGGAAGCAGACAAGAGCTTTCGCAAGGCAGCACAGTTTGGCAATGCTGAAGATGCGAAGAAGATTCTTGAAGAGTACAAGAATGTAATAGTACTTCGCAAGCCACTCGAAGCTGTATCTGCTCAGATCTCTGAGATGAATTCGTTGATGCTGACTATTGTTAATGACGATACGCTATCTCCCGAAGGGAAGAGGCAGTATCTTGATAACCTTCGCAAGCAACAACAAGAGATCTTTATGGCATATGCTAACGTCAGAAAACAGATGAAGCAGTAAATAAAAATGCCCCCTTGGGAGTGATCCCTTGGGGGCGTTTCTTATTCTAGGCTATCTAAACTTTTTTCTATATTTCCCGACTCTATCGGTCTCAAACTTTCTTGTTGGTTGACGAAGTATATGCCGAGTAGAATGCATAGTATCACCGTCGAGATCATCGTCATCTCGAATGTCTTGTTCGTCATAGTCTTCCTCTTTCGAAAAGTGTTTATGCTTTGTCATGGCGTGAAGTCTGGTACCCAGAAGTAGTATTCCTTGTTGCCGTTTTCGTAGACATCCTTGCACATCAGGAACTTTGCATCGACTGCGAACTGCAAGAGATCATTCAACATCCTAGGCTCTGCACTATGCATGAAGTTTCTAATGATCTCACTTCGAGATGTGATCTCTTTTGTGAAGAAGTTCATACTGCGTACAAAAGCTATGATCTTATCAATCTCAGTTGTGTAGCGATTCTTGCCAACACCAGTGAAGATCTTCTCTAGTCCCTGCTCTGTAGTCTCAATAGCATGAACTCCGAATGCCCAGTCTTCTGCTGTTATGACTAGCTCATCCTTCGTAGCAAGACTATGAATCTGTGCAAGCTTTGCAACGTGAGTCTTCTTTCGATTGAGATATCCACCGAGCTTGTCATTCTTTAGAAGATGCTGAGGATGGGACTTCTCACTCCATTCTTTTGCAGCGCGAAGACCTTCATCTGAGAAGCAGAACTCTCCAGTAATCTCCTTTGAGATGTGCATCAAGTCCAGTAGGAGATCCTTCTCTAGATCTGCGAATGGTCCTTCCACATCATCAAAGAACATCTTGTTGATACGTGGACCATCTTCATACACAAAGATAACTCTTGAAGCAAAGCCGCCCGTGATAACTCCTTCTGGCATATTGTCAGTAATCCAGCCAGGAGTTGTGGCTGAGAAGAAGTTTATACAAGGCTTTTCGAGGAACGCAGTGCCTTGGCTTTTCGTGGCTGCTTCATAATTCATGGAGCCATCAAACATAGAAGTGAAGAACTCGTAGATACCATTCCTATCTTTGCCAGCTTTCTGGAAGATATCTGAGAACTCACCGATCACAAGATACATCGAAGCATCATTAGATTGCTGAAGCTTTTCAATGATTGCTTCCTTCGTAAACACAGATGGACCACTCTTGATTCCATCAATCTGATCTAGGAGAACTCTTGAACCGTTGTCAATTGTGGTAGTCTTTCTAGCTCCTGGCGGTCCTACAAACATCACATATAAATATGGATAGCAGGACCACAAACCAAGATACTTTTTGGGAATCCAGACTCGACGACGAACGACGGAACTGAGAGTGAATATACCTGACCAGAATACGTAAGACTCGGGAGCGTCTGTGCGGGGAAGAATGTAATCACGGTAGGTAAGAAGCCAGTTCTCGCATCGTCTTTTGTTCATGGTTCATCCTTTCCACTTTTCCATTTCTTTCCATCTTTCACCAACTTCAGCATCTACAGGAATAGTAAACTCTTCTCCCTTGATAACCAGCGGACGCTTAAGGAGAGAGATAACATGAGGAACAATCTCTCCAACAAGATTGTTTGGTACTTCAAGCATAACACTGTCATGAGCAGTGTTGCACATAACAATGTCTCCGTTGCTTGGAAGAACGATGTCTTCATAGATTGCAAGGTTGCCGCCACGAATACCAAGTTCAGGATGGATGGCACCGTGCATATGATCTGCGACTGTGCTTTGTGGTTCGAAGGCAGTCATCTCTTTCTTCAGATCATCTCCGTACATACCCCAGAACTTTCTACGGAATCCATATACAGTAGTCATAGTCCGAGAGGTGGATGCGATATAGTCAATCTCACTCCACCAGTTCTGAAGGTTAAAGGTAGCTAGCCACTTCGCATGGAATCGTTTCGCGTCCGCTACGGATATCGAGATGATTCCTTCTTTGTTAATGAACTCTGCGATCTTGAATGGGCCAGTACGATAGTTACCTGCATGGTTCATCTTCTTGCCAACGTAGCGTTGTTCCTCTGGAACTATTCCTTCGTACTTCTTTTTCCCAGGAATATTTAGATCTACGCTGATATCAAAGATACCTGTTGCTGAGAAGGAATGGATATCTCCTTCTGCTAGCTCACGTTTCATGTTGGTATCGTGAGCAAGATAAGCTACAATCCATGCTTCAGCAGCGGACAAGTCGAATCCACAAAGGGTCTTACCTTTAGGTGCTGTGTACATGGAGCGCAGAGGAAGCTTCTTCGTGGCTTCGCTCATGCTATACTACGCTTTTCTTTCACAAGCCAAGCTCCTTGTAGATGCGTGATAGCTTATACTCATCCTTCTTCTGCGGATTCTTTTCTAGCCACTTCTTCTTGTTCTCTCTTTTCTTCTTCTTGAACTCTGGATCTGTGTACCATCTGTTCCTGAAGTAGCTAGACTTCTTCTGCCTGTACTCCTCTGTCTCGTTGCGTTTCTTTCTACAAGCCTTGGCATTCTTGTCTGCGCAAGGAGAACAGTATAGCTTTGTCTTTTCTTTTGGCTTGCCACATTCCCAACAAAGACCTTGCTTTACCCAAGTACATCTAGGACATATCCAAGATATCTTACCTATAGGAGAAATGACTTCTTCCACTGGAGTCTTGCATTCTCCTTTCCTGCCAGTAAGACGCTTTGTGCAACGCATTACACAGATTCTCTTGGGATAGTTTGTCCATTCAAGCCTGTCTTATCATACCAAGAACCGGCACTCCATCTCCCTGTTTCCGTACCCCAGAACTTATACCAGCTTCTAGCACGGCCATCGTTGGAGATGTTGATATTCACATAAGAAGAGAGAAGCTTATCATATCCTCGAATTCTGAGGATCAGCTTCAGCGCAGCAAGCTTGATCTGCCACGGCTGCCTAGCCGCTTCCGTCTTAAGATCTTGCAGCTTCTTTTCCACAGTAGCAAGAAGAGATACGATAGCATCTTCGTCCGCTGTTACGTTACCATCCTGCTTCGTCTTCAGAGGAAGCTGGAGTGTATCGTAGAGAAATGAGTTGATCTTTGAGTGCTGCGATACAGTGAATGTCTCTGTGCCAAGAAGCTGCTGGATACCAAAGAAGACAGTGTAGTCTTTGTCTCGCTTCGTTGTGATCGTAGTATGTAGTTCGTCCTGACGATCCTTGTCTACTAGCATTCCAGTCAAGGAGAAGTGCTTCGCAAGCGGAATCTGCTTCATCTTATACTGATAGTATCTCAGGGATACATCATCGAATTCTGCTTGCTGCGCTTCTTGGATCTGTGCAGTTGCTACGACATCTTTGCAGTTGTAGATAGCAAGCTTAGTTCTATCTAGCCTATCTCCAGATTCCTTACCGTCATCTTTGTAGTAGTTGATATCTGTGTACATTGATGTGCAGTAATCCAAACCAATGGGAAGCTCAGGCTGTAGAACGTGCTGCGCTACCATTGTATCGTAGTCCCAGTTCTTCACATCGAATCCATTCTCATGCAGCATGATCGTGTCGAACATACCGTTGTGGAATGTCTTCGGAATATCTGACTCAAGCAGGAGAGACAATACTCTACGGAAGTTTGGACCTACTTGATTGTTCTCATAGTTACCATCATTGAAGATACACACAGCATCCGTAGTACTCCAAGCAAATCCAATGCAACGAATGTACGATGTGAACTTCTTAGTCTCAATGTCTACGTATAGACGAGGAGCTTCAAGAATTTTTGGAATCAACCCTTCCAGTTGGAATACATCTGGATCTAGGATGAAGTTGAACTTGGGTTCTGTGTATCCTTCATTTGCGATTCTAACAATCTTCTGTAGATCATGCAAGAAGGCCGAGGTGTTTGCCCCATCACGTAGTATGGATGATGGGTGTACAGTCGGCAATACCAACATTCCGTTATACTTGTAGACTGACCCTCGATGTTTCTCGATTCCGTCGAAGCCCAGCAAAAAGTCCATTGCATGATTACCCATCGGGACTAGAACTTTATGTGGCTTGTTAGCAAGCCATGTCTTTAGATACTTACGAGACTCTTCTAGTTGCCAAGTAGTATGAGACTTTTTGAATTCATTCTTTGCTGGCTGATAATTCAGTACGTTTCCAATACGAACTTCTTCACGAGTCAGTCCAAATTCGGAGAGCGCAGCGTCGAAGAGTTCTCCTGCTTTGCCTTGCATAGGACGAAGAACAGTATCCTCTGTGGCAGCGGGAGCTTCTCCGATAAACATAATTGCTGCATTCTCTGGTCCTTCATGAGGTACGTGTCTATCAGATACTAGCTTCATTTGCCACTCCTGTTATGGATTACAGCTTCTTCCCATGCTTATAAGGACGAGTCTCGTTATACTTCATCTTATCTATGACGGCTTGTTCAAGATCTATACCATGATACTCACAGACATCCATGATGCGGATAACACAGTCAGCAAGTTCTACTGCCCAGCCTTCCGGTTTTGGATTGTCTCCAACAGTATAGAAAGCAGGATGTCCTTTACGAATTTCTTCGAGGGCTTCCGAGAGTTCGCTGTGCATGAGTGCGATACACTCTGGCAATCCTCGCTCAGTTTCCCACCACCCTTTCTCTTTCGCAACTGAGTGCGACGCTTTTTGGATTCCTCTGAAGTCATGCACCGAGTCTTCCCTCCCATTTGTTCTTGAGTTCTGCGACTCGTGGAATTCGTTGGAACGATTCTCGTAGTAGTAGGATGAGCGATTCAGATGTTGCATCCACTGGACCTTGTTCCGTGAGTACAGTGACATTTGGAACCTTCGTAATGGGAGGAGTGACAAGTGCAATGACTGCCTTCTCCGTCAGCATGATGAGTTTGTTTCCCTCATCTGCATCGTTCACAACCATTCCACTGTACGCATTGAACAGTACATAGTCTCCAACCTTTACTTCCTGCACTGCTGGACCAACAGCTTTCACCACTCCCTGATCTGAGCGATCTTTCGTAGACTCAGGACGTACAATGAGAGATGAACCATACCAAGTATCGGGATCATCAAGCGCAGCAACGAGGATGTTATCCTTTAGAGGAATCAACATGGGGATTGTTTAGTTGGAGTTCTTTAAGTCCAAGCTCAATGAGAGCCTGTGCTTCTTTGTACAAGATTGCTGCAATGTGCGCGTGAACATCATCCCTGAAGTTCAACTCAAGATGCGTCGCAGATCGCGTCAAAGCATCTGCCACAGAGAATCTGTTCAAGTTCATTCTTAAGCTTGTCCTTTGCGACTGTTGCTCCAGTCTTGAATCCATCGTGATAGCCTCTATCTTCAGCGTCTTCAATCATATCTTGGATGTGTGTCGGAGTTCCAAGATATCCAGCACGAGCAAGTCTGCGGATCATTGCTTGCATATCATTGTCGAGTGCATCGAATGCAAGTTCATCGAAAATAGTGGCTGTTTGGATGGTCATCTTGAGTTTGGTTTGTTGTTGGAATAAGTTCTGCGGCTTGCGCAACACGAATCAGTTTTTCTTTGCGAGCTTCAAGCATAGCAATCTGATCTTTGTATTCATTGATCTTCGAAGTCAGTCCATCAATCTCAACAAAGAGATGATCTTGGAGGATACGTTCAATGTTTGTTTCGATTACAGGATGTGTCATGTTAGTCAGTGTGTTGTGGTGAGTGAACTGCATAGCTCTATCTGGAATCGAACCAGAACCTACGCATCCAAAGTGCGCCGTACTCCCATTATACGATAGAGCACCACCTTCTATGTCAGATTAGAAGGGACGGCAACCCTTGTAATCCTGATACTGCTTGTCTCCCTGAGTACGGATGCCGACGTTCACGATCACGCGGCTCTTCTGAAGTTCCGTATAACCGGAGCCAAGTTCACCGGAGTCAAGGTCAATGCCAAGATCAAGCTGACCGAAACGGTTCTTGAATTCCGTATCGGCATCTTCAGTGCCGGGCCGAATACCCTTGCAGCACATGACGAACTTGATAAGTCGGTCGAAGGAATCCTCACGATCAGTGTCGAGGATAAAGCTGACACTCACAGGCTTGTTCTCATACTCCTTATCGCCAGAAGCATCAGCGATGATACGGCAAGCAACATCAACCATATGCATCTTCTGACCGGCGCGAGCACCGTTCTTGATATCAACGGCACGGTACTTAACGGAGGCAACTTCCACTTCGTACTCGTTAGCAGGAGCAACGAAGATCTTGGAGGAGAACTTGTCGAGGTTTGGCTTGAAGATAGACATGATAAAGTAGATTAAAGTGAACCAGCAGTTTGCCACTTAGTAATACGGTCGAACACTTCTTTCGAAGTAATATCACGTTCAGGATTCTTGAAGAGTCCGGCCCAACGAGTTTTCGCCATGATGCCGCCTTCTGAATCCGTTACGAATTCACGCTTCACATTTGAACCAGTGCCAACAGTACGAAGATACCATACCATGTCAAAGATTCCTGGCATTGCGTCTGGTGTATCTGTGCCTGTGAAGAGTGGTTTCACTGCAATGATATTGTTTGTTCCCTCCTTTCGGTAGAGTCTTTCATGAGCACATACGATAGAGTTCTTTCCTTCTGCTCGCAAGCCATCAGTCATCTGACGAAGGAAGGATTCAATCAATCCCATCTCTGTACCGAAGTCAGCGAGTGTTGGGATTACGATATCCTTGAACTTACCGCTTTGTGCATTCCCTGAAGTCTTCGACTTGCCAGAGATTCCGTTCAACTCAATTGCTTTGTTTCTTGCTGCAATACGAGCAGAGTTGATGTCATCAATGATGATGCCTTGCCAGTCATTCTTCGTAGCTGGAGCAAGGAAGCCATCAATCTGATTACGAAGTGAGTCGAACATCTTCGGCATCGTAGGAGAATCATCTGGAATAAGTTCCACGATGAAGGGATCTGTTCCTACTTTATCTTTGAATAGCTTCGACTTGAGTGTGACGATACCATTACGATCCGTCATGACGATCCACTCACTGCCAGCACCAGCACTCCAGAAAGTTTTGCCAGTACCAGCAGCACCATACAACATCATCTGCGTACCTTCTATGTGTTTATCATCAGACAGTTTCTTCAGCATTGTCTTCACAGAGTTTGAGGATGAGTTGGATCTTATCAGCTAGGCTTTTCTGAATCTGCTTATTGCCTGAGTTGAAGTTTGATATTGCGTAATCCGCAAGAGCATCTTCTCCTATTGAGATTGTGTAGGCTACAGCATAGCCACACGATAGCTCTGCAATCTCGTCCTTTGTTAGGACAATATCATAGTATTTCTTCATGTCTCAGTCACCGCTTTCTGATCTACCTCTTCATGTTTCCAAGGCTGGAGAACGTAGTGAGTCTTCAGAATGTTTTCCATAGCAGGTTCAGATGGTTGAGTACAGACTTGTCGGAAGTCACAGAAGGTACAGTTCACTTCATGCATGGGCCATGTATCATTCTCTCTGCATAGCTGCATTTGCTTGTGCAGAAAGACTTGTTCATCTACCCACTTCTTTACTTGCGTAAGGCTGCGAGAAGAAGGAACAGGCTGAATCTCTGGGCCAACTGTCTTTGCATTGTAGATAGCTACGAAGAGTACACCATCAATTACTTTGTTGGGATATCCTTGAGCATCTTGTCCGAACTGGAGACAAGACAATGCATAGATATAACGAATGGCTTGATCGTTTGGCTCAAGACCCTGCTTGAAATAATTTACCTGCTTTGATGTAGTCTTCCAGTCTCGAATCCACATGCGACCATTCCACTTCATTACCTGATCGAATCTTCCACCAACGGGAGTACCATCGGGGAAACAGATATTGAATGGCTGTTCGATTGCTTCGACGCGAATGACGTTGTTCGTCTTCTCTTCAAGGTACATCTTGTACAGCTTTGCGAACGTGGAGAGTAGACGTTCCTTCGTTTGCCATTCGAATGTGGGATTCGTTGGACTCTTGTAGATAGGCAGAGCAGCTTGTGCTGCTGCACCCGCATCTCCATCCTCGTACAGAACTTCAAGATACTTATGGATTGCTGAACCCCACGCAAAGACAGATGCCCACTTACCTTCTGGTGATGTACGTCCAAGAATCATACGATAGAAGTACGATCGTGGACACTTCTTGAATTCCTTCGTCGCCGTATGATCCATCGTTTCGGGTTCGAAACGTTGCAGCGTAGGAAGGAACTTGCGCGGGTATTCAATCATGTTTGTAGTTGTACATGGATTCGTGTGAGTACATCCTGAAGAGAACCATCTTCTCTTTCTGCTTCTTCCCGAAAGAGTTGCAACAATGTAGATAGAACTATGGAAAGCTTTCCTTCTGGAAAGGTTTCATAGAACCATCGTACATCATTCTCTGGTAACTTTACATTAGTTATCGAGCGTGACATGATAGGATAGGTAAGTGGGAACGGAGTTCTTCGCTTCATCCCATGACTTACCATGCTGCAACAAGTGACAACTCTTGCGATGCTTTAGCCACGCTGCAACAGCGAGTCCACACACAAGGTTGGAACCTGAGAGAAGAAGATAATCTTCGTCAGTCGCAGTCTTGGCATAATTCTCAAACGTCTTGATAGCAATATCATAACGATGAGAAGGGATGAAACCTTGTGTCATGTTGATGAGTTCTCCAAAGACTTCTGCTTTGGAGTAATCATAGTTTCCGTTGTAGTTTGTTACATAAACCTTTGGCATTGTACCATGCAAGTTCAGGTGAATACGCGCAGCTTAGTTCCAAGAATGATTTGATACTTGTAACCACGACGATGCAGGAAGTTAATGAGTGCAGTTGATTCAGAGTTCTTCGGTTCCTTGAGATACTCCTGAGTTGCTTCACTCAAGTTGGAGATGAGGAACTGTGCTTGTGTAGGATTCTCCATCAGCATATGCTGCGTTACCTGAGCATCATTCATTTCAAGCACTGGCCCATCTCCAGGATGCATAGCATCTGGCTTTACAATGTTGAAGATTACCTTATCTTCTGGCGCTGCGTTGCCAACGTGCATCGTAAAGTTAAGCTTCGCAGTAGGATGAAAAGAAATCTCTACTGCCTTCTCCTTCTTCTTCATCCAGAAACGAGAGTTCCAATCCCTGCGGAACATAGTCTTGTATGCTGCAAGATTGTTCTTCAGAGTCTTGGGATTGTTCGTTTCAATCGTGATGACTTGACGATCCAACTGATCCTTCTCAAGCTCTGCATCAATAGCATCAACGATTGGTTGCAGTGCAGAGATCGTACCACTACTCAGCTTTGACATTTAGTTTTTCCTTTGTCTGTGTGTTCAGTAACAGTTCGTGTGCAAGTTCTGCTGTTCCTCTCAGCCTAGGCCATAGATCAGGAATTGCTGAGGCTGTTAAGAAACAACCGATAGAAATCAGCAATGCTCCCAGTTCATAAAGCTCTGCATCTGGAACGAACTTCTTTGCTTCGTGTACAATATCATCTGACAGTCTGGGAAGATTGCTGTTGTCTATCATTTGTTAATCCTCATCCTCTTCATCTTCATCATCATCTTCTTCTTCATATACAATATCATCCAGTTCAATGTACTCACTATTCTCATACTCCTCTTCGTCTACGTCCTCATCCAGTTCCATATCCGTAGATGCGAGGATAGATTTGTACACATTACCGATTGCTTCTACTACTTCAAGCGGTGGTTCGTAGCCTTCAGTATCTAGCGACACATCCAGCGCAGTGAGTACTTCAACAACTGCGGTACGAGTTGGAGTGGGAAGATCTAGATTCTGTGCGATGATGAGGCGAATTTCTCTGAGGCAACTCATTGTAGTATGTAATTGGGGTTAGCACATATCGTCGTCATCTACAACATCCCTCTCTTTATCTAGATTCATCAGTGCATCATACACTTCTTCACTTATGTTGATATGACAATACTTGCAGTTGTAATGTGAGATAACACCGCAGTCCATAACTTGACGGAAGTCATGACCTTCTTCGCATCGAAAGTACATCTCATCAGGGAAGTCGTATATCATGAGTTAGGCCAGTAGTATTGTGTAGTATAGATCTGAGATATGTGAACGGAAGGAAAGCGAGGACTGTAGAAGTTGAAGTCTTTGCGTACAAGGTTACATCTGTGTGTATGAATTATCTTCTCCCTCTCTGCAAGATTATACCACCAGCTAGGGACTTTGAATTCATGACGCAGCATTCTATCTGTAAAGAACTGCTTGAGATTATGATTGTCTGCAATACCACGAGCATCGCACTCTGCACTGATGTACACTGCATACATACAGAGGAATGCTTCATACCTTTTCCACATACGAACAGCAGGATGAGTACGCCAACCTATAGCTGGACCTACTTCAGTACCATCTGCTTTGTGACGTACGCCTGTACAAGCATTGTAAATCTGCAAGCATTCTAGTCTCTGCTTATTCAGTCGTTTGTTATCTAGAACTTCTGCACAAGCTTTGAATGTTGAGTCAGCTAGGAATGTTTGCATAATTTTTATGGTCAAGTATGTGGGTGGGCAGGGGTACAGTCTAGCCTAGGGGGAGCAGGATGTCAAGGGGGAATTTCTGCCCCTATAAAGGGGGTAAGGCTCTGGGTAAGGGGTAGGGTAGGGTGAGGGGATACGATGGCTCCTAGACGGCACCAAGGGCCGACGATCCACCTTCCTGTGAACAGCGGGTGCAGCCGCTAGGAAAGGGACGCCGACCCTTGGGATCAGACGGTCAAGTTTTATTTGTACCCGTTCGTCTTGAGATATTGCACGAACTCATGTTGAAGAGATACTGACGAAGATGCATATGCTCTCTGACCTTCGACGCCAGCATCAATGAGTGCTTGCTTTCTCTCAAGAGTTTCCATCATGAAGCTGTCAATTGAATCTGCTACAGATACATAGTACACAAGACAGCCGTGCGGATCATTCAACCTACCCCATGCTCTGCCTTCTGCTTGATCGTGAATCATAGGATTCCAGCCGAAGTCATTGAAGACAATGGCTGTTGCAGCAGTAAGGTTTAGCCCTTCTCTGCCAACATCTAGTGTGAGTACGAGATGCTTTACATGAGGGTCGTTGTTGAATCTGTCCTGCATATTTGTACGTTCATCCTGTGGTACATCGCCAGTGATGACATCGCAATGCAGTTCTTTGCCTAGTTGTACAGCAGTCTCTTTCCATGCAGTGAAGACGAGACACTTCTCACCAGACTCTTCTAGAGTCATAGCGTGTTCTGCTGTATGTGTTACCTTGGCTTGTGATACTACTTGACGGAAGCGATTGATCTGTGCGAGTACCATATCAGGTACATCGAAGTTGTTACCTTGGAGATCAGTATAGATTCCACGCAAGATAGATTCGTAACGATCTCTCCAGTCATCCGTGAGATGTACGGTATGATGTTGGCGTACCTTCTCTGGAAGATCCTTGAGAACATCTAGCTTCTTGCGTCGGAACATATACGGAAGGAGATCCTTCTGCATCTTGCGAGGAGCAAGAACTTCTCGTCCGTTGATAGATAGATAAGCACGAATGAACTCTGCTTGTGATCCGAATGTATGCTGATCTAGGATGTTGAGCAGAGAGAAGAAGTCTAGTCCGTTGTTGACTAGTGGTGTAGCTGTGAGGAATAGTACAGATGGAATACTCTTGAGCATAGACAGAACCTTCCACCTGCCTGTCTCACGATTCTTTACGTTGTGTGCTTCGTCTACTACGAGTAGATCAATGGGAGAAGCAGAGAGTGCAAGACCCCACATCGAAGTACATACGCCAGCATCGGAATCTTCTAGCAGAGAGCGAGACAGTGAGTCGTATGTGATTACGATGTGCTGATACGACTTGTCTTGTAGGATCTGGATTGCTTGTGCAGATGGAGAAGTACCAAGCAAGCGAATTGCATTCTGTCCTGTGAGTTTCTTGATCTCTCGCACAAGATTGTTGACGAGTGCTGGCTTTGTAACCCACAGTGTGCGAGCCTGACGAATGCGGCTGTATGCACAAGCTACTGCTGTCTTGCCCAAGCCTGTGTCTAGCGCAAGAACTTTGCGCGGAAGACCACGAAGTAGATACGCAAGTGCTGCACGTTGGAATGGCTTGAGTTTTACAGTGAGAACATCTGGAACATCACCATCTTCTGCAAGTGCGAGATGTGCAGTGGATGCTTCGCGTTGTAGCTGTTCGTGAATGAGTTGTGCTGAACCCTTGTCGAATGATACGCGATAGTCTGGGAAGTTCTCACGAAAGAATGGAAGAAGCTGATGTCCTGACAGTGCAGGAATTGTCCAGCCTCGACCATCGTGCAGCCAGCGATATCCTTCTAAGCCAGTGGGAGATACAGTAGACTTGAGATCTGGACGCCACGTTACACGAAGCTGATGTGTCTTGTCTAATAGATTTACCAGTACATCAACTGGACGTTCACTTGGCGTCTGCATAATTGTATGTCTCTATGGTATGAGTTGCAGTGATCTGTGTGATATCAACTGATTCAATCTCTGATGGTTCCTGTGCTGCAAGCTTGTGTGCTTGTAGTGTGTCAAGAAGATCAGCGACTTGTTCGTGAGCATACACTCTTGCTGTGAGAATGTGTGCCATCTCTGCTTGTACATCGTGCAACTCTGCTACTCGTACATGGTCACGCACTTCTACTTCTCCTGTCATGGGATCAGTCATCGTGACAGTAAGACGAACGCGAAAGGTTTGTACTGGCAGAGAGAAAGTTTCTGGATTGCAGAGTCGGAAGGAGCGAGCCTTCTGTATGTACTCTGCTGCAAACCTAGGCTTGTTGTTGGATAGAGTCCAACGAAGTTTGCCGTGAGCAATACGCAAAGCTCTACGCAACGCATGAACAATGATGTCGCTGTTGTGTGATAACACACACTGAAATGCCCACACTGCGGAGATGCGTATGACTGGACAAGACCCAGGTTCTATACGTACTCCGTTCTCTAACGAAGCATCTACTACACACTGTACTTCTGTGCATGGAATGCCAAGGTTGATGCACTCTTTCTCATGCAGTACTGATACACTGCGTTGTAATGCTGGCAGTGTCTCTGCTAGTTGTTCGAATATATCCATCGGACTGCACTCCGTTTGGATTAGGATGGGATAGATACAATACTGGCACAGCATACGATATTGTACACTGTGCCAGTATCGTTTCGAAGATTAGCGACCAGCGAGTGCTGCGATTGCAGCGAGCAGATCTTCCTTCGACATCGTAGTTGCAGCATTCGCAAGGTTGGCGAGTTCTGCCTTGACGCCACGCGGACCCTTCGGACCCTTGCCAGCACGTTCCTGTGCAGGAACGAAGAGAACTTCAGCAGTAATGCTCTCAGAAATCTGAGCAACCCATGCAGCAACATCCGTAGGAGGAAGCGTAAGCTTGCGCGCTTCGCCAGTCAGCTTTGCACGAACCATCGCAACGGCGCGAGCATTTGCAGCTTCCACAACAAACGTATCGAACTCTGCACCAGCAATGCTACGAACTTCGTCAGCACTCTCGAACGTTACAACAGTCGGCTGCGCAGCAGAGATCGTGAGCGAAACCTTTCCACCGTCAACCGGAAGACCGTTTGCATTCTCCGTGGAGATGCCAGTGGCGAACGAGAGGTTGCGAGCCTGACCCTTGTTCTTGCCACTCTCAACAGTGGCGGGACCGAAAGCAGTGCGCTTCATAACAAGTTGCTCCAATTAGGAACAGATCCCGATACGATCCGGTATCGGACGGAGGCAGCGATGTGCTGCACTTGATGAGGTACAATCTAACAGATTGGACCATAAAAATCAAGGGGTTAGGGTAAGATTCTTGAAAGAAATCCAACGTTCGGATTCGAACCGACAAGGGGACCATCCTCCCACGTTGGGCACAGCCTACTCTTCCTCTTCCCCGAAGACCTTAGACCATTCTTCAGGAGTGATTCCAGTCATGAGGAACTCCCTCTGTTGTGCTGTTAGAGTGGGGAATGCTTCTTGAATAAGTACACCACTCTTCCATGAATTGTAACTAGCTGCGAACTCTTGTTCTGAAAGAGGAATCTCCATGCTTCCCTCTTTACCACTGAGAACGCTACGATTCAGATAGATAATCATGATTACTCTTCATCTCTGCAAGTGAATGTGTATTCCTTGACTCGTCCCGCTTCTGGTGTTGCATCATTCTCATCTGCAAACCATTCAGCGTCATCGCAATAGATGCAACCAAGGAGTTCGTTTACATCTACGAATGAATCAATGATTCGCTTTTCTTTCTCTGTCAATTCTGAATCATCTCCTTCTGTGAGATACGGTGCCCATGAAGCAGGGAGTGTGAACGTCTGTTTGAAAATCATACTAGTCTCTCAGGATAAAGATGTATTCTGCAACTGTACCGCCTTCTAGTGTTAGATCATTTGCCCACTGAAACCATTCATCTTCACTACAATCTACGCATTCAAAAAGATTGTACTTTTCCATGAAGCTATTGATGGAATCAATCTCCTTTTCGGTTAGGGAATCCTCCTCACCATAGAATAGGTATGATGCATACTTTGTTGGAAGGATGTACTTCTCAGTTTTGATTGTCATCTTTCTGGGATTCGTTGATTTTATCTGCGAGAAAATTCCATGTCATGCCATATGCAGTGATAGCAACTACACGTTCCTGTGGTGCGAGACTCTCCATCCAATTCATCAGTGCATCCTGTGATTGTGGAGTAGCGAAGATTCCGATCTTGGTGATGTTGATCTTTTTCATGTTGTGTTACCGTTCAGAGTAAAGTCTATCGTGTCCACAGAGTACACAGATACCATCTGATACTTCTTCGCAGTTAGACATACGCGCATTCTTCAGTCCTACTTGTTCGTGCGGAAACATGATGCATTCAATACATACTACGAAATCCTTTTCTGCTTCGATGAAACAGTAATCCAGATTACATTCCTTTGCTGTTTCGTGCAGAAGTTTTACGTTGTACTCTGTGTTGCGAATCTTGTAGTACATAGGATGTGGGGTTGATGGTGAATTGTACTGCGGAAATCTACGCTACGGAATTGCACCGTACAAAGTTCTCCTGACGAGAAGCGTAGAAGTTTATATCAGTTACGTTGAATCCAGAAGATGTATCCACCCAATTTATGCATAAAGGGATACTCTAACTTCTTTAACCCTAGGATCTGCTTTTCTTCTATCTCTGCTTCTACATCATCTAACTGCATTCCGTCATATAGTTCATTAACGTAGCGTAGAAGTTCTTCTGTAATATACGACAGTGCTTCGTAGAACGTCTTGAATTCTGCTGGTTCTGTTTCAGATAAATATCCTGGCATATTCCAGCCTGCAATATACTTACTCATGCTAC
>Ga0208147_1000348_pt1 | contig 16587 bp, 22 predicted proteins | sample DEB3_08_DNA_FD_184520 | JGI IMG/M metagenome (GOLD analysis project Ga0208147, IMG submission 184520) | Aqueous microbial communities from the Delaware River and Bay under freshwater to marine salinity gradient to study organic matter... | ecosystem: Environmental > Aquatic > Marine > Coastal ... | reverse complement strand
ATTGGCTGCGGCATGGGCTGCGGCACGGGATGTGGCACGGGATGCGTTTATCAAAAAATCACGCCGCAAATTTGCATCAATGGTCAATGCAGCATTTGAAAACGCTTAAATTCATGCGCTTCACCCGTTACGGCGAACCATCATCCCGAGAAATCGACGCGCTTAGACAGCCTCCCCACTGCCCCGTTTGTGGCGACGACGTGCCGGAATACGGCGACACCTGCGAAAATTGCGATATGAAACCCTTACTCAAAGCCCAAGAGCCGCAAAAACCTCAAAACCTACGCGCAGGCGACCGCGTTCGTCATCCCCTTCGAGGTGAAGGCGAAGTTCTCCGCGTGGATGGAACTCTGATCCGCGTTTCGTTCGGCGAGACTTGGGGCGTTCTGCCGGAAAACTCAGTCCGCAAAATATGACACTCCGCCCATCCATCCAGATCGACGCGGCAACTCGCTACTGCCTCGACCGCCAGATCACCTTCGACAAGCCTGTGTGCCTCCTCGATTCCTCTCTCATCCGCAAATTGCCGCTTCCCGGCTTTTTCAAACCCCGCAAACGCAAAGTAAAACGCCTCGCTATAACTGAAACCAGACAAGCAAATTGATATGAAAATCGACATTCAACGCCTCCGCAATCTCACCACTGGACGCCTTCACACTAAGATGGATCACATTTATGAAGACCTTGGCCTTATTACTGGCGAATCAGGCCTTATGACTCACATGCTGCCAAGAGCAATGCGCGCATGCGAGCCTTGGCTTCGAGAGCACATCTCAGACCAACGCTTTTGGAACGATCAATACGACATTACGCACACGGGGGAATTCACCATTCCAGAGCCAACAGCAGAAGATCGTAAAGTAATGTTTCAACGCTACTGCGACCAGCCAAATCCACCGCCGAATTTGCGTGCCACGCTGCGCCCGTATCAGCGGCAAGGTTTCGCTTGGTTGAAGTCCATGACGCACATGGGCCTCTACGACGAAGCCGCTGAAGCACTAGACGCTGTTCTCAAAATCCACACCGACCGCCATCCAGACCGTGATCGCATGGCCGTTCAAAACGGCGCAATGAGAGGCCTGATCCTTTCCTGTGCCGCCATGCCATCCTTGTTCCCCAACTTCATCGACAACCTCAAACGTGTATCGCAATGAACCCCGAACTCGAACTCTTCCTCATCGCCTTCATCTCAGGAGCCGCGACCATGCTTCTGATCGTCGTTCCTATCTGGCTTCACTTCGACAAGAAGAGCCGCATTCAGCACCTCATCGACACGGCTGCGTCGTTTGATCGCGGCTACGATCTGGCGCGGAAACAGACCGTTTTTGTTCCTCATTCGACTTGCGCGAAGGAATGAATAGCCGTAAGCTTACTCCGTGCCCGGCACACACCAAGGTTATTAGCGTGACCTGTGACAATTGAACCTCCAGTTGGGAATGCCGGAGAGGTGAATTTCAAAACCATTCACCACACCAATAAAAACACCATGCAAGAAGAGCTAGAAATCCTGAAACCCGAACGCATCACCGCCATCGAGCAAGTCACCCGAGCGGAAGTTGATACGCAAATCAGCACCGCAAAGAAGTATCCTCGCACGCTATCCAAGGTTAAGGCTGACATGCTTTCCTTTGCCACTCTGGATCAAGAAACTGCCGAGAACTGCTTCTACACCTTGCCTCGCGGAGGAAAAAGCATCCAAGGTCCGTCTGTTCGTTTGGCTGAAATCGCCGTTTCTTGCTATGGCAACCTTCGTGCCGGTAGCCGCATCATCGACACTGTTTCCACTGGCGACAGTCCGCATGTGGTGATTCAGGCTGTTTGCCATGACCTCGAAAAGAACGTGGCTGTTACGGTTGAAAAACGCCGTCGTATCGTTGGTAAAAAGTCCAAGGGTGGAGCGATTGATGAGGATGACATCAACCTTGCTGCCAATGCAGGCGCAGCTATTGCGTTCCGTGATGCAGTGTTCAAAGTTGTTCCGGGTGCGCTCATCAAACCAATTTTCGAGCAAGCTAAGCAGGTCGCCATCGGTGACGCAAAGACGCTCGCTGAACGTCGCCAACGCGCCGTTGAATCGTTTGGTAAAATGGGCGTTCAAAAAGACAAGATTCTAGCTCTTCTTAACAAGCGTTCTGTTGACGACATCGACCTCGCTGACCTTGAAACGCTTTTCGGTTTGCATACCGCCATCAAGGACGGCCAGACGACTATTGATGAGGCTTTCAGCAAGGAAACGGTTAAAGCTTCCCTCAACCTGCCATCCGCTCAGGAGGAAACCGAGTGATTATCCTCGAAGATAGCATTTACAGGCCGCACCCGGCGCTAAATTACTCGGCAGCCAAGTCGCTTCTGAAGTCGCCCAAGCACTTCCAAGCATCACTCAATCGCAAGTTTGAGCCATCGCGTGAAATGCAGATTGGAACCTACGTCCACGAAATTGTGCTGGAAGGCAAGTCACCATCCTACATTGTTCGTCCTGCTGACATCGACCTCCGCACCAAAGAAGGAAAGGCATGGCGCGACAAAAACGCAGGTCGTGAAATCCTGTCACCAGATGACGATGCCGCTGTCCGCATGGCTGCTGATGCCGTTCGTAAAAGTGCGGATGCTCAGTATCTCCTTGGTCGCTGCCCAAATCGTGAGCATGGCATCGTGCAAACTTTTGGCGGCATTGAAATTAAGGGCAAGCTGGACGCTTACGGGACTGATGAAGCTGGCAAGCCGATCATCGTGGATTTCAAGACCACATCCAATGCCGATCCTGAAGAATGGGGCCGCAAAGCATTTAGCCTGCGCTACCCAATGCAGACTGCATGGTATCAGTCACTTCTAGCTTTGGAACTTGGCCTTGACGAACCTCCAGCCTATTTCTGGCTGTGCGTAGAGACACAAGAGCCTTACGACGTGGTAATCTATCAGCCGCCAGAAGAAGCTCTGGAAATTGGACGCGCTCAGATGAAACACTGCGTTGAACTCTACAAGACCTGCAAAGAAACCGGCAAATGGCCCGGTTACTCTCGCGGTATTATCGAACTCGAAGTCCCAAGCTGGGAGCGCAAACGCTGGATCAAATAATCACCCTCAACACACACATAAAATGGCAACGCCCATCATCCTCAAAATCGACGTTAAGAAAATCAACAAAGAGTGGCTCTTTGCTGGCAACAAGGGAACCTACCTCGATGCAGTGATCTACGAAAATGATCGCGAATCACAGTTCGGCGACACTCACGTCGTTAAGCAAAACCCGCCCAAGGAGGCCCGCGATAAAGGCGAGAAGCCTGTCATCATTGGCAATGGCAAATGGATGCCTCAACGCGGAGGTCAGCAACAAGCTCGTCCAGCGCCACGTCAGCAAGCAGCTCAATCTTCTGGAGACAATCTTGAAGGCGATGAAATCCCCTTCTAGCATTTTACTTTAATCACTCAACAACCGAGGGGCGCGGCTCGACAACGCGCAAAACCTAGCTTACAGTTACCTATATGACCGAAGAACAATTCAACGAGCTACTATTTTGCATCCGATTAGGATTCTCCGGGGTTATTGTAATGCTCTGGCTCATTGGACTCAAAATCAAAAATCAATAACATGACCGCCGAACAAATCGACACCATCAACGCAATCGCCGAAGAGCTTTACGCCAACGCAAAGAATAAAGGCTTCCACGACGAAGATTTTGACCTATCTGACATTATTTTGATGTCAAAATGGACCGCCAACCTTCACGGAGAAATCTCAGAGCTTTGGGAATCCGCCCGCAAAGGCCAGCTTCACGCACCCTGCGACAAGGATTGCCCACTTACTCAAGCTGAAGAGGAATTCGCTGACATCTTCATCCGTTGCTGTGATTCCGCCAAAGCCTTCGGAATCGACCTTGGCCGAGCCGTCCACATCAAGGCGCAATACAACGCATCCCGCCCTCACATGCACGGTAAACTTGCTTGAATATGAAACCACCAAACCAAAAGACCTGCACCATCGGCGAAATGCTGGAATGGGCCGCAACAAACAACGGAAAGGTAAAGGCTTCCATTCAAGAGATTATTAATGATGTCCTAGCGGATATTCAGGAACTCAACCTTATCAAGTTTGCCAAATTCCATCAACGAAAGTGGATTAAGGAGGCGATTGACCGAGTTAAATCTCTACCGCATCTCAAACGCCTTCAAATCGTAGATGTTCGCGCTCCTCATATTCATTCCAAAGACAAGTATCGTCTTAAGATTGCATGTGATTACCTTGGATACGATCTGCATCACAATGGTTATCGCTTTTTCACCATGCCAAAAAAGGCAGCAACTTTTACCAAGCCATGCTAATCTCCCTCATCATCGAAGAACTTCAGCGCATCAAAGAAACGCACGGCGACGTTCCCGCTGAAGTAAAAGTCCAGTTCACGGCCTCGCATGTCTGCGGTGGCATCATTGACATAAAATATCGCTCAACTGGCATTGGCAAGCCGTTCGTTCAAATCGTAGCTCAAGAGAAATGAATACCATCCATGCGTCTTGCGATCCCGGCATCAATGGCGGCATAGCCTTCATTCCTGACAACGATCCATCAAAGGCTTGGGCTGTAAAAATGCCTGAGACTTTGACTGACTTGTGGGATGTTTTCTTCAACATCGGCTTTGAGTGCAATAAGATTCACTGCTGTCTCGAAAAGGTGCATTCGTCTCCGCAAATGGGCGTAACTTCAGCCTTCACTTTCGGCCAAGGATTCGGCCATCTCGAAATGGCGTTGACTGCTGCCAAGATTCCATTCACCTACGTCACTCCTCAGAAGTGGCAGAAGGAGCTTGGATGCCTGACTGGTGGGGTAAAGAACGTGAGCAAATCCCGCGCTCAGCAGTTGTTTCCGCATATCAAATGCACGCATAGTATATCTGACGCCTTGCTTATTGCTGAGTATTGCAGGCGAACCATCAAATGACATGCCCAACATCAAAGCCTCGCCAGCCCATCGTCTCGCCCACCGTCTTGCGTCCACGCTGTCAGCAACGAAAGCCGACAAGGAAGAAGTGACGAAGATTCTGATCGACCTGTTGGCGCATCAGATTGCCAGCTACCATCCGATTCACCGCCTGAGTTTGTGGGACGCCGCTGTTGACGAACTGGATGCGATGGTGGAGATTTTCTCAACGATAGTAGACAAACAATATGAACGAAATTGAAATACCGACACCAAGGACAGATGCTGCCTTCAACTCTGGTGAGTTTAATACTCAAGAACGATCTATGCAGTTCGCTTGCCAGCTCGAACGCGAGAATGCCAGCCTCAAAGGCGAACGCGAACGCCTCAACACAGAGCTTTCCAACATTTGTTCCATGGCAGACGCCCACGATGCAGCCGAGGCCTGTGAGGTTATTCGGGCTATGCGTGAGGCGATCAAGCTGGCGCATGCGACGTTGATGGCTGGCACTTGGCCTGCTGGTTGTGGCGTTGATTAAGTTTGTGGCGGGGTGACATTTATGGCTTGCTGGCGCACCGAGATTTTGTCCGCATTGAGATTACCAACAGCGGACCTAGACAGGTCAAGATCATGGCTCATCGAAGGAGGCCGAAGCAGGAGGGTGACTGCATGTGGGACTACCATCCGTCCTTGGATGACCTGATTGCGATGGCGGAGGCCGCGAAGGGGTGACAGCTTTTATCAAAACTCAATTTTTACCATTATGTGTGATTGTGAAATGCCAGAAGTGTTTACTCTTACCAAGAGAAAAGCCAAAAAGCGTCACCGATGCTGCGAATGTCGAGGATGGATCGAGATTGGTGAAAAATACGAATATACTTCGGGTATTTGGGATGGTGAACCGAGCGATTACAAGACCTGTTTGGGTTGCGCTGAATTGCGTGATGAGCTGAGTAAAATTAGCCAATGCTGCATTCCATTAACCGGGCTGCGCGAGGAGCTTATGAACTACTCAGATTACAATGACGACCAAGAAAGCAGGGTTGCGCCTCTTCTTGGAAGATTTGAGGCTATTCGCATCCAACGAGGTGTTACCATTTGCCCGGTTTATCAACAAGAAGAAAGCGGAACTGATTTATGAAAACACAGAAACACTACCCACTTTGGCAGCAATTCGTTGATGGAAAATCCGAATGGATTGGAGGATTGTTGACCGAAGAAGATTCGATGTTCGGTTCCGCATCGACCAAAATCAAAGATATTGATCTGGAGGATTGCGAGGTTGGAACGCCTCATGTCTTTACCAAATTCTCCATTATTGGCGAGAACTTCACATGCTCGTTCAACGTGCAATACGGAGGAGTTTGGCCGATCAACAAGCCTGATTCTATGGGCTTTACCGTTCCGATGGCTGGCTCTCGATTTTACATCACAAAGCCGAAGGATTGACACGCTATTTGTGCGTGGTATAGGCAGCAACGCCGCGTGGAAACGGCAAGCCTAGAAGACATTGAACTCTAAACCTACATCCTCCCCACCCTACAGGGCCGCCGTCTTCCGGTTTCCATCCCTGTTTGTGTGGGGAGGGCCTTTTAGAGACATGCAAATCCTTCAAGATCAGAACGAGTTCAACGTCATATTTGTTCATTCCAAGCTAGATGACGCTAGCCTTACCCCATACGCTTTTCGCGTTTACTGCCACATCGCAAGGCGAGCCAATCGAGCAAGGTCTGCTTGGCCCGGACTTGGAAGCATTGCTAAGATATGCGAAATATCAGAAAGCACGGCTCGTCGCGCCATTCAGGAGCTAGAGGACCTCGATATGTTGATTGTCCAAAGGTGCGCTGGTGGTAATTACACCAATCTCTACACTCTTACTTCAGCCGACCAGTGGAAGGTAAAAAAACAGGACACCCCTGTCTCACAGACACCCCACCCCTGTCCTACAGAAACCACCCCCCTGTCTGTGGGACACCCAAAGGTAATCCAAGAAGGTAATCCATATATTCCCGAATTAAAAAATTCGGGTCACGAACCCCTTGAGTTATTTTCTTTTCCCAAACCAGTCGAGAAGGTGGAGATTCAACACTCAGCACCTAAAAAACGCGGCAGACCTCCAAAACCGGCTGATCCTCGACACCAAGAAGTGAAAGACATGTGGATGGAGCTTTGGAATGAGCGTTTTTCGACACCATACTCCTTCCATGTGAAGGACGCTGTTCACCTGAAGGCCTTTTTAGCATCCAATCCATCCTTGCCAGTCTCAAAAATGAGAGAAGCCTTGGAAGGAATCTGGTCACTAGAAGTGCAAAAAGGAGCATTTGCCTCAAATTCCATTCGTATTCTCAACCTTTGCGACCTGTGCCTTCGCTGGAATACCATTATCGGACACCTTGAACAATGACAACCGAAGAACTCCTCGCAACCCTAAACGCCCCTCTCCCCGCCTCCAAGGAAGCCGAGGAAGGCCTCATCTCCTGCCTGTTCTTCAATCCCAACTGGTGCGACGAGGCTCCACCGGCAGAGCAGTTCTACCATCCTAGCCGCAGGACGATCTACTCCTTCATCCTCGACCAGTATTCCCGAGGAAAGCCGGTAGATGCCGCCTCAGTCACCCATCTTCTACGCCAAAACGGGGAACTCGAATCCATTGGAGGACCGGCCTACGTCACCGATCTGGCCTGCATGCCGGTAATTCCGTCTCATTTCTCCTATTTTTCCGAGATTTTGAAGCGCAATTTCCAGTTCAGAACCATGATTCATGCCTGCGCCTCTGGAATACACGCTATAAGGCGATTTAACGAGTCGGAGGACGTTTCCGCTGCCGACATACTCGGAGGGGTCCAAAGGGCTGTAAATGAGGCTATTGTGGAGGACGGAAGCCCCGATGTGGAATTTCGACCCCTTCCCGACATCATCAATGCCGTAGTTGACCAAATGGAGGAGCGGGCAAGGAACCCCGGACGAATTCCCGGCATCTCGACGGGTTTTCTCAAACTTGACGAGTATTCTGGCGGTCTGGAGGACGGAACTTTGACCGTTATTGCCGCTAAACCATCCGAAGGAAAGTCGGCTATCTGCCGCCAAATGGTCGAAAATGCCTGCCTTAACGGCCATCTTTGCGACATTTTCACCGTGGAAATGACGGATGTTCAGGAAGTTACGCGTCTTTTGTGCTCTCAGGCAGGGGTTGATGCTCAAAACATGAAGCTCGGGATGCTTACCCGAGGGGAGCAGATGAGCCTGAGTGCCAAGATGGGGAAGGTCGCTCAATGGAATCTGAGAGTGATTGATTCAGCTAACTTAACCATTGAGAAGATTTGCCGGGCAGTCATCAAACGCTCCAGACAGCGGAAACCGGGCCAGAAATACATCGTAGTCGTGGATTACATCCAGATTTGCTCCACTGCCGAAAATACCGCCAATCGGGAACGGGAGGTGGCTCACATCACGAAGACGGCCAAGCAGTGCGCCAAGGCCACTGGAGCCTGCTTCCTGATGCCTTCACAGCTTAACGACATGAACGAGGCCCGAGAATCCCGCGCCATTGAGCAGGATGCGGACAATTTCTGGATGATCGTGGAACCTGAGAGCAAGGAGGCTCCGAAGAAGGCTTGGCAGAAAAAGGAGGAAAAGGAGTCGAATGACGACCGGGATTTGTTCCTCAAGAAGACCCGCAACGGCCAGCGGAGGAAGCGAGTGCCGCTGAAGTCCAACATGCGTTACTTCCGATTTGAACCGCGAGGAACCGAAGAATCTTGACACCATCAACAAATTAACGTAAGGTTGAATTCGATATGACAATCACCACAAAATACGACATCGGCGAAACGGTTTGGTTCATGGAAGACAACAAAGCCTGTTCGGCAACAATTAAATCATGTGAATTAGATGTGGGTAGTAATAACATCCATACCGTTTACACGGTGAGTCATCCAAGTCATAAATGCGTAAAATACGCAGAAGTCCATCTTTTCCCAACCAAAGAAGCCCTACTTGCCAGCCTATGACCACAAAACAAACCGCCGACCAGCTTCGCCTTGCTGCTGAAATCTTTGAGACGGGGCATCCGTTTGAGTATTCCACAAATATAGGGGTTTGGATAAAAGCTCAAAGCGGTCTTTTGGTTCAAAAAGACCCAATCCAATTTATTGTAGCCGGTCATAAAATCCGCCCCATCCTCGCCACACCTCCTTATCCCGCAGAGCTACACAACCCGGACAATCTGACGGCTGAGCAGGTTGGGGTTGGTTGGAGGCTTTTGCTAAAAGGGGAATCAAATGGAGGCCTTCCACCGTCTCATTCTGGATCAAGGAAATGCGAAGGATGGGAAGGATTTTGGAACAAAAAAATGGATAATGGCTCTAATGTAAGATCAACTTACCGCCTTCCTCTCACCACACCTTGGCCCGAACCAGCCAAAGACGAACCCGCGTGGATTCCTTGGGATGGTGGAGAGTGTCCATTGAAAGATGATGAGGTGGAGGAGTGGGAAGTAAAAGTGCCGCTTGGGCCGGAAGATGTTACTCCTTTTACTCGCTTTCGAGTGAAGCTTGAAACAAAAGCCGACAGGTTTACCCTTTGGGTTGTTCCGCTTTCCATCAATCAAGATGGCATTGTCATTGCGGGCAGAACAAATATTCAGGAGCACAGTTGGTTGTCAGTTAATGAGCATTGGGAGCAAAACAACTCACTCGAAACCGGCAAATGGAACCCTGATGCTTGGGAGGCTTGCGAGAAGTAATTTGCAAAACTGTCCTTGACGCCTAATCTGCCGTAAATGGCAGGAAAGACAGCAGACAACCGAGTCATCAAATATGGCCGCGTTTGGCCCAACAAGCCTTGGGGGCCTAAGAACAGGATCATACCCTGTCCTGACTGGTATATCGAGCTTTGTATCCTTCGTGATTACGAGCGGATGAAGTCTCTGCCGGGAAACAAGCTGGTTTCTTGGCAGCAGCATTTTGTGAACTTCACGAAAATCATCTTTGGTGATCCGCGAGGGATTTTCTACTTTGAGTGGAATCCGAATGCGATGCGGATTCTGGATAATTTTTACAGACACAATATACTTGCGATTGCGGGCCATAAGTCATCGGGAAAATGCTTAGCCCCCCACACAAAAGTTCGTATGTTTGACGGCTCATCTAAGCGAGCCGATCAAATCGTTGTTGGCGATCTTTTAGCAGGAGACAGCAACGACGCAAGAACTGTTTTAAGCACTTGCACAGGGCGAAGCAACATGGTTCGCATTGTCCCAAAATCAGGTGAGCCTTGGGAATGTAATGACGATCATGTCCTAACGCTTCAGAGAACGTGTAAGAATGTATCGTCGAACGCAAAGGTTGGGGAAATAATCGACATCCCGGTTAAGGAGTTTCTCAAGAAACCAACGTCTTTTCAAATCCATCATCGACTCTTTGTTCGTGGGATGGACTTTCCAGATCAAGAGGTTGAGATTGATCCTCGCGTTTACGGCATTTGGCTAGGTGACGGTGGATGTAATAAGCCATCCATCACAATTCCAGACGCAGAAAGCGAGGTTCAATCCTATGTGTTCAACTATTTTGAACAGATTGGTTATGTGAGAAATGAGGGTCGATACAGGAACCGTTGCCCATCACCCTCCTTTGGCAAAAAGGGTGACAATCCTTGGCTCAGGCTTGTGCGAGAATCTTCGGGCTGCAAAAACGCTGAAGAAAAAGGGCATAAACGCATACTTAAAAAATATCTTCTCAACAGCCGCCAGAAACGCATGGAGCTTTTGGCTGGCATCATCGACTCTGATGGTCACGCAGCCGGAACTCATTTTAGCATATCGTGCTCAAATCCTACTCTCGCAGAGGATATTTGCTTTTTGGCCCGCTCTCTCGGCTTTAGGGCGACAAAAACATTCAAGCTAGCAAGGTGCAATGGAAAGGAATTCCCATCGGAAAGGATCAACATTCTCGGGGATGTTTGCTCCATTCCAACTCTAAGGAAAAAGTGTCAGCCTAAAAAGCTGCGTCACCATTCTGAATGTATAGGATTCAAAATTGAACAGCTTGGGCAAGGTCAATACAATGGATTCACTTTGGATGGTAATGGTAGGTTCTTGCTTGAGGACTTTACAGTTACTCACAACACTGAATCTCTAGCCCTCATTGGCGCAATGTGGTTCTTCCTCTTCCCAAAGGATACCAAAGTAATCGTCACCTCGACCACCGTTGCAGCAGCCAAAGACAAAGTTTGGGGCAAAATAAAACTCGTCTGGATTCACCTCGAAAAGTATTTCGGAACCAACCTGATGCCGGGAAGGCTGATTGATTCCCAAAACCGCATCCGCTACGAGTTCCAAGGCGTCAAATCCGAAACGCGAGGCATCGTTCTCTTGGCCTCCGAAAGCTCCTCCGAGAAAGAGTCTGCCGACAAGCTCCAAGGAACGAAGGCTGAACGCATGATCGTGATGGGTGATGAGTTCGCCACACTGAAGCATTCCCTGCTCAACACGGTCCTAAACAACCTCACGGCCAACAAGCAATGCAAGCTGGCAGGCGCATTCAACCCGAATAGTTACTACGATCCGGGTGGCATCATCTCCCGGCCCAAAGGAGGGTGGTCAACCATCACCGAGGATGACATCGAATGGGAGACGGAAATCGAGCCGTTTGGCCTCAAGGGCTACTGCATCCGCTTCGACGGGGAGAAGTCTCCGAACGTCCTAGCGGGCCATGAACGGTGGAAGGGGCTTCTTACGCTGGAGAAGCTTCGGCAGATCGGCCCCATCGGAACGAAAACCAAAGGCTACTACGAGCAGATTCGCGGCTTCTGGAGTCCTGCTGGCGACCTCGATTCCATCTACACCGAGACAGAAATCGTCAAATATGGCGCTGACAGGCCGGTTACGACTTGGGTTGAGCCTCCCGTGATGGTGGCCGCTCTTGACCCCGGCTTTGTGCATGGTGGCGACCGAGCCGCTCTGGCTATCGGTAAGTCTGGAATTGCTGTGAACGTGGATACGCAGACCAAGCAGAAGGTGTTTGAGCTGACGCACATCTACGTTCTGGACGACGACATCACGAATAAGACCGTCTCCAAGGTGGAATGGGTGGTCAAGCTGACCAAGGAGAAGCTGGCTGAGCATAAGGTGGACATCCGAAACTTTGCGATTGATGCGACGGGTGGCGGCGAGCCCTTCTCCGCCCTCATTGCCCGCGACATTGGCCTTGGGTTTATCAACGTCTGCTTCTCTGGTAGGGCGTCTGACATGCCGGTTTCTCGCAACGACCACCGCAAGGGCAGCGAGCGTTTCTTCAACATGGCCTCCGAGCTTTGGTATGTGGGACGCGAACTGGTCCGCACAGGGCAGCTTCGAGGGCTGAAACCGGACGTGGTTGCCGAGCTTTGCGCCAGAACCTACAAGGAGAAGGCTAATGTCGTCCAGATTGAGTCAAAGAAGGACATGAGGTTGAGGACCAAGAAGTCGCCGGACCTTGGAGATTCCGCCTTGATGTGCCTCTACGTTTCCCGCGTCCGTCACGGCCTTTCCTCCAACGAAAAAGCCGCCATTGTCCTCCGTCCACGTCAAGGGATGAGCGAGTTTGACCTTGGCTTCTTGACGAAGAAGCAGACGCAGAGTATGCTTCCTGACAGCCGACTCATCTCATTCGGAGGTGGATGGGCGCAACAGATATGAACGACATCGACAATCAAATCGCAGAGAAAATCATCAAAGCCGTCCAAGACGCATCTGGATGGCAATGGATTAAGCACGACTTTGGCTCAAACGGATGGATGAGAAAGGGGAAGCTGATGGTGAAGGCTTTTGAGCACATGTCTCCACGCGAAGCTTGGAATTACATTTGTTTCAAGATCAATGACGAAGAGTGGGAAATCCCATACGAGATGAGGGGGGAAAATGTGGAGGGCTTGCTATCCGCTTTTTGAAAAGGTTAGGGAACTGGCTGAATATCAAGCCAAGCATCGCTTTTTGAATTCGTTTTGAACCATGAAAATTAGCCTACTTCACGCTACTCGTCGTCCCAACGAAGCCAAAGCCTGTCAAAAGCTGTGGCTCGATAACGCAGACAACTCGGCAAACATTGAGATTATCACCTGCGTTGACCATGATGATGAGGCTGGTAAAGCCGCATTTCTAGACGCGGTAATCTCACAAGGCAACGATGTGGTTTCAGCGTGGAACGAGGCTGCTAAACATGCGACTGGCGACATCCTTATTGGCCTAGACGACGACTGGACTTGCCCTCCAAGTTGGGACCAAATTATCGAGTCCTATATGTGCAATGGTGCTGACATCCTACATGTTGGCGACCTGCATCGTAAGGACGGCTTGATTTGCCACGCGATCATCAGTAAGAAATTCTACGACGCAATGGGGTATCTGTATCACCCTGCGTTCAAATCAGTCTATTGTGACAACTTCTTTACGGAAGTAGCAAAGCGATGGGGCTACGTTGATGCCACACAAGGCGGCAAAGTGGACCTTGGTTGGATTCATAAAAATCCAAGTCAAGGCTATAGCACCGAAGACGAAGTTGCCCGCAAGTCCAACTCCAAAGAACGCTACGAGCATGGCGGCGATGTGTTCAAGAGGCTCCAAAACCAGACCATCCTTGCGTTCACCTGCGCTGACAGGCCGCAATACCTAAAGCCTACACTGGATTCGTGGCTAAACACCGATCTTGATCTTGTCTCAGCGGTTCACTTCTTCATCGAGCCAACGGAGAAGCGAGACGAATGCGTGGCGGCGATTGATGCTTTTGCAGCCAAGTCACCAGTTCCGATCATCAAGCACTTCAACAAGGAGAAACTTGGCGTTCTCCGCAACCCTTGGCATCTTTTTGACCACTGCTTCCGCATCGAAGGGGCGAAGTATGTGATCCTTGGTGAAGATGACTTCTTGGTTTCGCCGGATGTCTTGAATTTCTTCACATCTGCCAAACTCGAATGGATTGAGGACACGATGGCGGTCTGCGCGAAATGGGTCGGGAAAGGTGCTGATAAGAATCCCGCAACTTGGCATCGCACGAACGAGTTTACCGGCAACATCTGGATGACGAGTGCTGATGTGTGGAAAACCTGTCTGCGAGACACTTGGGACTTTGATTATTCGAGTGGAGCATCTGACAACTCACCTAGCGGCTGGGATTGGAATCTACAACTTCGTGTCATGCCGAAGCATAACTTGACCTGCATCGTTCCGACAGCCTCACGCTCGAAACACATTGGCATCACAGGTATTCATTGCACCGAGGCGGTGTTTCAAGACACGGTAGCGTGGAACTTCGTTGAAGCTAAATACACCGGCTTGTATTCGTTCGCGGAAGATCGCCCCGTTGAAGTTCGGAGTGAAGCTGGCCGTCATTACACCACCAGCGGTGATACGGTAGTTGTATCGAGTAGCGGCGATCTAGGGGACTGCGTGGTGAGCTTAGCAACCTTAGTCCACAAAGGTAATCCTACCATCTATCACCTTTGGGACGATGGCCTCACAAAAGGCATTGTCGCCCGAGAGAAGTTCATCCGCCCGTTCCTCGAAAGCCAGCCGATCATCAAGGAAGTTAAAATTGGAAAGCCTGAAAGCTGCGACTGGCGTTCCGAGGATTTCCGCCACAAACGGCTTCACGATGGCGTTTCCAATCTTGCTCTAGTCCATGCTCGCCATGCTCAGATGGTTGGGTTTATCGACACGCTGCCGGACACTTCTTTGGCGTGGCTGACCCTTTCCGACTTCGAGAACCACGGCAGAATCGTGGTGAATCGCAGCCCTCGTTACAACAATGAGAAATTCCCTTGGGGGAAGATTGTTAAACACTACGGAAACCGCATCGTGTTTGTCGGGATTGACGAGGAGTATGCCGCCTTCAGCCAGTTTGGTAGCGTAGAACGTGCCAAAATTGGCAACATGCTGGACCTAGCCAAGCTGATTGCGGGGAGCGCCCTTTTCATCGGAAACCAGTCTGCCGCCATGACGATTGCGGAGGGTCTAAAGCATCCACGCATTCAGGAAAGCTGCCTGAAACTGCCAGACTGCATCTACCCGTCTTCAAACGCTCAGTATGTGGCAAATGGCGACGTTCTCCTTCCAGACATCTCAGGATCGGGAGAGTTGCGAATCAAGCCTGAAATTCCACTTCCAGATGGCACCGAGACGCCTCCGGGTGGTTGGCAGTTTAGAGGGCTTCCGAAGGGTCTGATGCACCCCAACGCTGCTATCTCCATGATGCAGCAACAGATGCCACACCTGCCAAAGCATGAGCTGATTAGCATGCTTATGGAGTTCAACCATGATCGTTGCCCTGAGTTCTACGAAAAATCTCATCTTGACGCCTCTTATTCCAAGTTTAGGCTCGCCACGCAAAACGCCGGACATACATTAAAATGAACCTCGCCCTTCCAGTTACCCAATTTGACGCCGAACGCTTCAAGCTTCGCAACGACCTTCTGATCCAATTCGGAGGCCTTCTCGACCACACCGCCACGATTATTCACGCTCCAAACGTGAAAAAGGTCGCCCAAGAAGAATACGACCGCCTTCGTGACGTGTTCGGCCATGTAGACATCGTTCAGATCACCACGGATTTGAGCCATCCGAACCCGGTTGTGAACCAGAACGTCTGCTTCTACCATACGGTGATGAATCTGGCCCGGTTGAAAAACAACCAGCCTTGGATTTACCTTGAAGCTGACGCGGCTCCTACTCAGAAAGATTGGGCGAACCGCCTTCAGAACGCCTATCGTGCGGCTGGAAAAGCGCATTTTGGCAACTTGGTTCAGCTTCCAATGGTGGTGAATGGCGTCCTCGAAACCGAAACAAGCGAGGAAATGATGATGGGAGTGTCCGTTTACCCGCCTGACATGGTAAATCTGGACAATCCCATCCGCCCTCTGGTGGTTGACCTCGGCAAACAGGTTGGAAACCCCGGTGTTCCTTTTGACATCTACCTTCGCGGTCAGATGCGTCTGAATGGATGGGCAAACACGAACCTCATCGCCGACCAGTGGAATACGCACGAATACACCGCCGTTCAAGGTGGCTTTGAGTGCAAGCCTGTTCCTACAGAGCGTCTTGTGCGCCATCGTGGAGGCTTTGTTTCAAACACCGCTCTGGTCATCCACGGCTGCAAAGACAATAGCTTGTATGAGCTACTGAAGGGTAATAAGCCAGTTGAGGCTAAGCGGCCAGAGCCAGTCAAAACCTCGGAAAAAGTGAGTGAAGTTGTGAAGCCTGTCGCTGAAGAACCCGAACTCACCGCCGAAGAACTCGAAATCAAACAGCAGGTCGAGGAACGCCTTGCCCGTGGTTCTCTTCGTCTGAATGTGTTTGCTGACGAGCTTGGCAAGCCGAAGGATGAAGTCTCCGCTCTTCTCTCCAAAGTTGGTTACGAAGTCCAGAAACCTAGCGGATGGGTCAAAAAGAAAGTCGCAGCATGAAAACATGCATTCTCGTAGAATACAAAAGCCCCGCTGGCTCATACTGGTATCATCCAGACCATCCTCTTTGCCAAGATGGGCAAGTATTGTGGGAATTCCCAGAAGAGGAAGATAACACAGCGGTAGAAATGGCAGCTTTAAACTTTGCCTGCGCCGTGATGAACAAAGAGCCTGATGACAAAGTGAAGAGCACAATTCGAGAATTGATGGAGGCGCTTATTGAGTCTGAATTGCTGAAACT
>Ga0208147_1000346_pt1 | contig 16643 bp, 15 predicted proteins | sample DEB3_08_DNA_FD_184520 | JGI IMG/M metagenome (GOLD analysis project Ga0208147, IMG submission 184520) | Aqueous microbial communities from the Delaware River and Bay under freshwater to marine salinity gradient to study organic matter... | ecosystem: Environmental > Aquatic > Marine > Coastal ... | reverse complement strand
TTCTGCTGCTCCAACGAGCCAGCCACCATTGCCCGCAACATTCAAAAACTCAACCCAAATCAAATCATCGTTTGTTTCAGCGTCAGTTCTTTTGATTTTTTTTCTTGCTTTAATGTCTATAGAGTAGGTTGGGTAACTCTCCTTAGACAGAAAAACATCAATATGTGATAATTGCTGCTTACGATCTGCTTTGACAGTTTTCCAGCCTTGTTTTTCCGCAATTGAAATAAACAAGCTTTCTGCATCATGTCCTTTTTCAGAACACTCTCCTGTTCTGTCAAAGCGATTACGGTACTTCATAATAGGCAAAATCTTGGAAAACTTTGAAACCAAAAATTCTTTGAATAGTTTTTATATATTTGTTTTTCTTGTGTTCGCGATTAATATTGCCCACGATATATAGTACTTGATACTTTTGTTTTAGCAACTGAAAAATACCATAAGCAGCTTCTTTTAGCAAGAGAAGGTTTGAATCTGATGCTGCAAAAACGAATTCGCAATATTGAGACTGCGGCTTTGATTGAATGAAAGCTTTCAGCGTTTCTGGTATATGCAAGGTTTTTAAACCAAAATCAAAAGAGATAAAACCAATAATTTTGTTGTTTTGTGTTGCGAAGATGATTTTATTTGTCTCAACTAGTTTAGAAAAATAAGCTTCAGATTCTTTTCTTTGTTCAGAAAAAGTTCTGCCTTTTGGGGGCAAAGGCTGAGATCGTGCGCAAAAACGCAGGTACAAATCAAACAGTTGTTGATGTTCTAGGGAATCCCCCGAAAATTCGTGTAATTTATAGTTACACTCGTTATTATTTATAGTCATGCCAATTAACAATAAAATTTCCAATGATTTAGTTGATTTGGAGCCAACCGCGATATTGGAGTTTTATAAACTCTACTATGATACGGTGAATGAACCAGATTCTTATTTTCCTTTTCATCCTTGTTCAAATGGCTTGAATGGCAGTATTGTTCTCAACGGCATTCCTTATTTGCCGATTGCTGTTGAGGTTGAGGATTTTGAATCAAACATTTTTAATCGAATTAGCCGTCCAAAAATCAGAATCGCCAATGAAAACTTGGTAATGAGTCAGGTTCTTAGAAGAAAGAACGATTTTAAACATGCAAGATTAGAGAGAATTAAAATTTTCTTAAAATATATTGATGATATAAATTTCGATGGAGGCATGAACCCCTATGGTATTGCTGACCCAACCGCAGAAATCAGCAAAGACTCTTATGTTATTTCTCAGAAAACACAAGAAAATAGAACACTTGTAGAGTTTGAACTCACATCTCCTTTTGACTTGGAGAACTTTTCCGTACCTGGGAGACTTGTGCTGGCTAGATACTGTTACTGGCAGTATAGGGGTCTTGGTTGTAATTACTTTGGCGCTCCTATTTGTCAAGAGAATGACGTTCAATTTACTCACATACCCACTGGACAATTTAATTTCCAAACCACTGAAAATGAGTGGACTTATGGCAAAGGCTACTACAGTGGAGATATTATCTATACTTCTACAGATAAAGACCCCTTTAGAACATGGTATGTTTGCAAAAGCAATCACACGGGTTCAGAAAATAATCATCCAAACATAGACTCTTCTCCTTGGGAGAAAGACGGTTGTTCAAAAACGATTTCAGCTTGTCGCAAAAGATTTGCCAATACTGGCATAACTTATAGTGGTTATTCTGGAGCAAGCACTGGAATCTACACATCTTACAATATTGTTCCAGCAGCATTGAACGCTAGCCAAACAAATGCTTATCTGCCCTTTGGCGGATTTCCCGCAACAGACAAATACGAATATGGAGCTACCTACAAAAGTCGCAAATAATTTTAAGGATATTTTACAGTTTTTAAAAGATCATAGCGATAGATATTTTAATATCGAGTGTTGTGGATTTGTGGGAATGAAAGATGGTGATTTTATTGCTGAAATTTTACCAAACCGTTCTCCAGAACCTAATTCATTCTTTTGCGTTGATCCTTTAGATTTTTTAAGATTCAAATCAGAGAACGAATTACTTTTTTTATTCCATTCTCATCCTAATTCTGATACGGAATTTTCTGATTTAGACATAGCTAATGCTGATGCGTGCTGCATTGCATCCATTGTTTATTCTGTTCTAACTCAAAAATTTGCACTTTATGAGCCTCAAAATCACGAAATAGATGTAAATATTCTGAACAAGGTAAAAGGTTTATTATGACAGAAGTTCATTTTCATGGTATTTTGGCTAAAAAGTATGGTAAAGTGCATAAATTTGCGCTTGCTAAACCAAAAGATTTATTATTGGCAATGGAGGCAAACGACGATTCTTTTCCTCTTGAGCTTAAAAAGCTGGCTGAAAAAAATATCCATTATACTTTTATTATTAATGACCGCTGGGTTAAAACTAATGAAAATATTGGTAATGAAAAAATTAAAAAATTAGATTTTGTACCAGTTATTCTTGGAAGCGGCCCAGCAGGAATAATTGCTGGTATTTCTTTAGCACTTTCAATTGCATCTGCTGTCTATGCTTATGTCCAAGCTGGAAAAGTTGAATATCCAAAAATTCCAGGCGCTGAAGGAACTAGCGCAGCTTTGAGTCGTTCCATGGCTTTTAGTAATAGAGAAAATATTCTTGAGCAGGGCAATCCTGTTCCTCTTGTTTATGGTAGATTTAGGGTTGGGTCTTTTGTTATTCAATCTACAGTCAAAAGCTTCCCGCTTAATATGACTCTTGGAGATGAATTTAATAATACATCCACTAAGAAATCTAATAATCAATCTGCCTTTATTGACAGTACAAGCTCAAACCTTACTTCTGCATCAAACGATAATATATGAACCATTTTTCCATAAGATATTCTAATAGTTTAGCTGGTGCTGGCGGGCCAAAAAAACCTGATCCTCCACCGCCTCCAACTTTGAAACCGCCTAAAATGGGCGATTTGCAAGCCATTTCATCTTATGAATATGTGGAAAGTATTGACCTCATTTCCGATGGCGTTATTGATGGTTTGGTTAATCAGCGCGGCGAATATATTGACGATGTTGGAATTTTTGAAGGTATTTATTTAGAAGATTTCCCTATTAAACAGTCTACTAGTTATTCTGGTAATGCTGTTTATACTGGATATTTGGACTTTGTTGGCAACAAATTGAGCGGAGTATTTTACTCTAATAACGAATTTGTTGAAAAAACCTTATCTAGCGTCTCTAGCGAATTATCTGCAAATGCTAATGGCATTTCTTTTTCTGTTTTAAATAGCAAACTAGATATTGCTACAAGCATTTATAACGATATTAAAAATATCAAAACTCAATTAGCTTCTTATTCTTCTTCAACTTCTTCACAAAATAATTATTATCAACAGTTTGTAAGTTTAAATTCAAAATTTAACTACAATTCTATTAAAGAGGTTCAATCGTATTTACTTGCCGACATTCCAGAAAAATTAGATTCAGAATATCCATTTTTCTGCATCAAATTAAGTTTTGATGAAAATTCCATAACTCCTTTTGTGGAAGGCTCATCCTATGGTTATGACACTGTTACTTTCCTTGATAGTGATTTATTTAATCAAATTTACATTCCGTTGGAGGCTACGGAGCTTCAAAATACCAGATTCTTAAATACTCCTAGAAAATTAAATCTATCATATATTAATAATCAGCAAAGAGATGGTGTGTCCTCTGATATTTTAAGCGGTTCAATATATATTTTTCTTTATAAGGAAAACGATATTCCTTTGAAGAATTCAATTGATGCTGTTGTTAAGTATTTAAAATATATTAAAATTTTTAATCCAAGCAGTAAGTATAATATTGGAAATGCAAGCATGGAAATTAGAAGCGGAGAAGAACTTCAAAAACCATTAAGTTTATTTTCAAAAACATATAGCGATAAAGCTTACGGAATTACTCTCAGAGGTCCATTTGCAAAAGGTCGCTTTACTAAAACACTGTATTCAAAAAATGATACTATTGATACCACTTTTAATCCAAATTCTAGCCAGTCTATTTCTGGAATTGATGCCACTATCGTAAATGCTCAAGCTTCTACAAGCGAATTAGATTTAATTAAAACATCTAACTCTGGATTGTATTCTGGTACATTTGCTGGGGCAACTACTTTCTATAAAAATGTAGAGACTGCTGAAAAAGATATTCTTAATAAAGGTTTATTTACTAAATATTTGAAATCTTTTAGGAATAATAATATCATTACTTTTGAATTTAATTTATCCTATGTTTGGAAAGATAGTTATAAAACAAATTGGATTACCGTTGGCAAATTAACTTTTAATATTAATGCCTCAAATGGAAAGTTTAGTAGTGGAATTTTATGCAATACAATTACTGATTATGCAAGCAATACTAAGCCACCTGAATCCTATAATCAAGAATCTTCTGTTATTAAAACAGGAAGTCCAAATAACGGGTTTATTATTAATAAAGATAGTTTAGAAAAAAATATTAAATTTGGAAGCAATAATTCTACCTATGTGCCTATTGAAAAAATATTCGCCATATATAGAACGGCGATTCTATATTTATCTCGTCCAGAAGGTAGTGATGATGATAGGTATCCCGCTGGAGTCGCGACTCTTGATAGTTTTAGTAACTGGAATAAAGAATATATCGCGGCATCCTCTGAACCAGCTATTGCAACAACTCATATTGTTTCAAACCCTAATGTTGATAGAGTCTTCTTAACTTTATCTGTGCGAGTTCTTAGGGATATGGCTCATAGAGAGACATATCTTAAACAGTATATTGGAACTTCAAAAAAAGTTGACCCTGGAACTTCCATACCTTCAGTTATTGATTTTAGAATTGAAATTGGCTATCAAGAAAAAAATGGTAATGAAAAAATAACAGAATCAAGAAACTATCAAATTAAAGGAACTGTAGATTCTCCAGCAACTATTGATATTGGTCGAGAAGAAAATAATACTTCAGAAATCATTCCTAAATATTCACGCTTTATCATGGGCGGTGAGAAAAGTGTTGCTGCACCATTAATTCTTCCAGAAGCTTCTGAAGAGAGAGTTAGATTTGTTCGAATTTATAGAACTACATTTGAAAGCTACTCATCTCTTATTAAAAGAGAAATTTCACTTGAAAAGGTTAGTGAAATTGTTAATTTGCCATTTTCTTATCCTTATTCAACAATTTGTGGTTTAAAATTAGACGCGAGAACATTGCCGCAAATTCCTGCGCGTAGTTATGATGCAAGATTTAAAAAGGTTTTTGTGCCTAGTAATTATTTTCCTCTACTACCTAATGGTAAAGATAAGAGATATTTGACTGCTGCTGAATTTGCAGTCGCAACAACAGAGCAAAAAACAGTTTACCAAGGCAATTGGGATGGAACATTTAAATTAGCTTGGACAGATAATCCTGTTTGGATTCTTTTTGATCTTTTAATCAATAGAAGATATGGTTTAGGCAACTTTATTTCTCCACAACAAGTTAACTATTGGGAGCTTTATAAGATTGGTAGGTATTGTGATGCTGTTGATGAAAATGGAGTTTTTACTGGTGTCCCATCTGCAAATGGTGGTAAAGAACCTCGCTATGGTTTTAACGGCGCTATCGCTGATAAAACTAATGTATTTGATATGATTCAGTCTATTGTTGCTTCATTTAGGGGCAATATGTTCTATTCAAATTCTGAGATTAATTTCACAAACGATAGGCTTAAACCTATCATGTCATTTTTTAATAACTCTAATGTAAGAGATGGCATTTTTACTTATACAAACAGTAGAAAAGACCTACAATACAATGTTGTGGAAGTTTCTTATTTGGATCGAGACGATTTGTTTAAAGAAAAAATCGAGTACGTTGAAGACCCTGACGATATTAAAGTTAGAGGAATTCTTAGAACTTCTGCTCAAACCTTTGGCGTAACTAGTCGCGCTCATGCGCAACGAATTGGTCAGCATATTATTTATTCAACAATTAATGAAGACCAAAATATTCAATTCTCTGCTGGGTTAGAATCTCTTCTATGCAGGCCAGGAGATTTGATTGCTGTCAATGACGAGCTTCGTTCATTAAAAAGACACGTTGGAAGAATTTTAGAAGTTGATTTGGCAAATTACGCTATTAGAACAAATATTGACTTAACCGCAGAATCATTTAGTCCTTCTGGTTTGATTGGTCAGATTTCTATTCTTGTGCCAACTGGAAAGCTTCAGTCTAATGATTTTTATGATCTCGCCAAAAGTCCATCCAAACTAAGCATTGCTGATGTTTATCAAACAGATATTCCTCAATCAGTTAATTTGACTGCTACAGGTTATGACTTTAGTTCTTTTGGAGTAAGAATGTTGCTTGATGGCACGGTTTCTAATTCGGGATTACCTCTTTTAGATCAAGTAAAAATTGGAACTCCTTGCTCAATTACCTTGGCAAATACAGCGCAAGAAATTTATAAAATTCAGTCAATCAAAGAATTGAACTTGAATGAATACGAAATCATTGCTTCAAAGTTTGACACTGGCAAATTTGCTGAAATCGAAGCTGGAGAAAACTTAAACGAATTTTTCAATTATTTTCCATCAGTTAGAGACACATTTGTAAATGAAGGAACTGCTGCTAAAATCTCAAATCAGTTTGTTTATGAACTTACTGGATTTCCTCTTATTACAGCTTTTACTACTGGTAATTTTGACTCTCAAAATGACGTTGTAGATATTACTGGACAATGGCAATCTGTTGATGGCGCTAACTCTTATAATGTAGAGTTAATTTCTCCAAAATACAAGAGTACAAAAGTGCAAATAACAGGAACATCCATTATGTTTGAAGACCAAGCTGAAGTTGGAAACTATACACTAAAAGTAACTGCTGTTCAAACTGGAGTTTATCCTAACCCAATTTCTGCTACTCATTCGAAAACTTTTAAAGTCCTATCGTATGTTGCTCCTAAAAGAAGTAATGGAATTGTTAAAGGTTTTGCTATTAGTTAATTATAATAATTGATATACTACCATGCCGCCTACTCCATCGCCAACGCCGCCGTCGCCTACTCCGCCGTCGCCAACGCCGCCGTCGCCTACTCCGCCATCGCCAACGCCGCCATCGCCTACTCCGCCATCGCCTACTCCGCCGTCGCCAACGCCGCCATCGCCAACGCCGCCTACGCCTACTCCGCCTACGCCTACTCCACCGATACCGCCGATACCAGCGCCACCAGAGTATCCAGCAGCTATTAATTCATTCAATCCATCTGATTCTCCAGTTGGAACAGGAACAGCGTTTATCATTTCTCCGACTAAAGATTTATCAGTTACTCTTCAGTATCAAGATGTTTATGATAATGTTATTGATAATGAATTGCAATTAGCTCAGGGTCTTGCTCAATTCTCTTATCGAACCTCTTTATATACTACTGGTGCAACAGTTGGTAATGTGTCTCCATATTTAGTTGCTGAAAACTTTAAAACTAACCAACAATCTCTCCAATTCTCTTTTCTTAAAACTGAGAATGCGTCTTATTTTGGTTCTAGTGGAGCGCAAAGATATTATGATATTTTATTTAATGTTCTCAATGAAGGATTAGAGAATTCTGTTTTAGCGACAGTATATCATTTACCTGCTCAAATATCTAGAATTCAAGTTTCTGACTTTAATACTGGGGTATTTTCTGGAATTACTGGACAAGTTATTTTCGACTTGTCTTTTAGTGATGACGCTGTTTCGAATTACATTACAAGAAGTGTTGATGTTTATACTGGCGCTAATCCTAGCGCGAGTGCATATTCTTTAAACGGTTTTTCATTGCTTAAAAATGTGCCATTCTTACAGAATGCTCAGGGTCAAACAGTTTCTATTTTTGCGCCAGAAGTTCCTAATAATCAAACAATCTATTATCAGTTTGTTCCTTATGATGATTTTGGAACTGGTTATGTTTACGTTTCTGGAGTTTCTGGTTATTTGAGACAAGACCCTGATCCTTTAGTTTATGGATATGGTATTCCTCCAGTTTTAGACATTACAGATAGAACTGGTGTTTATTTTTCTGGTTACGCAACTAACCAAAATAGTGAATTAGATGGCAGCTTAATCTATCAAACTGGAGCTTCTGGGCAGAAGCTTATGCTTATTCAATCAGGACAATGGAAACAAATTCCAACAACTGATGACGTTTCTGGAAATTATGTTCCTCTTAGCAGAACTGGTTATTTTTTAAACTATGTAAATCCTCCAGAAAATGCGCTTTCCAGCGGTGTTATTGGAGAATATTCTTTAAGTGGAAGATACTTATTTATTGCTACTGGAAATGATTCATGGGGAAGAGTTCTTTTAGAGAGCGATTTCTAATTTGAAGTGTAATTTAATAATATGGCAGCAGGGACTTATAATTTAACTGGTTCAAACGCAATTCAGAGAGGAGCTTGTTATGCTTACTCGATTGATTTAAGTACTTCGAGTGGGGAATACACTCTTTCTGGATATGCCGCTTCTGGCTATTTGCGAAGAAAGTGGGACGGAACTCTTGGCCCAAATTGGACAGCAACTATTTTAAGTACTGGTTCTGGAATTATTAACATGACATTAACTGCTTCTGATACTTCTCAACTGAGCTTGGATGCTTACGAACAAGAAGTTTATATTTATCCTCCTAGTAGCGGTTGCCCTGTGAGAATTATTCAAGGCGATGTTGATGTAGAAGGGGGAGGGTTTGAATAATGGCCGATATTAATGTTACAATTAATCCCGCTCCTTCTGTTGCTGCAACTGTTAGTGCTGCGCCCGAAGTTGATGTAGTTGTTGGACAAGGAATTCCCAATCATGCAGTAACTCATGCTCCTGGGGGTTCTGATTCTCTAGATGCTTATTATTTAAGTGCTGCTGCTACAGGAACTCTTACTGGTGCTTTTTATCCATTAAGAAGCAATCCCAGCGGTTATGTTCAAGGAGCAGTTGTTCGCCCTTCAAATACTGGAGCGTTTTTAGATACTGGAAGTTTCCAAACAATTTCTTCTTTGAAGAATTTTACTGTTAGACCAACAGTAAATGGAACTGGAGTTTTATTAATCGGAGAAAGCGCAATTAATACAGGAGTTCTAACGGGTGCTTTTTATCCACTAAACTCTAATCCTAGTGGTTATATTACTGGTGTTGATTTAACTGATTACGTTACAAAATCTTCAACAGGTAGTTTCGTTACAACTGGACAGACTGGAAATTTTGTGGTTTCTAGTCAAACTGGTGCATTCTTGACTACAGGAGCAGCAGACTCTCGTTACGCATTACAATCTGCAACAGGGTCATTTATCACTTCTGCTCAAACAGGACAATTTGTCAGCACTGGTTCTACTGGTCAATTTGTAACTGGAAATGTAGTAAGGCCATCTGACACTGGCGCATTTTTAACAACTGGTGCTGCTGATAGTCGCTATGCATTACAGTCAGCAACTGGAATTTTTGTAACAACAGGTCAAACTGGAGTTTTTATTACCTCTTCTCAGACTGGACAGTTTGTTTCGACTGGTTCAACAGGTTCCTTTATTACATCTAGTCAAACTGGACAATTTGTTAGTACTGGAGCGACTGGAAACTTTGTTACTGGTTCTGTTGTTCGCCCTACTCAAACTGGTGCATTTCTTACTACTGGCGCAGCAGACGCTCGTTATGCTCTTCAATCAGCAACAGGTAGTTTCATAACTACATCTCAAACAGGACAGTTTGTTGTCACAGGTTCTACTGGAAATTTTATAGTATCGTCTCAGACTGGAGCATTTTTAACCACAGGAGCGGCAGACGCTCGCTATGCTCTTCAATCACAAACAGGAGTTTTTGTAACCACTAGTCAAACTGGAGTTTTCATTACTTCTGGCCAGACTGGACAGTTTTATCCATCCAGTAATCCTTCTGGATACATTACTGGAGTTAATTTAAGTTCTTATGCTACTACTGGATATGTTACTGGTGTAAGTGGAGATTTACAAAATAAAATTAATACAACTAGTGGCTATGCCGTCTCTGGTTACAGCGGTTCTGTAACTGGTATTGAAGTTACTGGAAGCAGCACCAAAACAATTAATTTATACAAAAGGGATGGCTCAATTTTATCTGCCTCTTTTACTGATTCTGGAGGAAGTGGTAGCGCTCCTGTAGAGAATGTTGTTTATACAACAGGAAATCAAGACATTTCTGGCCTTAAGGATTTTCAAACAAGGCCAACTGTTTTGGATGTTCCTGTTTTAGTGAGCGGCGATCCTGTTGATTTGGTTCATTTGTATGCAAAAAATGATCAAGGATCAACAGTTTATAGAGGTCAACCTGTATATATTAATGGCGCTAATGGTAGTAATCCATTAATGCAATTAGCATCTAATACTGGTGAAAGAACTTCTTCAAAGACAATTGGTTTACTTGCTCAGGATTTATTAGTTAATGAATTTGGATATGTCATTACTGAAGGTGTTTTAGAAGGATTTGATACTAGTGCTGCTTCTGCTGGTGATCCTATGTGGCTAGGAACTACTGGCGACATTATTTACGGAACTGGCAATAAACCTTATGGCAATAATCATCTTGTTTATTTGGGAATTGTTTTAAGAGCGCAATCTAATAATGGTAAAGTTTATGTTAAAGTTCAAAATGGTTTTGAAATTGATGAACTGCATAGAGTATATGCCAAAAATCCAGTAGATTTTAGTACATTAATCTATAATTCTGGAAGTGGTTCTTGGTTTGCTAGACAAATTTCAACTGGTGACGTTTCTGGAATTAATAATTATGTTTTGCAATCAGCAACAGGATCATTTATTACTACTGGACAGACTGGTTCTTTTGTTATTAATTCTCAAACAGGAGCTTTCTTAACAACTGGTGCAGCAGATGCTCGCTACGCTTTACAATCAGCAACTGGAAACTTTATAACTTCCTCACAAACAGGACAGTTTGTTGGTACTGGCTCCACAGGTAATTTCGTAATAACAAGTCAAACAGGATCATTCTTAACTACTTCTTCTCAATACGTTCAGGAGATTTATATTGATGCTGCTGCGATGCTAACTGGAATTTCTGGTGCAACGCCAACAGGAGTTTCTATTTTGAATTCTGGTATTGCTTATGATTGTTATTCTTTTGATTCTGCGACTACTGGATTTACTCAATTTAAATTCATGGTTGACGATTATAACTTATCAGCAATGAAAGCTAAGTTTCATTGGACAGCGCCAGGAAATGCAACTGGAGGTGTCGTTTGGGGTATTCAATCTAGAGGTGTTGGTGACACTGAATTTTTAAACTCTGGTTTTGCTGGGGGTATTGAAGTTAATGACTTTTTCTCTACTGGAACGAGTCTTTTCACTTCTGCTGCTGCGACCTTTACTCCTTCTGGAACTTTAGTTACTGGAGATATGCTATTTTTTAGAATTTATAGAAGCGTGGCTAATGCTAATGATGATTTAGGAGCTAATGCTTACTTGCTTGGTGTATCTATTCAATATACAGGAAATAGAATAACTGCATGGTAATAGTCAAAAATAGAAGAAAAAACTTTAGACCAAGTAGTTCTGCTGGCCCATCAGACCCTTATTGGAGCAATGTTGTCTTATTGCTGCATTGTGATGGAACAAACGGCTCAACAACATTTACTGATTCTTCCTCTTCTAATAAAACAGCAACAGCGAATGGTAACGCTCAAATAACAACAACAAATCCAAAATTTGGTAGTGGAGCTTATCTTGGTGACGGTAACAGTGATTCAGTTACTTTTGCAGATACTGATGATTGGCATTTTGGTTCTGGAGATTGGACTGTGGAATTTTGGTTAAATTTGTCAAACAATGCTGGGGCAAGTAAGCAAATTATAGCACAAAGAAATTCTGGTGTTTTTTGTCCATTTTTATTACAAACAAATAGTGGAATTTTACAAGCGTGGTTATCATTAAATAATACTACATGGACTGGTGGAGCTTCACCCACAATTAATTCAGCTACAACAATTGCAAATAATACTTGGTATCATATTGCATTGTGTAGAGATGGGGCAAACGTGCGTTTATTTATTGATGGTACTCAAGTAGGTGCAACATACAATATATCAACTAATAGTTTTACTAATTCTGCTAATGTAATGAATATAGGTGGATATTCGACAAGCTGTGTCACTGGTCGTATTGATGAACTAAGAATCACAAAAGGTGTAGCAAGATACACTGCAAACTTTACCGCTCCAACAGAAGCTTTTCCAAACCAATAATTTATGAAACTTTTTTACGAACCATTAAATATCTATAGAACTGAAAACGATCAGAGCGTTATTAACACTCTTTTGAGAAAAGGTTGGACGATTGTTCCTGAACCAACTCCACCACCTGCCACTCCTCCTTATTCACCTTCTCCAGAAGAAATTCGTTGGAATGAATATAGTCAAGCGGTTGAAAATGGATTTCTTGTTTCTCCAGAAAATTTTAAATTAAGATTGTGGGACGAAGATCGAGCGATGTTCGGTCAAATGCTAGCTCTTGTAAAGGAAGCTTTAGACTTGGGCATTATTGATAATTCAACTCCTCAAAAAATTAAAGACTTTAATGGTCAAATTGTAACTGTTTCTACTCTTAGATTCAGAGAAATTATGGTAGCTTATGGTTTTTATTATAAGACTCTTTGGGATCAGTTAAACAACCAATCTCTTTCCTCATAAGGGTATAGGCAAGTAATCTCTTCTCCAGCTTCAATATCTCTGTCTGCGTAAAAAATGTCGGCTTCTTTATCGTGCCAAGTATTCGGATTTTCCGAATGGTTCACATAAAAACTAGAATCAATTTGATCAAGATGGCGATCAATCCAAAATCCAGTCTCATTAGAGTGACAGATATATCTGATGTAAGACCGCAGTTCATCTGATATGTCAGATGTTTCATCCCAGCTAATAAAAAATAATTTACCTTTTGGGCCAAAAATAGGATAACCTTCTGGTATTTTATTAATGGCGAAAACACCTACTCCTGCACCATTGATTTTAGAAGGTGCGAGTTTTGTTTGTGGGAATTTGAGGCTCTGGATGATTGATTGGCGCATCGGAAAATTCAGTGATGTAACTATAATCAGTAAATTTATTTCTTTTATTTTCAACTGAATAAACAGTTAAATCAATTTTATAGCCTGGATTTTTTTCAATCGGCTCGTAAACCCAAGCGTCATCGTGCCAGATGATGCGATTGTTTGGATAAGCGTAGAAATTGCCATTATCCATTTTAAATACATGAGCGCATTTATGCTCAGGTGTTTCACTGAAATTAGTATCTAGAACGCTTTTGTTCTCCCATGCCCAATCAAGCGTAAACATGTATTCTCCGCACTCTTTGGTATTGGAAGGTGTAATGAGCTTTGCGCGTAATCCGCGCATTCTTTGGCGCACCTGAACGTCAACGTAAGGCGAGAAGCAGTCCCAATACATTGCGTGTTCAAGAGGAACAGGATCGCAGGGCTTCCAGCAAAATGCTGTGATGGGGCGACGAGTCCAATTAACGCCATTATTTAAATACGCCTCAAATAGTGGAACTCGCTTCTCAATAGAAGCAACAGAATGAACATCGGCTGGCGTATATTCGCCATGACCTTTTTCGTGGTTAAATAAATATTCGTTACGAATTAAACAAGTAATTGTAGGAATATTGTGATTGAGATAAGGCATAAATTATGCGTCAGACCATGGGCCATTAGCTCCAACTAAACCAACTCCTGTACCAGTGGCTAGTTGAGTTACCTCCATAGTAAAAGCTCTACCAGTAATCGCAACAGGAGTTGCTCCCATTCTAAAAATAGGACGAATTTTTGTAGCTCCAGTAATTGTAACTGTGGCATCAAAAGAGTAAAAACTATTCCAAGTATCTGCCCCTGCATTACCAATACCAGCACCACTGACAATAATTCCTTTTACATAGGTTTGACCAAAAAACCCAGTTCTTGTCATTGCTGCATTTGCAACGGCAGGTGAACTTGTTAAAGTACCAATTCTATTAGTAAAATAATCACCAGTAATTCCCAAAGCAATATCTTTTGTAGTAGTACCTGATAAGCTAAATTTTACATCATATTTAATACGATAACGTCCAGTATTAAGATAAATACCAGTATTTCCTAATAGTGAGTTATCGGCATGGGCTGTTGGTATTCCTGAATAAAAACTCTGTGGAGCAAAATAAGAGAAGGTTTGATTAACGATTGATCTAGTTGGAGAACCAGTAGATTCGGTAGTTAAAGAAAAATAATTTTTATTATATTCAATAGCTCCGCCACTTGGAGAAGCTGTTAGGTTCGATTGAACAATTAAAGCTGGTGTGGATGATGTTCCTGTTACTGTGATTCCAGTAGAGAAAACTTTTGAAGCTGCAAAATTACCTATGGCTGTTACATTTCCAAAAACTGTAAAATTTCCAGTATTTACAAAAGTGCCATTATTTGAAAAATCTCCAATATTTGATAAATTTCCTTTATGAAAAAATATTCCAGTACTATTTAAATCTCCATTATGGGAAATAATTCCTGAAAAAACCATAGGAGCAATTACTGAAAACTTGTGATTAGCTCCATCACCAGTAATTACCGCATTACTATTATTTGTATTTAAAAAGAAGTTGCCTGTTTGACTGTGATTTCCAGTAATACTTACATTGCCCTTAATAAGGGCATTGCCAGTACAATAAACGTCACCCGTTACATTTAATCCGCCACTAATTGATTCAGTTCCAAAAACATTTAAATTACCACTTTGATTTAAAGTTCCAGAGAATATTTTTTGCCCTGTGGAATAAACTGTTCCAGCTAAAACTGTATTGCCAGTAACATTAAGAGTTCCAGTGATAGTAGTATTTCCGCCAATTGAAGCGTTTCCAGAAATGGCGGCTTGTTGAATATTTGTTTGACCACTGATTGTTAAATTATTACCAGTAACATTAACTAGATTTGGAGTAACTGAAGCAATTAAATTATCTACTTTAAGAGTTCGAATGTATCCAGTAATTGCATCAATTCCTGAAACAAATCCCGTCTTAAATCTAAGACTAGCTGATCCTAAATCAACAGAAGCGTTACTTGGGGGTAAAAACCGCGAAACTCCAGTAGTTTCAAAAGAACCGCTTGAATTAACGGCTCCATAAAATGTCTTGTCTCCTGAAATATTTTGAGAACCAGTCAAGCGCACAATTCCAGTGCCAGCAAATACTAATCCTGTATAAGCTGCATTTAGAGCTTGGTTGATTTGGTTTGCGTTTAAATCAAGAGAAATAGCCATAAAATTAAATCAGTCCTAAAATATCTCCTTTACGAACGTCATCCCAAGATGCTTCTGACTTATTTTTGGTTCTCTTGCTATACTGAGAATAACAAACAGCGGCACGTTGTTTCTGGTCTTTAAAGTCTTTATTCATAATATCGTCTGCCATGCAGCGATTCATGAATTCCTGTTGCTTTTCCTTTGGTTTTGCGTTCGGTAAGGGCATATAATTAAATTACACTTTCTACGAAAAATTCTGCTATTGGTTTTAGTTTTTTGTCAAAATCAGGGAGTTGATAAAAATGGTCATAGTTTTTGCTCAGTTTGATTCCGCATTGTAGGATTTTGTTTTGCCTTGAACATTTAAGCATATAAACCTCTGTTAAATATTCAATCATTAATTTAAGCAAATTAAAATAACAGACAAATTCCATTAATTTATTAATATTATGACCGTTTAAGTTGGTTTTGAGAAGGTTTTCAATCTTATCAAGATATTCTTTTTCAATAGAATTGGGAAAAAACAAGTCATATTTAAGACAAAGAAATTCAAAAACCCAGTCTCCATTATAAGACTTTTCATAATTAATGGCGTGCAAATGTTCTCCAAAAGCTAAAATATTCGAGCAGTTCAAGTCCCCATGGCAAAAATCCTTTTCTGAAAAAGTGAAATTTTGCAACTTTTCCCTGAGTAAGTTCTGTAGAAAAATGACTTGATTTTTAATTAAGTCTTTAATTTTATTATGATTTTTAATCCATTCTGTATCAACATCTGGAATTTTAAAAATATCAAACGATAAATAATATTCAAGATGATCTTTCATTGTTTTTTTAGTATTTGAGCAATCATATCTGCTTAAGTTAGCAAAAAAATAAGGAATGGCATCTTCTGATTCTATAACTTCTTGAATTCCAAAATTATATAAATTAGGAGCAGGCACAAATCCAACTATGCTGTATTCTACAGACAAGTAATTGGGAACGATACCATGACAGATGGGAAATGGCGCAATTCTCCTTTTCCAATTATCTTTTAAAATTAAAAATTCCTTTTCTAGATTAGAGTTATTTTTATCAAAAGACATTTTGAGGCAAAATTCTCCTTCGCCTGTTTTGATTAAAAATAAGTCATTATTAAGATTTGCACTTAAAAACCTTATTTCTTTTGGACTCTGCAATCCTTCTTTATTAAAAATCTTTACGATTAGCTCTTCTTCGCTAGAGAAAACCTCTCTCAAAGAGCTAAATACATAAACCTTATCTTTAAAAAGATTCGTTACCCTTGCCATACCTATAATAAAAAGAAACCCGTCGAATTCGACGGGTTTCTGATTTCATGTTACGCCTTAATTAGGCTTTGACTGTAGTACCGTTAAGACGGATTCCTGCGAGACTAGTCTTGGCTA
>Ga0208147_1000342_pt1 | contig 16711 bp, 16 predicted proteins | sample DEB3_08_DNA_FD_184520 | JGI IMG/M metagenome (GOLD analysis project Ga0208147, IMG submission 184520) | Aqueous microbial communities from the Delaware River and Bay under freshwater to marine salinity gradient to study organic matter... | ecosystem: Environmental > Aquatic > Marine > Coastal ... | reverse complement strand
TAAATTTTTAATACTTTTTTCAATATTATTTTGGTCTACCATTGGTCTTTTTTTAGCATTACGCTTAATACGACTAATAATCAAATCTTCATCCATATTGAGCCAAACAGATAGATATTCTTTTAAAATTTTTTTTCTAATAACTTCATTAATAAATGCTCCTCCACCTACAGAGATGATTTTTTCTTTATCGTTTTTAATTTTTAAAAAAATTTTTTCTTCTAATTCTCTAAAATATTTTTCTCCATTTTCTCTAAAAATTTCAGCAATAGTAAGGTTTGCATTATCTTCTATTAATGTATCGGTATCAATAAATTCAATTTTTAATTTCTTTGCAACTTCTTTTCCAATGGTACTTTTGCCAGTACCCATCATTCCAACTAATACTAAGCTTTTATGCGTTGCCATTATTGAATGAATAATTTATTAACATAATTTTAATTGAAATATTATATAATTAATTTGCTATGCCTTTTAGAACTTCAATACAAATTATTTTAACTACTATAGCTATCTTGTCGGCTATTCTTTGTATTCTTTATTATTTTGGTTCAAAAGATATTGTTTTAGAAAAAACAAAAGTTATTGAAAAAATTCCAGTAGAGAAATTAAATATAGTTAAATAAACAGCTTATCTAGCTTCTGATCTAACAATTTCGTTATAAGCAGGAACAGTTAAAAAATCTTCAAATTGATTAGCAATTGACATTTCTTCAAACATTTTTGCAGCGCGTTCGTAGTTGCCTTTTTCAAACTTTTGTTCGCCCACTTCTTTTTTGATCTGCGCCATTTCTTCTTTAACAATTTTTTTTACATATGCTGGATCAATTGTTTTGCCATCAATAGTTTTGCATTGATGTTTATTCCACTGCCAAACTTGCGCTCGCGAAATTTCAGCAGTAGCGGCATCTTCCATTAAATTATAAAGAGGAACACATCCATTGCCACCTAGCCATGCAGCTAAATATTGAATTCCTACAGAAATATTTTTTCTAAGACCTTCCTCAGTTATATCTCCTTTTTCTGCTAATAATAAATCTTTAGCTTCAATATTGATATTACTAGGAACTTTATTAATTTGATTTGCTTGAGGCATTTTTTCATCAAAGACATCTTTTGCAATTTTCACTAAACCAGGATGAGCAACCCAAGTACCATCATGACCATCGTTAGCTTCTCTTAATTTATCTTGTTTTACGGCGTCCATTGCTTTTTGATTTAAAGTCTCGTTGTCTTTAATTGGAATTTGAGCAGCCATTCCACCCATTGCGTGAGCACCTCTGCGATGACAAGTCTTAATCAATAATAAACTATATGATCTTAAAAAATGCGACGTCATTTTAACAATTGACCTGTCCGGTAATAAAAAATCTTTAAAGTTTTTAAATTTTTTAATGTAGCTGAAAATATAATCCCATCTTCCGCAGTTCAGCCCCACAATATGATCTTTTAATTCAAATAAAATCTCATCCATCTCAAAAGAGGCAAGAATTGTTTCAATTAGGACTGTTGCTTTAATTGTTCCATGTTTGATACCTAATTTTTTTTGTGCTTCTGTAAATACATCGTTCCAAAGCCTAGCTTCAAGATGACTTTCCATTTTTGGTAAATAAAAATAAGGGCCTGTTCCATTTTGCAAAAGTTGTTTTGCGTTATGATAAAAATAGATTGCAAAATCAAAGATACCACCTGAACATTTTTCATTATCAACTAAGAAATGCGCTTCATCTAAGTGCCATCCTCTAGGTCTTACAATAAGGACGGCATGTTTTTCATTTAATTTATATTCTTTACCAGTCGCCTTATCTGTAAAATTAATTTTTTTATTAATAGCATTCTTCAAATTAATTTGACCTTCAATAACATTATTCCAAGCTGGAGTTGCAGAATCTTCAAGATCCGCCATAAAACAACTAGCCCCAGAATTAAGAGCATTGATAATCATTTTTTGATTTGTAGGGCCTGTAATTTCAACTCTACGATCTTGCAAATCTTTTGGTACACCTAAAATTTTCCAATCTTTTTCTCTAACAGATTTTGTCTCATCCAAAAAATTAGGACGCCAACCTCCATCAATTTTTTTTTGAATTTCTTGTCTACGTTTTAACAGTTCAAGTCTGCGAGAATTAAATTTTCGATGCAAATCTGCTACAAACTCTAAACAATCTAAAGTTAAAATTTCTTCAAATTCTTTAGAAATTTTTCCTGTAATAGTGGTATTTTTTGGAAAAGATTTCATATAGGCCACAATTTATATATAAACTTTGTTCGAACTCAATATGTATAATAAAAATTATTAAATGAATTATTTAGATTTTGAAGACGATATTAAAGCATTAGATCAAAGAGTTCAGGAATTAAAAGCCCCTTATCTTGCTAAAGGCATTAATGTTATTGAAAATCCTACAGTAGTAGATGCCGAAAGAAGATTAAACGAGGAAATAGAAAAAGCTTATGCAAATCTCAATCGTTGGCAAAAAACAAAAGTAGCAAGGCATGAATTTAGACCGCGTTCTATCCACTATATTCAAAAGATTTTTCCAGATTTTACAAATTTATCCGGAGACCGTTTGTATGGGGAAGATCAATCGGTATTAGCAGGCTTTGCAACTCTTGATGGGGTTTCAGTTTTAGTGATTGGTCAAGAAAAGGGAAATGATACTCAGTCTAGAATTCAAAGAAATTTTGGAATGATGAGACCTGAAGGATATCGTAAGAGCATGCGATTAATGAATCTTGCAGATAGACTTAACATTCCAATTATAACATTTATAGATACACCAGGCGCTTATCCTGGAAAAGGAGCAGAAGAACGTGGACAAGCAGAGGCGATCGCAAAATGTATTGAGTGTTGTCTAAATGTAAAAGTTCCAATGATTTCAATTGTGATAGGAGAAGGGGGCTCAGGAGGCGCTATTGCCCTTGCGACTGCTAATAAAGTTTTAATGTTAGAATATTCTGTTTATTCCGTAATATCCCCAGAAGGATGCGCATCTATTCTTTGGCGAGATCCAAAAAAAGCAAAAGAAGCTGCAGAGGCTATGAAAATTTCTTCACAAGATTTATTTGAAAATAAAATTATTGATGAAATTATTAAAGAGCCTAAAGGTGGAGCCCATCGAAATCATGATGAAATGATTACAAACGTTACGATGAGTATAAAGAAAAATTTAAATGAATTAATGAAAATATCGGCCGAAGAGCTTATTTATCAACGAAAAAATAGATTTTTAAGCATAGGCAGAGATGTGATGATCACTAAAGAAGAATTCTACAAAGACACACATATTAACACCGTTACTTTTAATCCGTTTAATTGGAAATTATTACTTCAAAATAATCGAAGATTAGTTGCAACAGTTGTTGTTATTATAATTTTATTTATTTTAGCTTTAATCTTTGCTTAAAGCTCCACAGCAGTTTTTATATTTTTTTCCAGATCCGCAAGTGCAAGGAGCATTTCTTGAGATTTTTTCTTGAATCGTAGGTTGTTGGGGTTGAGAAGGTTTTTCTTCTTTTGTTACTTGAATATTAATCAAAAACATAATTAAATTTTCCTTAATTTTTGAAAGCAAATCTTTAAATAAATTAAAACTTTCTCTCTTGTATTCATCCAATGGGTTTTTTTGACCGTAGCCTCTAAGACCAATCACCTGTCTTAATTGCTCAAGATATTGCAAGTGACTTCTCCATTCATAATCAAGATTTTGTAAGAAAATTCTCTTTTCGACATCTTTATTTATTTCGTCCCCTGCGGTTGTAATTCTTGCATTTCTTCTTTGATCAAAGTGGTTTTTTAAAAATTCTTTCTGTTCATCACTACTTTTTGAAAGCCAAGAATTAAAATCATTTTCATCAATTTTAGTTCCGCATAAGCGCTCTGTCTTTGTTTTAATTAATTTTTTAGTATTAGCATCAGCATTTTCTCTATAATTACGTATTTCATTAATTAAGTTTTCTACAATTTCTTCAAAAACATCGTTTATAACATTATAAATATTTGGATTTTTTATAACTCCTAATCTTTGCTCGAAAATTACTTTTCTTTGATCATTCATCACGTCATCAAACTGCAATAAAGTTTTTCTAATATCAAAATTTCTTCCCTCAACTTTTTGTTGTGCTTTTTCTAAGGCTTTATTGATCCAAGGGTGATCAATAGATTCTCCCTCTTTAAGACCTAGCTTTTGTAACATAAAATCAATTTTTTCAGATCCAAAGATTCTCATCAGATCATCTTGTAAGCTTAAATAAAAAATAGAGGCACCCATATCACCTTGTCTTCCAGTTCTGCCTCTTAATTGATTATCTATTCTTCTGCTTTCATGACGTTCAGTTCCAATAACAAATAATCCCCCACTAGCTAATACTTTGGCTTTTTCTTCCTCATGTTCTTGTTTGGTTTTTTCAACTAAAATTTTATCATTAGTTCCACCTTCTTTAATTTTTAAATCTAAATTACCACCCAGCTGTATATCAGTTCCTCTACCAGCCATATTGGTTGCAATGGTAACCGCTCCAACTCTTCCTGCTTGAGCAATAATATTTGCCTCTTGCTCATGAAATTTTGCGTTTAAAACATTATGTTTTATAGATTCTTGTTTTAAAATTTTTGAGATTCTTTCAGATTTTTCAATGCTAGTAGTTCCAATTAAAACAGGTTGTTTTTTTTCATTAGCTGCAACAATTTGTTTTATAATTGCATCAAATTTTTCTTTTTCAGTTCTAAAAATTTTATCATTAAAATCTTTTCTGACCATCGGCCTATTAGTTGGCACCTCAATTACATCTAGTTTATAAATTTCATAAAACTCTTCAGCCTCAGTCATCGCAGTTCCTGTCATACCCGAAAGTTTTTCATATAATCTAAAATAATTTTGAAATGTTATTGAAGCTAATGTTTGATTTTCATTTTGAATTTGAACTCCTTCTTTTGCTTCGATTGCTTGATGTAAACCATCTGAATATCGTCTACCTTCCATAATACGGCCTGTAAATTCATCGATAATATAAATTTGATTATCTTTGACGATATAGTCTTTATCTTTAGTAAAAAGCATATTTGCTTTTAAAGATTGATTTATGTGATGAACAATAGATAAATTTTGTGGGTCGTAGAAGTTAGCGCCTTTTAATAAATTTATTTTTTTTAATTTGTCTTCAATAAAATCTATTCCTTTTTCAGTTAGTAAGGCGCTTCGATCTTTTTCATCAATATCGTAATGTTCCTTGCTTAATTGATTAACTAATTTGTTACATAAAAAATATTGAGAAGAGTTGTCTTCTGTAGGTCCAGAGATAATTAAAGGGGTTCTGGCTTCATCAATTAAAATACTATCCACTTCATCAACAATACAGAAATAATGTTTTCGCTGTACCATTTCAGCAATAGAATACTTCATGTTATCTCTTAGATAATCAAATCCAAATTCATTATTAGTTCCATAAGTGATGTCACATTCATATTGGGCTTTTCTACTAACATCGTCGATGCCATTGATGATGCAGCCAACACTTACGCCTAAAAAATTATAAATTTTTGACATCCACTCAGAGTCACGTTTTGCAAGATAATCATTTACGGTTACAACGTGTACACCTTTTTCGGTTAAGCTATTTAAGTAGGCAGGCAAAGTTGCAACTAGTGTTTTTCCCTCCCCAGTTTTCATTTCTGAAATATTTCCTTGATGAAGAATAATTCCACCAAGCAATTGAACGTCAAAATGTCTTTGTCCTGTAGTTCTAACGCTTGCCTCACGAACACATGCAAATGCTTCCGGCAAAATTTTATTTAAATTTTCTCCATTTTTAATTCTTTTTTTAAATTCTTGTGTTTTATTTTTTAGTTCTTGGTCCGAAAGTTTTTGGATATCTGGCTCTAATGAATTAATTTTTTGAACCAACGGCTGTATTTCAAGAAGCTTTCGCTCATTAGATGTTTTAAATATTTTTTTTAAAATGTTTAAACCGGGTATCATTTTGAGATATTATTATAGATAAATTAAATAGTATAAATTTAGCAACTACCTTATAACTGAAAAAATACTAAATAAAATACACATGACTACGCTATTTCAAAACTTTTTTAAGAAAAAACAACTTAATAGAGTTACTAAAGATTTTCCAGAAATGCCAAGTATTGATGGACTGGAGATTTCAACCGTAAGCGCAGGCTTGTATAATACGAGCAGAGATGATGTGAGTTTATTTTACTTTCCAAATGGAGCAATATTTTCAGGAGTTTATACAAAGTCTTCAACAAGATCGGTTTGTATTGATTGGAATGTTAAAGCGAATAAAAAAGATATTAGAGCCTTATTAGTTAACACCAGAAATGCTAACGCATATACAGGCAAGCAAGGATTGAACAGTATTATTGAACTGTCAAAATTTTTTTCAGATAAAAAAAAAATTTCAAATAAACAAATCTTATTTGCATCCACAGGAGTTATTGGTCAGCCATTTCCACTTGCAAAAATTAAGGGCGCTCTCCCTAGTTTGATAGAAAAATTAAAAAGACCTATAAAATTAACTTGGATTAAGCAGGCTTTATCTATTATGACCACAGATACATTTGGAAAAATGAGCTGTGCAGTTGTGCAAACTAATAAAGATTTTATAAATATAGCAGGTATTGCAAAAGGTTCAGGAATGATAGCCCCAAACATGGCAACAATGTTTGGTTTTATTTTTACTGACGCGAATATTTCTCAAGATGTTCTAAATAAAATGTTGAAAAGAAATACCGAAAATACATTTAATGCAATTACAGTGGATGGAGATACTTCAACAAATGATATGGTTTTAGTTTTTTCAACTAAAAAAGCAAAGAATAGAATTATTAACGATATTAATTCTAAAGTCGCAAAAGATTTTGAAAAAGCACTTTATGAAGTCATGTTAGACCTTTCAAAACAAGTTGTTTTAGATGGGGAAGGAGCTAAAAAATTTCTCACCATTAATGTAATAGGTGCTTCTAATGATAAATTTGCAAAAGAAGTTGCCATGTCCATTGCAAACTCTCCTCTCGTAAAAACTGCACTGGCAGGAAGCGATCCTAATTGGGGTAGAATTTTAATGGCTGTTGGCAAGACTAATGAAAGAATAAAAAAAGAAAAAATTGAAATTAAAATTGGGGATTCTTTAATTACAAAATACGGAATGCAGGTCCCAAGTTATGATGAGCAAAAAGTTAAAAATTATATGCTTGGGGACGATATTGTTTTTGATGTGAATTTAAATTTAGGTAAGGGAAAATTTACTGCTTATACTTGTGATTTTAATGCAGAATATATTTCAATTAATGCAGATTATAGATCTTAATTAACCTGATCCAATAAGAATTCCAGCGGCTAAAACTAAAGCTCCTCCAACAACAACCTGAAGCGCTGCTCTAAAAAATGGAGCTTCCATATATTTATTTTGAATCCAAACAATTGCCCACAGTTCAAAGAAAACAACAACCATCGCAATGATAGTCGCCGTCCAAAAGTGTGGTATTAAATATGGTAGCGCATGTCCTAATCCGCCAACCGCAGTCATAACTCCAGAGGCAATACCTCGTTTAAGAGGCGAACCTCTTCCTGAAATTGCTCCATCATCTGAAACAGCCTCAGTTAATCCCATAGATATTCCAGCACCAATAGATGCTGCAAGTCCAACTACAAAAGTAGTCCAAGTGTTTTGTGTTGCAAATGCTGTTGCAAAAATTGGAGCCAATGTTGAAACAGATCCATCCATTAATCCAGCTAAACCTGGCTGAACCCATGTTAAAATAAATTGTCTTTTAGAAGTTCTCGCCTCAATTTCTTTTGCATCTCCACTTGCATGAGATTCAATTAATTTATCAGCAACATTAGTATGACCCGCTTCAGCAGCAGCAAGATCTCCTAGTAATTTTCTAGTTCCAGCATCACTTGTTGCTTGAGCTGCTTTCATATAAAAATTATAAGCATCTCTTTCCATCATTTCAGATTCCAATCTAATTCTATCAATACTTAAATTTTTCATCAGCCATACAGGTTTTCGCGCATAAAAACCTGAAACATGTTCTCTTCTTATTAATGGAATATTTTCACCAAATCTTGATTGAAATTTGTCAATTAGAACTTTTCTATGACCATCTTCAACTCTGGCCATATCAAAAAAAATTTTTGCAGTATCAGGATAATCCTTTTTTAAATGTTCAGCGTAGCTTCTGTAAATTGAAGCATCATCTTCTTCCGAAGAAATAGCTAATGCTAATATTTCTTTTTCACTTAAATCTGAAAATCTTCTTCGGTAACTAAAACCAGGTATCATTAATATTAAATACTAATTTTAAATTTATAAATTAGATTACTTTTAATTCACGTAAGCCTGCATAAAAATCTTTTGCCCCTTCATAACCAAAATAAACTGAAAGCAATAGTAATAGAATGCTCGAAATTCTAAAGAAAGTTCCCATGGGAATTATTTTAGTAATTTTGTTAAGACCAAAATAAACAAATATCAAAGCTAATGTTCCGGTAATTGCTCCCGCAATCACAGGTATTGTGCTATAAATTGTAGAAGTAAATAAAGCAGCATAAAATAAAACCACTTCAAAGCCTTCACGAATAATTGCAAAGAATACTGTAAGAGATAAAAAGAAAGGATTACCCGTAGATACTGCTTTATCTACTTTTCCTTCAACATGTTGTTTTGCGCTATGACTAAAATAAGCAACGTAAGCTAACATGCCAGATGCAATTAACATTACCGATCCCTCAAATAATTCTTGATGACCGTGGGTAATTACTGCAATTTTTTTTACAGCTAAAGCAGTTAATAAAGATACAACGACACCTGCAATCAGTCCCCAGAAAACCGCAGGACGTTGATGTCTTGCATTTACTTTGTCTAAATATGTAAATACCAAAATAGAAATTAATAAAGCTTCGAATCCTTCTCTAAAAAGAATAAAAAAAGAACTTAAGTAGGGAGTTAGTGTTTCAGTCATTTTTATTGAGTGGTGTATGATTAATTATTTTCATATTTAATGTCAAACGCTAATAAAATAAGCATAACCTTTAATTCTGAGTATTTTAGTAGGAATAGTTATTAATTTTCAAAGAGAAAAATAACTTCAAACTCAATTTGTCGCATCAATTTTTTTCCAAACAAAATAAGTATTTAGAAAAAATAGACTCATGAATAAAAAATAATTCCACTCAATTATAATTCGAGTATTCCAGGTTGTTAATTGTAAGTATCGATTAGTAAACAAAAATAAAACAAATCCAAAAATAATAATTATAAGACTATGATAAAATGTTATTTTAATAACTTTTGAGGAAAGAATAACTAGATAGTCATTTTTTAATTTCTTATAAGACAAGGCAATAAAAAATTGAGCGAATACTAAGCTAACAATGTAAATAAAAATTCCACCTCTTCTCATAAATTTCCAAATTTCTGACCCCTCTATTCCTAAAAATAAAATATAGGTTAGAAGACATATTGATGAAACAAGACCAAATAATAGGATTAAATTTAAATATATTTTTGAGATTAAAAATTTTTTAAAAATTCTTATATGCTCAAAACAGTAAGCAATGATTAAAATAGCAGTGATGAGCATCATTGGTTTAAATATTAAAACGCTCGGATAGCTTCGCCCAATTCTGCTAATTGTATAACAACCATTAATAAATGGGTTGCATGGATCATAAATATTAAGAGCTATAACAACACCTAGACAAACAAAAACTGTTACTAACGGAATAATAAATAATCCAAGACTTAATCTTTGAATTAACATTATGAAATAATAAAATTTAAATGTCTGTAAAAGTTCCTGTTCTAGGATCTTTCTTTAATACTCTAGTCTGATTTTGTTTTTTTCCTCTTGCATATAAAAATACTATTGCTGCAATTAAAATAACTATTAAAGTAATTAGATATTTAGTCATAATTTTATAAATTAAATGTTAATTATGACTATTCGAAGTCAACTGCTAGAATAATATAATGCAAGTAAGATCAATAATTTTTATATGTCTTTTAAGCATAACAAGCTTTTTTCCAGCTTTTGCAAATGAGCAAAAGATTATTAAAGATTTAAAAGAAGGTGGAAAATTAATTCTTATTCGTCATTCAGAGGCACCCGGAACAGGGGATCCAGCTAATTTTAATTTAAATGATTGTAAAACTCAGAGAAATTTGTCAGCTGAGGGCATTGAGCAAGCAAAGCGAATAGGTGAATTTTTTAAAAAAAATAATATTCCATTTGAAAAAGTTTATTCTTCTGAATATTGCAGATGCAAAGATACAGCAAGAAATGCATTTAAAGATTTTGAAACTTTTTCAGGATTAAATTCTACTTTTGCAGATTCAAGCAAAACCCCAGTGTATATAAAGAAAACAAAAGAATTTATTGAAAAACTAGATAAGAATAAAAATTATATTTTTGTTGCCCATCACACAACAATTGAGGGTCTAGTTAATAGATTTGCAAATTCTGGTGAGATGATCATAGTTGATAGATCTTATAAAGTTATCAGCTCCTTCAAAGTTAATTAGCATACCTCATTTTCCAACATTGCATTAGTTAGTTATGCATTTTGGATATAAATTTTTTTTATGAATTGGGAGAAGTTAAAAGTATTTAAAAAAGTCGCTAAGGCTGGGAGTTTTTTAACAGCATCAAAACAAGACAATAAATCTCAATCAACTTTTTCAAGAGCAGTCATGGATCTTGAGAAAGAAATAAATCAAAAACTTTTTAATAGAACAAGCAAAGGAGTTATACCTACTTTGCATGGCAATGCACTTTTAAATTTAGTTGATGATTTTTCTAATAAATTAAATCAATTTAAAAATAATATCAGAAAAAATTAATTTTTTTTGGTTATGCATTCTGATCATATCTGAATCATTGAATAGTCATTTCATTTTAAAAAAAATCTTTGTTACTTCAGTTCTAATTAAAACAAACAGAAACAGGGAGTATTATGAAACTAATAACTGCGATCATAAAACCTGAACAATCAGATAATGTTAAGAAAGCTCTTAACAAAATCGGTGTTGATGGGTTGACGATGACAGATGTCAAAGGATATGGCAGGCAAAAGGGTCATACAGAATTTTATCGAGGTTCTGAATATGAAGTTGCCTTTCTTCCAAAAACAAAACTAGAAATAGCAGTCTCAAATAAGAAATATAAAAAAGCTTTAGAGACTATTCTTAAAACTGCGAAAACGGGAAAAATTGGCGATGGAAAAATTTTCGTAACTAATTTGAGCCAAGTTATTCGTGTTCGAACAGGTGAAAAAGGAGATAAAGCAATATGATGAAAATAATGTCTAAAATTTTAATTTTTGTTGTTGTTTTATTTCAATCAACAGTTCTTTTTGCAGCCGAACCAAAACCAGTATTAAATCCAGGTGATGCTTCATGGATGTTAACAAGTACAGCACTTGTATTGTTAATGACTATTCCAGGACTTGCTCTTTTTTATGGTGGTTTAGTAGGTAAAAAAAATATCGTCTCAACAATTAGTCAATCATTTATGATTACATGTGTTGTAACGTTAGTGTGGTTTATTTGTGGATACTCACTTACGTTTGGAGAAGGAAATTTATTTATCGGAGACTTTTCAAAAGCTTTCTTAAAGGGAGTAGAGGTTGCCGGTTTAACTTTAACAATTCCTGAGACAGTGTTTGTTTGTTACCAATTAACTTTTGCAATTATTACAGTTGCTCTGATTTGTGGTTCTATAGTTGAACGTATAAACTTTGGAGCTCTATTTATATTTGTAATATTGTGGAGTATTTTGGTTTACGCACCAGTTGGACACATGGTTTGGGGGGGTGGTTACCTTTCTAAAATGGGTGTTTTAGATTTTGCTGGTGGAACCGTTGTTCATATTAATTCCGGAATTGCCGGTTTAGTTGCAGCACTAGTTATTGGAAAACGAAAATCAAAAGCTCGTCCACACAACGTTGCACTGACAATGATAGGAGCTTCTATGCTTTGGGTGGGTTGGTTTGGTTTTAATGCCGGTTCAGCAGTTGCTGCAAATGGTAGTGCTGGAATGGCAATGTTAGTAACTCAAATTGCTGCAGCAAGCGCAGGTGTCGCTTGGATGTTAGCAGAATGGTTTACTGGTGAGAAAAAACCAAGTCTTCTTGGACTGTGTTCAGGCGCTGTTGCAGGTTTAGTCGCAATTACTCCAGCTGCTGGGTTTGTTAATCCAATGGGTGCATTTTTCATTGGTTTAATTTCTGGTGTATTATGTTTCCTTGCTTGCACAAAATTAAAGAGTGCACTTGGCTACGATGATGCCTTAGACGTTTTTGGTATTCATGCTTTTGGTGGCGCTGTAGGCGCAGTGTTAACCGGCGTGTTTGCTGCAAAAGCAATTGGTGGAGTAGAGGGTGGTTTTGGTCAAGTTAAATTACAATTATTAGGTGTTGGTGTGACGGTGTTTTACACAACTGTTGTAACTTACATTATTTTAAAAGTTGTAAATTTGATTGCACCTTTAAGAGCTTCGGATACTGAAGAAAGAGAAGGTTTGGATCTTTCTCAGCACGGTGAACAAATAAGCTAAGTTATAACCCCTTATAATTTTACTTAAATAATTTGGGCCTAGACTAAAATCTAGGCCCTTTTTATTTAAATTTCGATAACTCCACCTATTTCTACGGTTCGATCTTTAGGAATTTTATAATATTCTGTTGCACCAAGCATTGTTCGGTGCATTAAAATAAATAATCTTGAAAATATATTTGCATCTTTGCTAACTACTTTTACTTTTCCAATAAAGAATGAAGTATCTAACATACTAAATTTAAATTCAGTTGCCCTGATCAAAGCTAGAACTCTTGGTATATTTGGTTCTTCTTGAAAACCATATCTGACAATAATGTTATAAAAATTATTTGAATAACGTTTTATTATTACTCTTTCATCATCGCCTAGTTTAGGAAAATTAGTAAAACTTAAATGCATAAAAACAATACGCTTATGTAAGATTCTGTTGTGTTTTAAATTATGTAGTAATGCCATAGGAACAACTTGGGTGTTTGGTACAAAAAATATTGCTGTTCCATCAACTCTTTTAGGAGGATTTTTTTTAATTTGTGAAAAAAACTTTTTAATTTTTATAGATCCATCCCAACGAGCTTTTAGCATTCTTTCTCTACCATTAATCCAGCTAATCATCATTAAAATGATTGCTATAGCTATAAGAATTGGAACCCACCCACCTTCAAAAAATTTAAATATGTTAGAAGAAAAGAATGCGATATCCATAATTAATAAAAACACAAAAATAGGAATAAAAATTAATTTATTCCAACCTCTGATAAAAATTAATAAGAAAGCTGCAAGGATTGTATCAATCAACATCGCACCAGTAACAGAAATTCCATAAGCTGCTGCTAAATTTTCTGAACTTTTAAAACCCAATATAAGCAAAGCAACTCCAACGAATAAAAGTATATTAATTTTAGATAAATAAACTTCACCGTATTCGTTAGTTGAGGTATGTTTAATTCTAAGTCTCGGGATATAACCTAACTGAACTGCTTGACTTGTTACTGAGAAAACTCCTGATATTACAGCTTGAGAAGCTATGATAGTAGCGGTGGATGCTAAAATAATTAAAGGAATTAATGCCCAGTCTGGACCTAATCTAAAAAAAGGATTGTCGATAGTTTTTGGATCAGAAATTAATAATGCACCTTGTCCATAATAATTTAATAAAAGGGCAGGAAAAACTATAATTAGCCAAGAAATTTGAATTGGTTTTCTGCCAAAGTGACCAACATCAGTGTACAAAGCTTCAGCGCCAGTTATTGCAAGCACGACAGCACCCAAAATTGTAATTGCAATTCCCTGATGCTTTAATAAAAAATTTAAACCGTATGTTGGGTCTAAAGCTTTTAAAATTTGAGGTTTATTTATAATTTCAAATAATCCTAATGATGCGATTGTAATAAACCAAATTAGCATAATAGGTCCAAAGACAGCTCCAACTTTTCCGGTTCCAAATCTTTCAACCGCAAATAAAATAGAGACAAGTCCTAATGAGATATAAATAACATAAGGCTTTAAATCAGGTGATAAAACTTTTAATCCTTCTACTGCGCTTAAAACAGAAATCGCTGGAGTAATAACACTGTCGCCAAAAAATAAAGCAGCGCCAATTGTACCAAGGATAGTTACTGTCCATTTAGTTTTAGGTTTTTTGCCAATTTTTCTAATTAATAATGCTGTTAGGGCAAATACACCACCTTCGCCATGGTTGTCTGCACGCATAATGATAAAAACATATTTTATACTAACTACAAAAATCAAAGACCAAGTGATTAAAGATAACGTACCAAAAACTGAGTTAGCAGTTCCAGTTCCACTTTCTTTAGCTGCTTCTACTGATAATTTTAAAGCATAAAGCGGAGATGTTCCTATGTCACCAAATACAACACCAAGAGCCGCAATAATCAAAAGAGGTAGGCTTCTACCGTTTTTATGATTCATGAAGGGTTTATTTATATACAAATTCGATAAATCTCTAATGAAATGTTTTTCTAAGTATAAATTAAGTAAATATTGTATATAAAATAATATAAAATTTTTTTCTTAAGCTAAAAAAAATAACTAAGATAACTTCAACTTAAACACGAACTGTTTTTAAATTTACATTTTAATGAAAATTAATTTTAAATTCAAAATTTTTATATTGGGATTAAAAGATGTAATCCCTTTATTAATTCCAGTTGTTCCATTTGGAATAATTTTTGGTGTTATAGGAATAGAGTCTGGACTTGGCTCAACGGTTACTTTTTTAATGTCGATTATTATTTTTGCAGGTTCATCGCAATTAGCATTTGCACAACTTTTTACCGGCGGCGCAACAACTCCGGTGATTGTAAGCTCTGTTGCCATTGTAAACTCAAGACACTTTTTATATAGCGCTGTCATTGCTCAATATTTAACAAAAGTTAAATTATTTTGGAAAATTGTTTTATCTTATTTTTTAACAGATCAAGCTTTTATCGTTTCACAAAAATATTTTAAGCAACAGCCAAAAAATAAAGATAGACATTATCATTTATTGGGATCGGGATTTACACTATGGTTTGTTTGGCAACTTTCAACAGTTGCTGGAATTATTTTAGGCGAAGTTATTCCAAAAGAATTAAACTTAGCCTTTGCTGTACCTTTAACTTTTATTTCTTTAATTATTGTTGATATTAAAAAAATTGATCATTTAATCGTTGCAATTACTTCAGGAGTTTTTGCAATCATTTTTTTTAATTTACCCCTTAGAACTTATATTATTGTTGCAGCAGCTGCTGGAATTTTAGTTGCTTACGGTTTATCTCATTCAAAACTTCATAAAAAAAAATGATTTGGACAGCATTAATATTTGCAGGACTTGTTACTTTTTTTACTCGTTTCTCAATGATTGCACTTTTGAAAAAAGATTATTTTAGTCCAAGAGTAAAAATAGTTTTAGGTTATGTGCCAAGTGCAGTTTTTCCTGCAATTATTTTTCCAGCTGTTTTTTTAAATTCTACAGGGCAATTAGTATTTTTAGATAACCCAAAAGTTTTAGCAGCACTTGTAGCTGTTTTAGTTGGTTATTTAACTGAAAGTGTTATTGCAACTATCATCTCAGGTCTTGCGGTTTTGTGGCTGCTTATATTTTTTATTTAATTAATGTTTAAGACAGTTTTATCTCTTCCAAAGACTGTTTGGTTGATAGGATTTATTAGTCTTATCAATGATAGTGCTAGCGAAATGGTTTATCCTCTGCTTCCACTTTATTTATCTAGTGTATTGCTTGCAGGTCCAAAGGCACTTGGAATTATTGAAGGAATTGCAGAGGCTACCTCAAGCTTACTTCGATTAGTTACCGGCGTTATTTTTGACAGAACCAGAAAAGCAAAACCTTGGTTAGTTTTTGGTTATGGAATTGCAGGAATTAGTAGACCTTTAATTGCATTTGTTAGTTCTTGGCCAGCTCTACTTATTATTAGATTTGCAGATCGAGTAGGCAAAGGACTTAGATCATCCCCTAGAGATGCATTACTTGCAAACAGTACTCACAAAAAAAATTATGGTTTAGTTTTTGGTTTTCATCGTGCCATGGATAATGCGGGGGCAATTATAGGTCCATTAATGGCTGCCATATTAGTGGGCATTGGTATGTCGTTACATAATATATTTTTATTAGCGATTGTTCCTGCAATTTTAGCAGTTTCATTGTCATTAATGCTCCAAGAAAAAAAATTTAAACCTATAAAAACTAAAAAAATTAATTGGTCTCTTAAAGGAGCTCCAAAAATTTTTAAAAGATATTTGTGGGCTGTTGCTTTTTTTACACTGGCATGTTCATCGGATATGTTTTTGCTATTTCGGGTAAAAGAATTAGGAATGGAAAATTATCAAATTCCAATTTTATGGGCCGGTGTTTCTTTTATTACTACAGTTTTTAGCACTCCATTTTCAGCTCTATCTGACAAATATGGAAGGCTAAGATTTCTAGCATTAGGTTGGACTGCTTATGTTTTATTTTATTTATTTATGGCGCAAACCAATTCTCTTAATTTTTTTATTTGGATTTTATTTGGATTTTATGGATTATTTAAAGCAGCAACAGAGGGAGTGGAGCGAGCATTTGTTGCTGATCTTACAAAAGTTAATCAGCGTGGAACAGCATTTGGCTGGTTTAATTTAA
>Ga0208147_1000340_pt1 | contig 16817 bp, 25 predicted proteins | sample DEB3_08_DNA_FD_184520 | JGI IMG/M metagenome (GOLD analysis project Ga0208147, IMG submission 184520) | Aqueous microbial communities from the Delaware River and Bay under freshwater to marine salinity gradient to study organic matter... | ecosystem: Environmental > Aquatic > Marine > Coastal ... | reverse complement strand
GTTTTCCAGTACGCACAAAAAAACCCCCGGGGGCTATGCGATCTCGTTTGCCACTGTTGCATCGAGTACAACAAGCAACCATATTGTCCTCACTACTGATTCCACCTTTACTAATGGGAATCAAGTGATCAGCGGTGTTTGCTTCTTGTCCACAATAGAAGCACGTGAAGTTGTCACGGTGCAGCACCTTCTCACGCACCTTCTTGTAATGCGTTGAGTCATACTCACGTGCCACTAATGCCAACCTTTATCATTGAAATGTTTCATCGCTAAGCAAGCATCGCCATTATATCTGTGCTGAATATATTTGATGCCCCAGTCGATCTGCTTATAGGCGCCCACTGTGGAAAGGTATTTACTCCTACCTTGTGGTATCCCATAGTGAGATCCATTCTTTGCTTTTGGGTTCCAATTACTCTCTTTTACGTATAGATAATTAAGACAACTAAATTCATCCCAACTTCCTAATTTATCCAAAGCGTATATTTTCCATTGAATCAATGATTCTTTTTGGAGCGCTCCTGCGCTCTGAATTGGCATTAGGTTGATGGCTAGCATCAACAGACCCGTCCCCCAAGCCCTCACGCTTGTCGGTCGGTTCTTTTCAGCCGACCGCGGCGAAGAGAGCGTAGCGTACGTGTCAAATCGATAAGCAAAACCGCAGGTCAGACCGCGTGTCGTATTATCCATTCCCCTACTTCCTTGATTACGCAGTTCCGAAGAATCTGCCTTTTGTTTGGTATGTTGTATTGGCTTAGATCAACGTTATGTAGTTGCTGAAGATCCGGGATTTGTGCGTTTCTGATTACCCCTGAATCAAAGTGTTTTTCTGGCACTTCAAAGTTTGACCAAAACAAATGTCTTTGTAATGTGAACGATGGTTTAATCAATGGATCGTAATAGGGTTTCACGTTTTCAACTACCCATTTACCCTTGAAATTATGCTGTAAGAATATGATCTCCTGATATAATCGCATATCCGGATAAACGGCTTTTACCCCTCTGTATCTGACCCCGATGTTTTGTCTAAAACTGCTGTGGGACTGACAAGGAGGAGAAGTCCAGATGAAATCAAACTCGTTGTAATGATCTAACAGATACTGGTGAGCATCCTGAATGACTATCCGATCATCTGGAAATCTATCCGCATATACAGCTGCTATTTGGTCATCGTATTCAACCGCAGTAATTTGATGATCTGCCCACAAAGCCCTATTTCCACCTATCCCAGCGTATAGGTTAAGGATTTTCACTCAATCTCCTTTAAGATGTCCTTTGTGGCTATCTGATTGCTTCTGAATGCTTCTACTAGCCTTTCTTTGCCTTCGCTAGTAAACTTTGTTTGAACAAATGGTATCCGAGTAGTGAATACAATTCCCTCAACTATCTGTCCGGATGGCTTATGAATTGCCTTCCCGTCAATCTCCTCGATGTCTGAAAGTATGCGTATTTGAGCCTGTTCCCGTACACGACTGACAATCGAATGAGGTTCAATTGATTCAACGAACTGTGCAAAAGCATCTTCATTAAATATTGTTGCCTTTGCTTCTGGCTCAATGAGTACGCATTTGGCTATGTCCTCATCCCCCAGTTTGGCTTTTACCGCATCTGCACCGGTATTAGCCATTGCATCATAGAATTCAGCCCTAAGCCGGTCTTTCGCAGCCTTCGCAGCCTCGGCGATTACACTCGCAGCCGCCAACTCTAGTGCGAGCCTTTTCAAATCGTTCATTTTGTGCTCCCTCGTTCAATTTGCATTGCAAGCAAACTTGCTCGCCTAACTTGTATTTTCCACATTTGCAGAGTTGAAGATCCACCCACAATTCCTTCAATTCTTCCGATGCCCTCATTATGTTTCCATCTTCGCAGTTTTCACACATTAGAAGATAGAGCAGCTCATCTTGATAAACGTGGCGATCCAAAATGCGATGCGGTCGATTATTCTTGCATCTACGGCATTTGAAAATCACCACGCCATCAAGATGTGGAGCGCCTATTGGCATATTCACGACATTTCCCTATCAATTAATGAAACTATCGATTTGATTGGAATTAGTTTTTGTCCATTCATTTCTACGTGTTGACAAAGTTCAACTAAATCCATTATCGCCCTTGTTGCTTTCATAGCGTGTTCAGCAAGTAATCCAGCATCAAGGACAGATCCATTGCACTCGATACAAACTTTTTCCTCCAAATCCTCCCATTGATTTAGATTCATTCGACATCTGCCCGAGTCAGTGGTGGTGTCCATTTACCGTTTGTTGGATCTTGTTTATACCAACGTGGTGGACATTGATTGGCTTTGTTTTTCTCGATACAGATGTAACCGTGATATGGCTTACCCGTTTTTCCCATTCCCTGTTTGAGAATCATCGCACCGTGAAAACAAACTTCATCGGTTGCAATTACTTCAGCGTTTAGCGCTTGCGCGATTTCTGCAACATCCCATTGAACTGGTTCAGGCTTATTTGCCACCGGCTTTTCTTGTACTTCTTCTGATACAAATGGCACTGCGCGTAGTACTTGTCGCGGCTTTTCCACATCGACCGAGCCAAGCGGTTTAGCAGCAAACCCAGCTGCATATAGGCAACGTCCGAGAGCCGAAGTTTCAGCCTTAGCCAGAGAATATTCATCCCGTGCCGGTTCAAAACCAAGTCCAGTAACGAAAGGTTTCTGATCGGCTTCTGTTCTGTATAACTCTCCGATAACGACCCATTGTTTGTCATTTGTGAACTCTCTACTAATCCACGAATACCATCGGTAATCTGGGAATTGTTCTCTGAATCTTGCAAATCGTGTAACTACTGCTTCATAAGTCGATGGATCGAACATCTTCTAATCTCCCTTGTCCTTTTGCATATTCGAGTTGTTCTTTAAGTAGCCAAAACTCAGTTTCAAGATCTCCACGATCGTTTACCTTTACATCCCAGTTTTGAACCTCATCGGCGCAAGATTGGCAATAAAACCGCACTCGCCCTTTTCTTCCTGGCATTACTGACTCACATCGCCACACTGCTGGCGTTTGTGCCTTGATGTGCCAAGATCCGTCTTTGTACTGACCCCATCTCAATTTGCAGTAATCGCAATATTGATGACGGTTGGTATTTCTAGTCAGTGACATCATCCTCCCAATCTCCAAACTCTCCCATTTGGATCGCGGAAGCCAGCGCAATGTATGCAGCGCCATCGACATACGAATCGAAATGTGAACGATCTCCATTTGTGATTCGTGCGATTTTGAGGATTGCAAGACACAACGCCAAGTCAGATGGGTGTCTGAAATCCAAACCAAGAGTCCGGCAGACTTTGGCGGCACGTACGAGAGTGCGCCCTGCACTACCGTGTGTGTCTGACCTTTTATCAATCGCAGATATGGATTCATTTAACTGCTCGATTGCTAGTGATTCGATACTTGTTCGCATCTCTACTCCCATCTCTATATCCGTTTGCGTGACCCCATACGTAGATCCGGTGCATTATGAAAGACACCGAAAGAATTAGAATTAATTGATCGGCCATATGCCATTGAAAGAAGTCACTCATAGTGATCAGCCACCTGATATGTGTCTAACCAAAATGACTCAATGTCTGCTGTTTTTAACCGACCACGCAGTTGCGGTTTACCCAACTTTTCACGTGTGTATTTGCGAATTACAGCTGCTTTAACGAACCGTTTTCCGTCCGAATAAGCACCCGATTCTTCATCAAACCGAATTGGCATTTTGCTCCCATTCTGAAACCCCGAATTGGAATTTCAAATGGAATTAAACTCCTCGAATTCGAATTTGTCTATTCTGGGAAATTAACGCGTGTCGCATCCTTAATGTGGAGATACCCAATCTCCTTTGTAATCCAATCCCTAGCGATGTGTTCGGTGGTTCGTGGAAGGCGCTTTAAATGCCATTCTGGAGCGTTTATAGCCCCTAAATTCCAAGCCCACGTACCTTTTGGCGTGGAGCAGACATAAAGCGTTCCAAGAGCCTCTGAAGCCCTTTTATCGGCAAGTGCATCCCATTTGGGTCGTTCAATCAATAATTCATCGTAGTGCGTATGTCGGCACTTGAGTTCGATGATGGTGTTATGTTCGGCGGTGAAGCAATCCCATTTATCAAATTGTTCTGACTTAACTAAGTCGGGAAAATACCCTTTGATTTTCTCGAATAACTCGGATTCCTTAATCGTCATCCTCATCATCTTCAGGGTCGTAGATGGGGATTTGTTCGGATGGTGGATTTGGAATCATCCAGTTGGGTAAAGCATCCTTATCCATAACAAAAGCCATTGCCACTTCGTGTTTGAATCCGGCGTTGAGAAGCGCGTTGTAATACTCATTTTGCGCTATTGCATAAACGTCAATAGCAGTGAGTATGTTTTGGTTTTTAGCGCCGCGCCGTTTTCTTGCGACCTTTTTTCGTTTTGGTGGCATAGGAGGATTTTACTACTGATCCGAGAAGCGCCATCATTTCAACCTGCGTGTCCTCAATCCTACGGATTCGGTCGTTCATCGAATTGCCACCATTGGGAATCAGTTCCCGAAGGTATGACTTGATTAAGAACCTCAACCCGGCAAAGAGAGCAGCAGCAGTACCGGCTATCGAAGCCGCTATCGGTGCCCAGTCTTTTACACCCATTTGTCATTTGCCCCCACGCCAAAATCCTTATCATCCGGATTGATGGCTCGAAGAATTGGTGCAGCGACAGCCACGAGAGCTGCTGTGACGATTTGTTTGATGCTAGCGTTTGGGTTAGCGAGATACGTGCTTATTACAGCCACAAAGAGCGCACGACTGTAGGACTGGAACGCTTTCATTAGATTCTCCGCTTTCACCTTTTCCTCCTAGCATTGGTATATCAAATCGAGCAATCGAGTTATCGCCCAATTCAGTAAAACTTATGTGAATGTGATGCTCGTGTGGATTTAATCCGGTGTACGGCTTCCATTCAAACTTTGATTTTTGTGATGCGATGTTTTTGTTGAAGATTATGTACTTTATTCGTTTATCGGTTTTTGCACATATACGCAACTGATCCGCAAGATCGAACGCTGCCGATTTGTGGGATCGTAAATCCTTGTCAACATCAATGGCGCGAACCCAGCCAAACTCGTTAGGGTTATGGTCAGACACACGAGCCGAATGACGGGAATCACCGATCCATCCATCGGAAGATCGATCTCTGTCAAGGAAAGCATCATCGATTTGTTCGCGTAATGTCTTACCGGCTGCGCAAAGTTTTGGTTTCATCCAAGTAAAAGTTTTGCTTCGTCCTCTGTGATGCCCAAACGCTCAAGCAGTTCCGCCTTTTGTGCTGCTTTGAGTGCAGCTTCTTCATCGGCTGCCTTGCGATCTGCTTCGGCTTTTGCTGCATCTGCTTCCATCTGTGCGATTTCCTCTGCGGTAAGTTCCACCTCAGTTGAAATGCCTGTTGAGCAGTCCACTACGATTTTTGTTGGCATATTATTTCCTAACTGTTTTTGATTCCGTAAAGGGTTGCGGTGCAGTATTGAACGAAATTACCGCTATTGGGACTAATTGTTATTTGATTTATTGCGTCTGTGCTTGACCACAGCCCAGCAACAAATCCCAAAGAACCGTATGACGATGAATTTTCCTCAGAAACGTAATCCGATGAAATTGATTTATTGTTTGAACCAGCGTAATTTGGAAAATAAACTTCGGCGTTGGTAAACGTACTTGCCGTGGTAGCAGCACCGCCCATAATCATCAATCGAGGAGTAGTATTATTTGTTGACCAAACGTTAGTTCCATCGTATGCTTCCAACCATCTAAAACTTCTATTGGTAGTAACGTTATTTAATGAAAAATTCACAGCAACCGAACTCGCGTGTGCTCCAGCGGCATCACAACGCAAAGAAACTTTGAGACATAAGTCGGTATACGTTGCAGGAATTGAACTGAAATCAATCGTACTAGCCCCACCACTTCCAACAGTAACAGTAGCAATTTTGGTAAATGTCGCTGCCATTATGCCGCCTTGATTCCGTAGAGGGTAAAGGTAGAACCAGAAAGAAAATACCAGTTTGATGCAAGTAATAACTTTATTTGAGTTATGGCACTTGTTGAACGGTACAAATTAACTATTGCATCTGTTCCAAGTGAAGCATTATTACTTCTTGAAAGTATTGTCTTGTATGTTGTTGTATTAGCATAATTCATAAAGTGAGCAATGTTTACCATTGAGTAATTGTTTGTTGATTGATAACCCAAATAATCTAAACGTCCAGAATATGTTTGACTAGAGTATCTAGTGCTATATGCAGCGGAACCATTACCGCCAAGAGCAGTCCACGAATAACTATTACCTTGGTCGCTGTTCAATTCAAAGTTTAGGTCGGAAGCGGTACTTGAACCGCAATTTGATACAAGAACTAAATCTGTATATGTAGATGGTATTGATGAAAATGTTACAGTTGTTGTTGATGTACCACTTACGGTAGTCGTTGCAATTGGTTCGTATGTTGATGCCATTATGCTTTTATCCCGTATAGTGCGAAATGAGAATACTGTTGTAATGTTCCAGCGTTTGGATAAATTCTTATTGTGCTAATGGCCGAAGTGCTGCGCCAGTTACCAGAGAATAACCAGATGTAGCCACCAGTTCCGTTTATATCCGTACCAGACAAAACTCGTGTCGTTTTGTATTTATTGGTATCTGCATAATCCAATATAGATATGACAAACGCTGAAGGTTGTTGTGAAGTGGGACCAGAAGCGGCATAAGTATAAGAAAGGGGGGCTCCGTTACCAGAACCCGCGCTTGACCCAGTTCCGTAAAGATAGTGGGCAGAATAATTTGATGCGGTATCGCTGTTGAAACGCATCAAAATTCCTTCATCTGCTGAGTTTTTCATCATTCCACGAATTTCAAGATGGGAATAGGTAGATGGGATTGAAGTAAACTCAGCGTAAGACGTTCCACCAGCACCGACGGAAACAGTAGCAATTGATTCGTATGAACCAGTAACTAACTTTGACTTCGTTATCCCCGAAGCAATAATTCCTAAGATCAAGACAGGTCGCCCACAATGGTAAACGTGTTGCTTGCTGTGCAGATAATGGTCGCTGCACTGTATTGTGCGCGTAGTTTAGGTGCGCTTGCAGTTGCTCCAGTTGAAGTAATTGTTACTCCTGAGCCTTGTGCGAAGGTAACTTGTCCTGCACCGATTTGTTGGATATGTATTTGCTCGCCAGCCGAATAAACCGATGGTGGAACTGTTACGGTAATTGCAGAAGCATTTGATGCTGTGACTAATTTTCCTGAATCGGCAGCAACTAGTGTGTAAGTTGTTCCGGTTTGAGCGTTAAACGATAAATTCAATTTTGGTGCTGTGAGTGTTTTATTCGTTAAAGTCTGAGATGTTGACAAATCAACTGTGGTCGCTGTGTCGATTGAAAGAGTCACTGATCCGCTTGTGCCGCCACCTGATAATCCGGTTCCAGCAGTTACAGCAGTGATGTCACCTTGATCATTATTTATCCAAGTGAATGCCATATCGGTACCATTTGTCTTTGAAAGAATCTGTCCGGTCGTTCCACCTTTTAGCTGCGCCATTGATGTATCAATGCCACCGGCAAGTGTTCGAATCGCCGAAGCGCCATCCTTGACGTAATCGGTATCTGCTGGGGTTGTCCAGCCAAAGTTTGTTGTGCTAGGCATTAGGCTACGGCTCCAATCGCGGTTTCCCACGTAAGTGTACTAGATAACGTGTTCCAAGCCTCTGAGGCGCTTACGCTTTCCCATTTGACTGAAACGAGTGAATACGGTGTTGGTGAAGCGTTAAAGGTTAGCGATAGACCATTGACCGTCGATCTAAATGTCCATCCTTCAACGAAACCCTCGAACTGTCCTCCCACGATATTTTGCGGAAGGTTGGTTATGCGCACTGGCATCCCCATAAATATGTTAAGCAAAGCATCTCGGTCGCTGTTGTCAATCTCTGGAGATCCGACTGGGAATGTGATTGAATCAAATTTGGCATTCGGGTAGGCGCGCAGAGAGATGTATCGGTCGGCGATGGTTTGGGCATCGGTCGGACTGTGGATTAAAGAATTGATGGTTTCGGCTTGAAGTCCATAGGCAGTAATTGATGCGGTGCTTGTTGAAGTCTTTTGGCTGCCGAAGTTGTTGCCATAGTTAATGGCTATTTGATTGCGAATATCACCGGATCGAGTAAGTGTGCGAATTCCTTGCCAGAGAGCATCATTAGCGCTTAAATCAATATATCCGTTATTTGCCAGATAATCTTGTCGGTGTGCGGCATCGGCATAACCGACGTTTCCGTTAGCATCTTCGTAGAGATAGCCAAGACCAGATTGAGCAATAGCAGAAGCCAAAGAATAAATATCGGTTTCGCTTGACGAACGATTCTCCATCGTAAATTGTCCAGGAGTATCGATCTCACCAAGTCCGACGTTTCCTGCATTTGCCCAAGTTGTCGTTGCTGCGAAGTCGTTCCACGTAAACGCTGGATTTACTTCGCTCCAAGAATTGAGTAGTAGGCTTGCCAATAATGTGTAAATCTGATTGCCATCTTTATCTTGCGACAAAATGCCAGTCGTGATGGCTTTTGGCAATCGTGATAAAGCACCGAGAGCAGTGACTTGTGCGCTCGTAATGTATTGAACAGAACCAGCAGCTCGAACCGCTTCTGTTAAGTCAGTGACATAACCACCGAATAAAGCAACATAAGCGCCGGATGAATCTTTTACTTCGATTCGAATTGAGGAACCAACATTGAACGTAACTGCTTCATTTGTGTAATTAAGGATTTCGAATTGGCAATATCCGGCACGTGGTTGAGTGTTGATGTCCGTGCGACCAGATGTGATGACAAGGTTGTTGACCGTTACGGATTCATAAGTGGTTGAATCAACTGTAACGCGCCAAACCGGATTCCAAAGAGTCATATCACGCCATTAATGCGGTATTTGCGCCAGCACCACCGCGAGCGACTGAGGAATTGAGAACATCGATGATTTGGCGAGCAGTTGATTCTGGATCGATTGCGCCAGTGATGTTGATGTAAGTGTCTCCGGCGTATTCTCCCCGACCAACCGCACCCATTGGAACATTGACATTACTTACCGATGCGGCTGCTGCTATTGCGGCAGTTGATGCGCTTGATGTAACCGATGGGCTTACAGTAGGCGTTGATACGGTTGGAGTTGTTATCTTTGGTGTTGATGGCAAAACAAATTGTGATGCTGATGTAGTTGGCAAACTTGATGTGGAAAAACTTACTTTTGGAACATAAGCGATGTCTTGCCCTGGTTTAATTAAATTAATTCCTCGAATAATTGCATTAATACCATTAATTGAAGCATCAAGAATTGGTTGCAAAGCCTTAATACCAGCGGCAACTGCATCAATAATAAAAGCAACGACGTTTCCTAAAAACTTAAATTTAGCAAAGAAAACATCGAAAAGAAATGGAGCAAGCGTATTAGCAATGAAATTGTAAAGCCCGATAAATTCTTCTTTATTATCAGATATTGCCTTAATGACAGGATCTATTGCGGCTTTTTTGAATCTATCGAATTGAGGAATGGCAGTGTTGATAATAAAATCTAATAATTTTTGAATAATTGGTAATAAAGCAACGCCAATTGATTCTTTTGCTTCTTCAAACGTTTGTGTGAGTCTTGCGATTTGTCCTTGATAAGTTTGTGCTTGTGCTTGCGCTGCTCCACCAAACGTTTCATTAAGTCTTTGTTGTACTTGTTGAAATGACATCGACTTAAGTTCGGCAGCGGATAAGCCAACACCCAAACGAGCCAATGCCGTGTTGGAGCCATCGTATGCTTTAGCAATTGCGTTGGTTACTGATTCAAGTGGTTTTCCTGTCGCAGCACTGACATCGAGCGCTGTTGATAGAAGATCCTGCGCTTTGCTCAAATCATTTGTGGATAAAGCCAAACGCTGTAATGCCGGACGAAGATCTTTGTCCGATACACCATAAGCGAGTTGATATTTTAGAATTTGTTCTTCGACCGCTTTGATTTGTTCATTTGTTGCGCCAGTAGCAGATTCAAGTGAAAGTGCTAAACGCTTTTGCGCGGCTTCATCTTCAATTGCCGCTTTAACTCCATCGATGCCAATTTTTACGGCATAAGCTGCTGCTGCGGCTGCGGCTGCGGCAAATGCTGCGGCTGCTATCTTGCCAAACTTTTCAATTTGTCCAGTAAAACCCTGAACATCATTGTCGGCAGTTTCTAACTTCTTTTTAAGATCATCGACATCTGCAAGGATGGATAACTTGAGCGTTCTACTTCCAGCCATTATGCCCACTCCTCCAGAATTCCACTAAACGCCTTTTCCCACTTTGCAATCAATTCAGGCTGAATTGCGCGAAGGGTTGGATAGATAAAGTAGCCGGAATTCCCTCGTCCTTTGCGTGGTGTTCGGTTTGGGAATTGCTTAAATCGATTACTACCGAATTCAAGACCAGCCCATAGGATTTGCGTTGTACCACCGCCAGAAAAACGCTGGGATGCAAACCCGTAGGAAAATTCTCCGATTTTGGATGACTTTGAAACTCTTGCACCTTCGGCAACTCTTTGGACGGCTTTCGCAGCAACGATGCGAGTTGCAGCAGTTTCTTTAATAGCACCAACGGCAAACTCAGCAAGAGCAGAAGACTCACGCTTAGCGGCATCAGCAGCAGCTTCATCCATAGCCTTGAACGCTTTGAGGATACCTCGGAGGTCGGATTTGTCGTACTGAATTTTGGGTTCAGTTGCCATTCCTTTTCTCCAATACCTCGATTGCGGTCAAAATCTGTTCGGCTTCGATCCATTCGCTCATTGGGATTCCCGTTGCTATTGCTAGTTCAACGATGATCCGATTTAGGCTTCCGGCTGGGTAACTTTTGGGTCAACATCACCAGTTGTTACACCGGCGATTGTTTCGCTCCATATCTCGAACGTTTTAACCGGCTTGCCGGCGTTCTCGCGTTTGTAAGCGTTGTATGCCAAAAACATTAGATCCCACATTCCAATAACTTCTTGTGCTTTGGAAATTGTGTGACCTGTTGCCTTTTCCCACTTAGCCCACTCAGGAGGTTGCGCCACGTATGTTGCAACCTCGCCTGAGTTATATTCAATTGTGATTGGTAATTTCATCGCTCCCGATCTCCCTTTTATTTTTAACTAAATGTTTCGGTTGGTGTACCGACAACTTGGAATGTCCAAGTTTGTGTTTGTGCGCCCGGTGCTGTTCCTCCTGCGGATGGGAAGATTGGAAGCACGTTGAACGCGAAAACTGCACCAGTTGCAGCAGTTAATGAAACTGCAAGTGTTGAGTTTGGTGATGACTCTGCCGCTGCCCACATCGCTTCGCAAAGTGACGAAGTAGCGCCCCAATCGGAAAGAAGTTCAACTGTGAATGTCCAGTTGTCATCGATTGCTTTGTAAGCACGTCCATCAAGTGTTTGATACGTTTCGATGGTGTGTTCGTTTGAAAGGGTCGCGCTAGTCGCTTGCGCATCGTAGTTTGTCGAAGCGATGGTCAAGGTAAGGTCGCGCCCAGTTACAACTGTTGTTGCCATTGGATCTCCTTAGTTCGTTTGCGTGTAGTAGGTACTCACGCGAATGTCTGCGACCAGCAAATTGCTAGCGCCCACCTGAGTTACCGAAGGTCTTTCGACTGTCGATAACTCATACCCTGCCGGAATTGCGGCAAGAATACTTACAATCAACTTCTCGAGATTGTCGAGAGCTGCTGGATTGGAAGAATAAGAAACCATTGCGGTGATGACAAGGTTAACTTTAAAATCGATTGTGGATCGTCCGATTGTTGTAATTTCAAAATACGGAGAATCCGGAATCAAGCAAACTGCTGGGGTTATTGGAGTTTCTGGTACGTAAGAATAAACGTTTGCACTGACAGATGCCAAAGCGGTTGCGATTGCTTGACGGACACTGACTTCAACGGTGGATGCGGTCATTATTGCGCGAGCGATTCCACATCAAGGTATTGCCCAAGAAGCCCAACCACTCTGTTGAATAAACCGCGCCCTAATCGGTATGGACTAATGGTATTGAAATCTACGCCTTCGAGTTGTCCTCCGGCTGATGTTCGTGATTGAAAGACTTCGACAGAAACAGCGAGAACGGCAGATTCGACTGCCGGCACACCAACATAAGTCGATGCTCCAGAGAGAGTAGCAAGCCCGGCTGGGATGACGTATTTTTCAACGACATCGGCATTTGTGATTGCTGCGGTGAATGTGTACTCAGTAACGTCCACAACTGTTCGAGTTCCATTGAAAGGTGATCCGCAATTTGTAATTACGACCGATTGCCCTTCTGTGAATTCGTGAACGCCTTGTGTTGTAAATGTTGCAACGTTGTCAGTTAATGAAACTTTTTTAACTGGTGCTGAAAACGTAACAAGCATCGGCAAAACAACCGATTCTGCTGTGTCGATTATATCGTTAAGGACTGCATCTGAATATAAGGATGACGAAACGCCAAGAGTATTGCGCAACTCGGTTGCGGTGATAATCGTTGGCATTTCGCCTTCCTTTCATTTAATGGGTCGCGGTCGGCTCGGGAGCAAACCGACCGGACTTTTGTTCTTTTACTATGCAACCTTCCAGAGGTAAGCGCCAGCGCCAACCTTTGGTGCGATTGCTGCGTAACCGTAGTACGCAACCTTTACTTGACCAGTTGCAACTGTGTCTACGGATAGACGGAAGCGGCTGGATTCGAAGAAGGTGTAAGCGTTTGGATTGACGATGATCATTGTGTTATCGCCAGTTCCGGAGAGGTTTGGATCAACATAGAAGTCGAGTCCAAGAGTGTTTCCACGAATTGCTGAAGGTGAAACTCCACCTGCGCGGTTCGATGGGTTGATCAAGTTGGTGTATAACGGAAGGTTGTTGCCATCAACAAGATTCATAATTGCGCCCCATTGTGCTGGTGATGCGATGAGGTTTTGTGCGAATTCCTGAGTTCCGCTGAAGATGCTAACTGCTGCATCTGAAACGAAATCTTGGAAGTTTACGTTTGACATTGTGCGGTTTCCACCGTCAGTTCCATTTGTTGCAAGAACATCAAGAACTGCTGAATCTGTTGCCTTGAGATATGCCTTCTCCATTTCAGCGACAAGAATGTCGAAGAATACTGGTGAAGAACGATCGAGAAGTTCAACAGAGAATTCTTGACCGCCAGCAAATTTCTTCACTGCAACGGAAAGGAATTCTGAAGTCATTCCGGTTTCAGTAATTGAACCTGCTTCGGAAACTTCAGCAACAGTTGGAACTGCTGTGATTTTTGGAATTTCGAATGACATTCCGGCATCTGGCAATACTCCGCGAGAAATCGCATCGACTGCTGGTCGGAAGTTGTTTGACAATGGATTGATTACCTCTGTCAATTGACGTGTTGGATTTAAGCCAGCGTTGTTGCTGGTTGTGTCATCAGCAGCTAAAACATACTGACGTGAAGCATCATCGCCGAAAACTTTCGAGCGAATTGAAGCCTCAAGGTATTTCGCCTTTGTGAACTCAAGGCGTGGAGCGGTGTAGAACGCTGGCTTTGGCGCAGCGGCTTCCACCTTTGCTGCTTCTACCGTTTCTTCGGCAGGAGCAGGAACGGTAGTGTCAGACACTTGTTCTCCTTCGGTTGTTGGTTTCTCTGGATCAGCGGATGCCGATTCAGAATTTTCTGGTGTTTCCGGTTGGCTTGCAGCAACTTCGCTTACTCGAGCAGAATCGATTGCTGGATCTGTTACTAAACTTACTTCAGCAAGATCAGCGCTGGTGATAAGCATTACGCCATTGTCATTTGACCATTCGTTAATCATTGCACCGACGGAAAATCCGTCACGAAGTCCAGTACTTGCTTCTTCCAAAGCATCATCTGCGGAAAATGTTTTAGCAAGTTGGAATGTTGCAACGATGTCGGTATCAGTAACTTTCGCTTCAATCATTTTGCCGATTGGACGTGTGCGATCGTGTTCGAGAAGTAACTTCACGTTTTTGTCAATGTTGATGGAATCTTTTGCAAACATCGTGCGACCGACTGATGTGTTTCCTTCTTCATTCCACGCAACGATGCGACCGGTAAGTTGACGTTTTGCAACATCGGCGAATGTGATTGTCATTGGGACATTAATTTTCATCGAATTAAGTCCTCCTCCTCTTGAATTTGCTCAACGCTCATCGCGCCGATGCGGTTGAGTATTTCGTACACTTGAGCGCGCTCTAATGGATTGCCTCTCAAGAAGTCATCTAAATCAAAACGCACTTCAGTCGTTTGTGGAACAAAGTCAGGCATACTGATTCGTTTTTCAATGCTCGAAAGAATCGGACGAAGTGAGAAATCGACAAGTGAACGGCGCTCTGAAGTCGCGTTGGAGTACGTCATTGACGTGGTTTCCGCCGAAAGGAAGTAAGCCGGAATTCCTGCGGCTCTGGCGATCTCCAACGCAACATATTGACGTGCTTCAGTTAATTGCAAAGATTTCGGATCAAAGCCAACTGCTTGCATTTCAATATCTGCATTAAGAAACGCAGTTGATTTATTTATTCGTGAATTCTTCCAAGACTCCAAGAGTTTGGAAATTCTTTCGGACGGTAAGTTTGTACCGTTGCTCTTGAGAACCATTGTTGGGATTGGTTCTTTGGCATATGTTTCAGCAGCTTTCTCGAGATAAACTGCCGCCGTTACCGTCCGACCTGCCCGATGAAGAAAACCTTCGTCTGCACCATCAAATCTAATGATTGAACCAACGCCCATTGTTGGAACATCTTTGCCGTCAACTTTGTAAGAAACAATTTCAGTGTTGAGTGGATTTGTTTGAACTGTCACGCGAGTTGGATCGATGCGAGTCCAAGCGCGAATCTTTCCACCATCTGTTGCAGCGTAAGCATCTAAAACTTGACCATAGCCAACGCCGTATAACCAAATGTCTTCAGCAAGCCAATTGTAAATAACAAAGCCTGACACACGTGGATCGGGTTGATTGATTACTCTTTGCGGTTCGATATGTGCGCCAGTAAGTCGATTGTACTGTTCTAATGGCAAGGAACCTATTGTTCCGCAAATAATGTTTCGCGCACGTGCAACTGCTGGAACGCTCATCGCTATGTTGCGTGTTGTTGCAGTTGATCCTGCAAGGAAGTTGTACACTGCCTGACCAGTTTGGATTGGCGTTAATGCAGCTGCTACGTCAACATTTGAAACTGGTTTTTGCGCCTCTACTTGAGGGAAGAAGAAATCTCGGATTGCACCCATTTGGACGAAATTGTACCACCTACCACTTAGGCAACCACTATGTCAATATCATTTGCCTGTTGTGTCGCATAGTGTGAAGCCATAGCAGCGGCGACCGCTCCAGTAATTACGGCAGCACTGACTTTTCTACCCATCACCCAACCGCCATCGCCATAATTCACCCGCACCGCAGATAGGCAGTGATCAGTTAATTCTTTTTGATTTGCGTGAACAAGCCGACCGCTTGAAATCGCGCTGAGAAATTCATCGCAACTTTGTGCATATGGTTGCCCATCAATTGCTTCAACTGGAATCCCGGCAGGTATTAAACGAGCTGCAACAGCCGATGCGGTTCTTGCTGAGTAAGCAATCTTCATCACTGGGAATTTGCGATACCAATCGGCTATGTCATTTGCCATCAATTTATCCGACAGATATCCGGGGTTTGTCCAAGTCTGTAAAAGTTGAACCTGAAAACGGTCTTTATCAATTCTTTGGCTGGCAACCAATGCCGCTTGTCTGCGGTCAGGCGAGCAATCGATTGCCAACCACGTATCGGCATTTTCATCCAATCGGATGCCCTCGATGCCACACGCTGACCATTGTGACGGATGAATCACTGGGTTAATGGTCGAAACCCATTGACATAAAACTTCGGTGCGAACTATATCTTCTGGATCATTGAGAACTGCTCGAATGTTATCCGGATGGACTGTGTATCCGAGAGATGGATTGGCTTGCGCAATTCCTTCCCAAAAGTCTATCGAGTTATCAAATTTTATTTCTGGTTTTGCCGACCATTCCCACCATCCAAGAGATAGGTCATTGGTCAGGATGGAAGCCATAGCACGTTCGCGCATCGAATTCAAAACAACAGAATGTTGATCGCCAGCGTTCGAAAGTAAAAATGCTTGCGGAGATTTAGAAGCCATTTGAGTAAATCGCAAGGATGACCAAACACCTTCATCGTGATATTCACGTGCTTCATCCATCCAAATGGTATCTGGCGCTGCAATACCGCGAGTTGCTGAGTTTGATGCTCTGACAAGATATCTGCGACCGCCAGTAAATTGCAATTCTTGAAATCCACGCGCTTCGAGTTTCTTTGTTAGCTGCGATTCCAATTCTGGATGCTCTTGAATGATCGAAAGTATCTTGTAGAAGATTTCAGCCGAAGTTGTCAGTTTGTGAGCAGTGTGAACTTGTAATTTCTGCTCTAAACCGAAGATTCTCCAAAGTATTTGCCACGCCATCCACGTACTTTTACCTTGTTGACGTGCCATTAATATGCCGTGAACCGGGGTTTGAAATCGTCCGTCAGGTAACACTTTTAGGACTTGTTCACTCAACCATTGTTGCCAAGGAAGCAAATCGATTCCAAATTTGGTGCAAAACTCAACGAATTCAAGCCCACGCGAAGGGTTTTCAGTGATTTTTGTGTGAATTCGGGGTAACGTCACACCAATCCAACTCGAATTACCCCTAAGCGGAACGATGTTGGATGGCTCGCTCCCAGAGTCAACCAGTTCAAGCATAGTGAACCGTAGTCGTTCCATTTCCGGGGATAAAATTCCCGAT
>Ga0208147_1000339_pt1 | contig 16831 bp, 14 predicted proteins | sample DEB3_08_DNA_FD_184520 | JGI IMG/M metagenome (GOLD analysis project Ga0208147, IMG submission 184520) | Aqueous microbial communities from the Delaware River and Bay under freshwater to marine salinity gradient to study organic matter... | ecosystem: Environmental > Aquatic > Marine > Coastal ... | reverse complement strand
TCCTGGTTTTCTAATTCTCTTAGCTCTGTCCGGAAGTTTTCTTGTGGCGATTCTTATGGGTGTGGTCATGTCCCCTTTAATCTTGAAAGTTATCGTTACCAGAACTGAGAAAAAAGAGATTCAGGATTTTGCAGCAGAGTTTCCTGGATTTCTATCTTTACTCTCCAGTGGTTTGAAGTCGGGACTCTCCCTGGAACAGGGCATAGATGCCTATTGTCAGCAGAACAAAGGAATCACTGCTCGAGAATTTAACCGAGTTTTATCTGAAGTCAAATTAGGAGCTAGTTTTGAAGATTCTCTCAATGATTTAGTGAATAGAAGGAATGATGAAGATCTTTCATGGCTTGTTACTGCAATTTCCATTCAAAAGACCGTCGGCGGTAGCCTTTCCTCCATTATTGATACGGTTCTAGAGACAATTCAATCAAGAGGTGAAGTAAAGAGAGAAGTCCGTGCTTTATCGGCAGAAGGGAAACTCTCGGCCTATGTATTAATTGCACTGCCTATTTTTATTTTCTCATTTCTTTTAATTACTCGAAGAGGATATGTCGAAGTTTTATGGCAAGAAAGTATTGGCCTCTTAATTCTTTTCTTAATCGGGACCCTAATTACCATCGGTTGGTTCTGGATGCGAAAGGTTGTGAACATTAAGGTATGAATGAGTCTCTAATCCCCGTAATACTTTCGTGTTTGAGTGCAATTACTTTATTGCTTTTATCCAAATTGGTAATAGAAAACTTGAGAATGAAGAGAATGTTTCAAAAACGAGTTGTGACTTTAGAATCTCAACTAAGGTCGCGAAGAAACATTAACAATGCTAGAAATGCCTACTCAAATATAGATTCGCAAGTGCTTCTGTTTGGAGATAAATTAATCAGAAAGGAATATCGTAATCGATTAAATGATTTGTCAAATCAAGTTGGGGGTAACTCAGAACATACTTTTATAAATTTAGTACGTCAAAAGATTTATTTTGCCCTCATTGGTATTGGAATTTCATTTATCCTGATTTCGCAAGGAAGATGGGCATTAGTTTTCCCAGCAATCTTAATGACTTTCTTGGCTTATTTTCTCCCAAATTCATATGCCTTTTTCAGAAAGACCTTCTCGGGTAAGTACGGAAAGCGCCTTGGTGAGATGGCTACTATTTCTGGAAGCGCTTGGCAAAATACTGAGAACTTGATAAGAGCGAAGTTGATTTCGTCGCTATCAGTTTTTGGAATCTCTTATTTTTTCGTTCTGTTAAGATCCGAATCACTAGCTAGTTTTGGGTATCTCCCAATTGCGATAATCCTGGGGTTTTTTATTCCTGATGTTCTTCTTTACAATAAAGTTGCAAAGAGACGGGAAAAGTTTGAAGAGACTCTGCCGGATTCCATAGATTTACTCACAATGTGCGTTAGTGCCGGTCTAGCATTTCCAGCAGCATTGGCAAAAGTCTCAGAGATTCAAAGCGGTCCAGTACCAGAAGAATTCTTGCGCGTAAGGGCTGAAGTCCAATTGGGTAAAGACAGAAATGAAGCATTACGCGAAATGGCTGACAGAATGAAAGTGGATGCATTGCGGAATTTTGTGAATGCGGTTTCACAAGTAGATCGATTTGGGATTCCGATTTCTGCTGCTCTCCAGGAACAATCTAAAGAATTGCGTGCCGAAAGAAAAGCAAGGGGTCGAGAAAAGGCCCAAAAGGTTCCGATCAAGATTTTAGGACCAGTCATGCTCTGTTTTCTTCCCTGTGTACTGCTAATTGTGCTTGGGCCTGCGATCATCGGAATCCTGGGAGCATTCTAAATGTCCGTTTTGTCCACTCTCCGCGACAAATTACGCCCCCGAACGTAGTAGCGAGTAGAGGCGGTGACGACTGACTCTGCAAGACTAAACCGGTATACAAATAGGGGCTCATTTAAGTGGCAATTCGCAAGAAAACTGCTTCCGCAGGTCTGAAGGTCTGGACCGTTGCGGAGCTTGGTGCTTTCTACACAGAGCACCGCAGCGAACTCGTTGCCCACGCCTCACGTATCCTGAAAGACAACGCTCGCGCTGAAGAAGTAATCCAAGACGCCCTAATCAAGGTCATGCTAGCTGCCCCTGAGCTTGAATCCGCAGAGCATGCCCTTGGCTACATGCACCGCACAATCGAAAACCTCTGCATCGATATCTTCCGTATCGAAAGCCGTCGCCCTAACCTCGTAGTTATCGACGATGCCACCGCCGAGCTTGAATCCCAATGGATCGACAACAGGGATCACGCCGATGTAATCGCCGCCGCTGATGATGCCGCGATCGTCCGCCAGGCCCTTGCCATGCTCTCACCTGCAGAGCGCGCCGCACTTGTTATGTGGGAGATAGAAGGTCGCTCCACCGAAGAAATTGCCGCCGAACTCGGTATCAGAGAGTCTGCAGTGCGCCACACAGTTTCCCGCGCCCGTACCTCACTACGCCGCGTAATGTCAGAGCTCGTAATAGATAAAGAGCGTGGCCTAACCGCTCTCGACATGCTTTCCACTACCTACAAGAAGTCCGCAGAGATCGCCAAGAAATCCAGCAAGGCTGCACTTTCTTTGATCCTAGTCTTCTTCGCATTCCTTGGCTTCAACTCAATGCCAACCGATTCCAATCTTCCGAACATCACTGCAGAAGAAACCGTTTCTTCCACCGAAACAGCTGGCGAGACCGCAAAGGCCACCGAAGAGAGCCCAATGGCTACCCCTTCCGCTACCGCCTCAGCCTCCACTTCTGCAACCGCAGCTGCCAAGTCTCAGCAAACAGTTGTGAACGCCAAGGCAGCTTCATTTAGCTTTACTGGTCTTGATAAGAATGGTGTTCCAACCGGATTCACTGTTACCGACTCAAGTGGCGCACTTGGTTCCTTATATATAACCAACCGCCAGCCAGTGCTTTCCGAGACAGAGCTGATTCTGTCCCAGGTTGCCAAGACCGACACAGGCGCTGTCAATATCTTCCTTTCCCAGCAGCTCATCAGCGACTCCCGTGGCTTCGACTACCGCCCTTCCGTCTCCTACGGCAAAGCAGGAATGTGGGCCCCTCTAGTAACTTCAGTCACATACCTTGATTCTGAGCGTCTCATGAGCGGTAATTACTTGGTTACCGCCATTATTAAAGTAGAATCTGAGGTGGAAACAACCATTGTGATCCCAGCGACCGCCTCTGGTCGGGATCTTATTCAGGCGCCACGGCAGGTAATTACCCGCCTCGTACTGAACCCAGGAAAAACACAGATTTTGGCGCAAGCCATCCAAGTGATTGAAAAGGTAGGGAAGTAATGAAATCTTCCCGAATTAGTTGTCCTCGCCGCGTCCGGATACACGGTGGGGAATGTGGTGCAGTAGCACGTGCATTGCATCACAAGGCGCAGAAAGATGCACTCATGATTCATGAGTGTGAAATTTCTGCTCCAGCCGGATTCAAGAACGTCTTGAATCCGACTTTTTCTGAAAGGAAATAAATGTCTACAAAGACAACTCTCAAGCGCATCGCGCTTGTTGCTGTTTCTGCGTTGGGCTTTGGTCTCTTGTCGGTAATTCCGGCAAAGGCTGCAGTTGGCGGAACTGGCTTCCAGTACACCACCGCAACAGTCCCAACTTCGGGTTCAGTCACAGCCAGATTTGATTGGACTGGCTCCTCTTCCGATGACATCACCACTTCGTTTTCAACAGGAAGTGCCTTGACCACTTTCTCATGGAAAGTGATTGAGCATTCCTCAAATGTGACGGTTGGTACTTACTCTGCCGTCAACACCGCAACTGCGCCAGCTTTTGACAAGACTGATGCCAACCCAGGTTGGGCATTGATTAGAATCACAGCTACAAGCGCTGTTGCTGGAACTGGCGTTCTGGTTCTTACTTCAACAGCAGGAGTGACTAATACAACTTTCACCGTATCTGTTGTAGCTGCAGGATCTGGTTCAACTGCACCAGCTGTTCTCAACGCAACCGACACTCCTTGGGATGTTAAGTCAGGTTCGACAAACGTGACCTACTCCGCAACAACTCCAAGTAGAGCAAGCCTTGCTTCAATTTCTGCAGCAGCAACGGTAACTTCTGCAACGGATATCGTTAAACTTGTTGCAAATTTCAACACCGTTAAGAAAGATGGAAGCGGCTCTTATCGCTATGTCGAAGTTACCGGTAGCACCATTGCTGCGGTAGCAGGTGGCATGGTTATTGATGGAACTGCTAATAGCGCTACTCGGGCATTTGCACCACTAAGTGGAACAATCTCGGCAGCCGAAGTTCATGTAAATGCGGCAACAGCAGGAACAATTACTGTCAAGTACATTGATCGTTCAATCGTTGCTTCAACAACCCCATTCCTAGGGACAGGCACTCAGTATGTAGACACAGTTCTACAAACAGTAACCTTTACAGTTAGTTCTCCATCCGCTCTGATCGCTCAAATGTCAACCTCTTACATCAATGCATTGCATAGCTCAACAACGGGTGTAGCAACAAACAAGCCTTTGTACACTTCCTATGCATTTGGTGATTGCGATGGTGCAGGCGTTGGAATCACACCATGTGATCAGACCATTCTTGCTCCTGCAGCACTTGCTGGTGTTGGTGGAGTAGTTTCAGGCGCTGGTACAGCTAAGGCTGTAATTCAAGTTAATCTAATGGATGCAACTGGTGCCGCTTTGGTAGGAACACTTCCTGCCGTTGGTGCATCAATTTCAGGCCCTGGAACACTTTCGATTGGAACTTCTGCTAACGCAGATGCTTCAACCGGTCGTTCATTGTCTGCAACAGCAGCTCCTGCTTCAACCTTCTACATCAATGTTTTCTCTGATGGAACCAGCGGTGCCTCAACAGTCAGCATTCTTGTTGGCGGATCCGTTTGGACCACTAAGTCATTGAAGTTCTACACAACTCCTACAACTGTAACTGCGACTCAGGGCCTAAAGGTCGTGAAAGCCAATACAGTTTCTGGTTGCGTTGGAATTTCGTGCGATGACTCAGATGTTTCTAACACTGTTGCTGTGCAGGTATATGCAACAGATGCTAATGGAATTCCAGTTCCATTCCGTTCATACTCAGTTACTTCCTCCGATTCAACAGTTCTACTTGGCGCAGCAACAGCTGCTCAAGGAAATGCTGCAATTGCTGATTACTTGGGTGCTAACTGGTACACAGTTTCATCAACATTTGGAGCAGCCTCTGGTGCGTCAGCAACATTGACATACACCACGGCATTGACCTCCACAACAAACCTCTCCTCATCTGCTTTGAAGTTTGCAATCGGTGGCGCACCAGCGTCTGCCTCTCTTGCGATTTCAACAGGTGCAAATGTTGGAGACAAGGGAACCATGACAATCTCTGTTAAGGATGCAAGTGGAAATGCAACTTATGATGCAGACCACACCTTGGCATTGACTTCATCTACAGCCCTAACAACAGCTCTTGGACAGATTGATTCAACAGGAAACCCAATTGCTGTTATTGATGGAATGTCAACAATTGACTTCTTCAATCCTCTAGTGGCCGGAACAGTTAGCGTTACAGGTCTAGTTTCAGGCTTGTTGCCAGTTTCTGGTTCTTTCACAGTAGCAAATGATGCAATTGACGCTGCAGTTGATGCCGCAGCGGAAGCAATTGATGCTGCTAATGCCGCAACTGACGCTGCAAACCTTGCAGCTGAGGCAGCAGATGCTGCAACTGTTGCTGCTGAGGAAGCACGCGACGCAGCGGATGCTGCTACAGCAGCGATTGAGGAACTTGCAACTCAGGTTGCGACCTTGATGGCAGCTCTAAAGGCCCAAATTACGACCTTGGCTAACACTGTCGCCAAGATCGCTAAGAAGGTAAAGGCATAAGTAGTTTGAGCAGAAATCGTATCTAGCTCATTCTGACCTGGGCCCCCCTCTGCAAGCTGCAGAGGGGGGCCCAGGTGCACTTTCGAGGCAACGGAAATTATGTTCATTTCGAGGGCAGAAGTAGAACTCTTGACTAGTGCCTGAGTATCGCTAGACTTCTCACATCTAGTTTTAAGGGAAGGATGGTCCTATATGACCAGTTTCAATTCGGGAAAATTTAAATTTTTCCTCTCACTAGTTTCAAGTTTTGTCATGCTTATAGGTCTCGCTCCAATGTCGCAAGCAAAGGCGGGAGATCCGGTCATAACCGAACCAACTTCGCAATCAATCCCTGAAAACACTTTAGACGGAGTCACATACACCTCCGATATCGATGTAACTTGGACGCTAGCAGCAGCTGGCGCTGGAGATGCTGGCGATGTTACCTATCTTGAAATTGGTTCGTCAACTGCTCGATCTGTGACAATTCGTTTTAAGTTGGCACCTGATTTTGAAACGCCATTAGATAATGGAAGTAACAACACTTACAAGTTCAAGTTACAAGCGTTTAAAGTAGGAGACGCGACTAAGAAATCTGAGCCGACTTTGACTATTTCAGTATCAGATGTCGACGAAACGGCACCAACCATCACGGGGTCTAACTCTCTGACTGTAGAAGAGAATTCTTCCTCTGCGACTATTCTTGAAGATTACAATGCGAACGAGACAGTGACATGGACACTAGAAGGCGTTGATGCCTTACTATTTACAATCAGTGCATCGGGAGAGTTGAAATTAGTCAGTTCCCCTAACTATGAAGATAAAAGTTCTTACGCAATTACAGTGGTTGCAACAGATTCAGCCTCAAACAAAGCAACTTTGGAAGTTGCTGTAAACGTCACTGACGTCGATGAAGTCCCACCAGTAATCTTGTGTGATAGTTCTGATTGCGGCGGATTCTTGTCAATTGATGTTCCAGAAAACAATACGGGAGGTGTCATCTACTCCTTTGATTCAGATGAGCCCGTTACTTGGACAATTGAAAATTGCACTGCGGAAACCTGCGCATCCGGAGATAAGAATTTGTTTTCGATTAACGCGTCCGGAGATCTCTCTATAGACCCGATTGAATTTGATCCAACACCTGGACTTGGTGAGGGAAATGATAATTCATACACGGTTGTAATAGTCGCCACAGATTTATCGGGCAATAGCACAACCTTGGAGTTCAACGTCAACGTAACGGAAGTTGATACGGTTGCACCAACCATCACAGGCACTTCATCAATCTCTGTATCTGAAGACGTTGACATCTCCACCGTTTTAGCAACCTACTCCGCTAATGAAGCTGTTACTTGGGCATTGGAGGGTGCAGATGCTGCGTCCTTCGACATTAATGCCTCGGGAGAGCTTCGTCTTGAAGTAGCCCCAGATTATGAAACCAAGAGCAGCTACTCAGTAACAATTACTGCCACCGATGTTGCTTCCAATTCATCATCAATCGAAGTCTTAATAACGATATTAGATGTTACTGAAGCTGGGGGAGGCGGAAACGACGGTGACCAAACACCTTCAGAAGATGCCAAAAAGATTATCGAAGCGAAGTTAATAAGAGAAGTAACCGACGCACACTCAAACCTAAAAAACTCGCTGGTAAATTCCATTGCTCAGTCCGGAATCAAAGCCATGGTTAATCCTCAAGATCTAATCTATTTGGCAGTACCTGGTCTCAATAGTGAGAATGTTGGTCTGATCCACAAGTCATTTTCGGCCTCGAAGTTAGCGGACACATTAGATGCCTTTATTGCGTATGCGAAGAAGTATTCAATAGTTTCGAGACTGGCAACAGTGGGCTTGACCAAGGGCGTCACTCTCAAGGAACTTCAGATATTGGGATTAGTCGATTCCAACTCTTCTGCCGACGCAAGCCTTTTGAGAGCCCTACGGGCAGTTCCGGTTTCCGACCGAGACACCGTTGAAGAACTTGAGAAGGTCATAGCTTCCCTACTAGCCTCGAAATAGGCACACTTAGTGCCCATGAGTGGCTATTCTTCAATGTAGGATTTGGCCACGTTGGTCACAGATTGATAAAGAAAGAGTAGGTATGAAAAAGTTCTTCAGTAGCATGCTGGTGGTTGCAATGGCTCTCTTCGGGCTAACAACTTTGCAGATGCAATCAAGTAATGCGGATAGCCAGTATGGAATTGCCTGGACAGCAAGCGTGGCCGGCGATGTTTGTAACTTGACCGTTACAGTGAGCTCCGCAAAGAGAATAAATGGCTTAGTTAGTTACTCATTTGATGGCGACCTAATGGGTTTAACTTTCAATTCAGCAAATGGAACTTTTACTGGTTCTAGCCCTGTCGGTGGAGTGATCTCTGGGACATATGCTGGCTACAAAGCTGATCACACTATTTTGGATCCACACGAGTATGTGGGAACGGTAGAGTTCAGCGTTGGAGCCTGTGTTGTAGCTCCGCCTCCAACTCCTTCCCCAACCCCAACTCCAGTGGTGATTTTGTCAGGAAATAACATTTTCACTGTTTTCTATGATCCTCAGGGTGGAAGCACACCTAAGTCTCAGGAAAACTTTGTATTGGGTGGAGATGCTTTGGAGCTACCAAAAGCTAATCGTGAAAAATGCACATTCAATGGTTGGTATACATCTCCAACAGGTGGAGTAAAGGTTGAATCCCCATTCAAGCCTACCGTCGGTGCAAATATCACTCTATATGCTTCATGGAACTGTGTTGTTGCCACACCAACACCAACACCAACACCAACACCAACACCAACACCAACACCAACACCAACACCAACACCAACACCAACACCAACACCAACACCAACACCAACACCAACACCAACACCAACACCAACACCAACACCAACACCAACACCAACACCAACACCAACACCAACGGTGAGTAGCTTGGAAGTAGTGGTGTACTTCCCTTGGGATGTAAGAACTTTGACAGATTCTGCACAAGCTAAATTAGAGGATTTCATTTCACGAATTCCGGCTAACGCAAAGAATGTCAAGATCGAAATTGTCGGTTGGGCTCAGGTGGCCAGAAATTCTGACTATGACCTAGTACTTTCAACTGACCGGGCTAAATCTGTCCGTAAGTTCCTACGTCAAAATGGCTTGGAAGATGTTGAATTCTCAGTCGCCGGTAAAGGCTGGGATGATGACACCAAAAAATCTCGACGAGCAGAGGTAAAGATCACCTTCGAAATCTAATGAGATCTATATTCTGATGGGGTTGCGGTGAAAGCTGCGGCCCCATCAGCTATTTTCAAGACAAATTATGAATTCTCCGGAAGCTTAACTATTAATGAAGTAAATTAGTGAATCAAGTGGAAAAGAGAATACCTTTCGATTATGGGAACGCGATTTCCGATTGCAGAAACAATTTCAGTATTTCTAGTTGTAGTAAGTGTCATGTCAATTCATTCACTGACATTGAGAAAAATACCGCCAAGCAGAACTGCTAAGGCGTCGGCTGCTTCTTCACTTTTAGTTTCGCTATTTGTGATTTTTCAATTAATTGATGAAAATATAGGTTTTGCTTTTCTAATCCCTTTCGCAATAGCTACTTATTTTGTGATTTATATCGATATTCAGACTCAAAGAATTCCGAATTTCATCAATCTAATTTTGGCTCTGACCATGACGATAGCGGTGGTGGTTTGGAGATTTTTTAATCAAGATTGGCAGATATTTCCGATAATTATCGGAGGAGTTACGCTTTTTATTATTTACTTTGGGCTCAATCTCGTGAGTAGAAATCGACTAGGAATGGGAGATGTGAAACTGGCCTACGCAGTAGGAATGGCGTCGGCATCATTTGGCATTTCTGGGATGATCCTTGCAACACTTTTTGCTTTTGCCCTTTCCGGCATGTTCGCACTAGGGCTATTAGTGAGTAAGAAAGCTAATTTAAAAAGTGAATTTGCCTTTGGTCCATTTATGATTGCAGGAACCTGGCTGTCTTTACTAATGCTAAGTTCTTTTCTGTAGATTTGAAACAGGTTTCAGTTTATTTGCGAACAGTAAAAGCCAAACGAATTAGCAGCAGTAAAGCTTCGCCAATTATATCGAAGGTCATCTTGCTTTCACCTTCAGCGCGTTCAATAAATGTGATGGGAACTTGAGCAACTTCAAACCCGGTCTTCTCAAGCAGAATTGCACTTTCGATTTGAAATCCATACCCACGGCTAGAAATTTCAGAGTGAGTGACTTTTGCTGCAGCTGATTTACTTAAAACTCGAAACCCTGAAGTTAAATCAGATAATTGAGAATGTAATAATACTTTTGCCACTCGATTGGCCGATATTGAAAGCATCCGTCTGGAAAATGACCAACCTATAGTCCTACCTCCCGGTATCCATCTCGACCCTATCAAGAGGTCTATCTTCGGGTTATTGTCGATAAACCTAGCCAGACTGATCAAATCTTCAACGCGATGAGAACCGTCGGCATCCATTTCGATTATCCACGAATAATCTCTTTCTAAGCAATATCTAAATCCGGAACGATAGGCTTCGCCCAATCCATTCTTTTCTTTGCGATGTATAACTGCAATATTCCGGTATTTTTCAACATACGTTTCAGCTATTTGGCCAGTGCTGTCCGGTGAATTATCATCAACTACTAGAACATCAAATTCAGATTTGGATAGCTGATCCAGCAATTTAGGCAAACTCTCAGCTTCATTAAAAGTTGGAATGATTACAATTTTGGAAGCCTCATTCAGTCTGTGCGACACGATGCTTATGCTATAGGCAAGACAGTCGTTAACATTAATACAAAACAGGCGAAGTAGTTTAAGGACATTCGGTTTTCTTCACTTAGACAATTTACGATTTGATGTTGAATATATGGTTTCCGATCTTGTTTCTCGGTTTGGTTACCAAGTTGAATAATTAAATTCCGAATATTGTTGGGATCTTACCGTTGCTAAGCCCCAAGGCCCTTATCTAGCAGACTAACCCGCTCTATTTCTAGTCAGCAAGATGCCCGGTGACCTGAACGTAGCGATATGACTGAATTGTTGGGTCAATCGATGTACCCTGCTTCTCAACAGTTCCCGGAAGAGCCAAAGAAGTAATAAGTCTCTTTGAATTCAGATAAGTGACCTGCGACACTGGTCAGGGCTCGGCTCTCAAGGGCGGGGGTAGTTACTGGAAAATGACCCAGAGGGTATGATTGCAGCTGCTAAAAAGGTAAAAAATCTAGTGAAGGTGAGCGCTATGAGAACTGCAACTTTGAAGGCTAAGAAACTGGGCTTTTTCATTCCCATTCTTTCACTCATTGTAGTTTTCTCAGCTTACCCAGCATCTGCCAAAACGGAAAATGTAAGTTCTTACATGGTAATTTTCAAAGATAACACCCAGTCATCTCAGGTTGCAGCCGTTGCTAGAGAGCTTGGTATCGAGTCCAAATTCTCCTACCGTTCCCTATTTCGTGGTTTTTCTGCTGATCTAAACGAAAGTCAAATTCAAGCCTTATCAAGAAATCCACAGATAAGTTCTTTAGAACTAGATGGGGAAGTTAGCATCTCGGAGACTCAACTAAGTGCCACTTGGGGAATAGATCGAATTGATCAGAGAACTTTGCCTAGAAGCGGAAGCTATGTATACGGAAGTAAAGGTCAAAATGTTAGAAGTTATATTGTCGACACTGGGGTTCTAGGTACTCATCAAGAATTTACCGGCAGAATGCTAACTGGATACACCGCTATTTCAGATGGTCGCGGCACTACTGACTGTAATGGTCATGGTACCCACGTGGCGGGAACAGTTTCGGGCACAACCTATGGAGTTGCAAAAGAAACTTCGGTGGTTCCGGTCAGAGTCTTGGACTGCAATGGATCTGGCAGTTGGTCAGGAGTTGTGGCTGGATTAGATTGGATTGCTGCGAATCACCCATCCGGCACGGCGGGTGTTGCAAATATGAGCCTTGGTGGAGGCGCTAACACCACTGTAGATAATGCAGTTACAAGACTTGTTAACGCTGGAGTTACAGTGGTAGTTGCTGCAGGAAACTCAGCTAAAAATGCCTGCAATTTTTCACCGGCAAGGGCTGCCTCTGCTATAACAGTTGCGGCAAGTACTAGCGCAGATGCCTTGGCCAGCTACTCTAATTTTGGAAGCTGTGTCGACATAATTGCCCCAGGTACATCCATTACCTCTGCTTGGTACACAGGCACTACAGCGACTAGCACGATTAGTGGCACATCGATGGCTTCGCCACATGTGGCAGGTGCTGCTGCCTTATTACTAGAAGCTGGAAATGCCACCCCGTCGGTTATTACCTCGAGCTTAATTGCAAGTTCCACATTGAATCGCATAACACTTTCTTCAGCGGCCTCTACTGCTGGAACTCCAAATAGACTGCTTTACACGAATCCTCAATACACCGTTACCTTCTTTAACAATGATGGAACTTCAAACTCCACATCTCAAACGGTAGTTGCAGGTGAACCCTTAACTCTTCCTACTGTCACCAGAACTAATTTCACTCTTAATGGTTGGTACACAGATGCCTCAGCTGGCACCAAGGTAGGCGACGCCGGTGGTTCTTACACACCAACCAGCTCTACTAATCTGTATGCACAATGGACCGCTGATGCCAATCCTCAATACACCGTTACCTTCTTTAACAATGATGGAACTTCAAACTCCACATCTCAAACGGTAGTTGCAGGTGAACCCTTAACTCTTCCTACTGTCACCAGAACTAATTTCACTCTTAATGGTTGGTACACAGATGCCTCAGCTGGCACCAAGGTAGGCGACGCCGGTGGTTCTTACACACCAACCAGCTCTACTAATCTGTATGCACAATGGACCGCTCAAGTGGTTCCCAGTGCTCCAGGGCTTGTTACAGCATCCCCATCGTCCACTCAGAGTCGTGCTATAGACGTTCAATGGCAAGCTCCACTAAGCGATGGTGGAAGCACAATTCTTCAATACGAAGCTCGTGCTTTTTCAAAAAGTAAAGGCGGTAAATTAGTATCTCGCTGTCTTGTTGCGAGCTCCTCGTTGAATTGCAACATATTGAATTTGAGATCAGGTGCAACATACTTCGTTGAAGTTGTAGCAATAAACGCAATTGGAAGTAGCCCTGCCTCCTCACCAAGAGTTCAGGTCAGAGCTTCTTAATGATTCAGGCCAACTAGAAAAGCCTACGTGTCCCAAGTAAATAGCCAGCGGTATTTTAAGTTGAAGGGAATCGAAGTTGAGAACCTTATTTACACTAATCGGTAAAGGTGCAACTCTCTTGGCCGCTTCATCATTGCTAGCGGCTATAACCGCAGCAATCCCAGCTGAGGCAGCGGTAAAGGCTGGCTCTTCATGTTCAAAGGTCAACACTAAGACCCGAATCGATGGAGACCGGTACGTCTGCACCAAGAATCCAACTGTTAAGAATTCCAAACTGACCTGGGTATGGGTGGGCTGCATTGAATCAAACAAGCTTTATTTGGAGTCCAATGTTAGATTAAAGAACATCACCGAATCCGCGGCTCAGGCAATAACCATGCTTGACTCAGAAATTGCAGCACTAAAGACCGAGGCTCCCAAAGACGAAGCTGATGCAAAGGTATTTGACCAAAAGGCAGCTGATGCAAAGACAAAGCAAGCTGATGCATTAGCTAAGGCAAAAGCTGCCTCAGATGATGCCGCCCGGGTTGGCGCGACGACTACTGCAGGTAAGTCGTACACAGCCGCCGCAGATCAATGGACTAAAGCGGCTCGTAGTTATGAGCTGGCGACACGAAACTTTGAAAGATCAGCGGCAAGCCTTCGTGACAAAATAAATGAGGTAGCTAAGAAGGAAAAGCAAAAGCTGAACGTCCTGCAAACTGTTGAAAACTCAAAAACTGAGGTGGCTTCCACCAAGCAAAATAGAAAAAACGCTTGTCGCCCTGGTTTGTAATGCTTTTCAATTAAGCACGATCTTGATCAGTGCTCGACAGTCAATTTTCGCAATTCATATTCGACCATCAAAGCAGCTAATTGTGGCGCCAAAGTCTTTGGTTCCCAATCTAGCAATTGCTTGGCTTTGGAGTAGTCTCCAATGAGAGAGTTGACCTCGGTAGGTCTTAGCAAGCGCGAATCAAATTCAACGTATTTCTGCCAGTCAAGGCCTACCTTTGAGAATGAAAAATCAAGAAATTCTCTTACAGTGTGACCAACTCCCGTTGCCAAAACATAGTCGTTGGGATCTTCCGCTTGGAGCATTCTCCACATGCCTTCAACAAATTCCGGTGCGTACCCCCAATCCCTAACAGCATCCAAATTTCCAAGCGAAACAGATTTAGCTTTCCCATGAGCAATTCTTGCTGCAGCTACCGCAATTTTCTTGGTTACAAAAGTCTCTCCTCGACGTTCTGATTCATGGTTAAAGAGTATGCCGTTGCAAGCAAAAATACCGTAGGCCTCTCGATAATTCACAGTCATCCAATAGGAATAAAGTTTCGCTGCGGCATATGGAGATCTTGGTCGAAACGGGGTGTTTTCATTTTGTGGCGTAGGAGTAGATCCAAACATTTCCGAAGAAGAAGCTTGATAATACTTAGCAGGAACTTTAGTAACTCTTATTGCCTCTAATAATCTAGTTGGGGCCAGGCCAACACTATCGGCCGTATATTCCGGTTCATCAAACGAAACTCGAACATGGGACTGAGCTGCCAAATTATAAACTTCGTCAGGTGCCAGCCTCTCCACTAATGTAACAAGTCTGGATCCATCAGTCATGTCACCATAATGCAAAAATAATCTATTGTTATAAACGGATTCATCTTTCATTAAGTGATCAATTCGATCGGTAGTGAAAGTTGAAGAACGCCTTATAACTCCATGAACTTCATAACCTTTACTCAATAATAACTCCGCTAGGTAGGAGCCGTCTTGACCAGTGATGCCCGTAATCAAAGCCTTCTTCATCTTTGCTCCCCCATCAATCCCAATAGTTATCTTGGAATCAATCATCTGGAGATAGAATACTCGCTGACAAGCCAAAGCACTACCAAGGGAGTAACGAAAATGACTAACTTACTTACTCCTCAAACAGCTTTGATGATTACGGGACGCAGCGGACTAGTGGGATCTGCCCTGTGGCGTTATTTCCAGAACTTAGATTATTCGAAATTAATTGGTGCAAGATCTAGTGAATGCGATCTTGAAAATTGGCAGCAAACTCATGATTTTTTCCATAAATATCGCCCCGAGGCAGTAGTAATGGCAGCAGCTAAAGTCGGTGGAATTCAGGCGAACGCAACATTTCCTGTCGATTTCCTTGAAAAGAATTTATTGATTCAACTAAATGTTTTAAGAGCTGCTCACTCGTCGGATGTAAAGAAACTCCTGTTCTTGGGCTCATCATGTATTTATCCAAAAATGGCTAATCAGCCAATATTGGAGACTGAGTTGATGAATGGGGAACTCGAAGAGACCAATGAGGCTTATGCGATAGCAAAAATATCCGGGATATTTCACGTTAAGGCTTATCGAAAACAATATGGACGTAAATGGGTCTCTGCCATGCCAACGAATCTTTATGGGCCAGGTGACAACTTTGAGGCCATGAGTAGTCACGTTATGCCAGCACTGATTGCTAAATTCCACCAAGCCCGTGTACTAGAAAAGCCATTTGTTACTGTTTGGGGAAGCGGAAAACCCAAGAGAGAATTTCTCTTTGTTGATGATCTGGCAGAAGCCTGCCACCTCGTTTTGGACAAATATGACAGTGATGAGCCAATAAATATTGGCTATGGGGAAGACATTAGCATCGGCGATCTTGCTCACTTAATTTCTGATATAATTGGCTTTAGCGGTGAGATTCAATTTGATACTAGTAAGCCTGACGGAACCCCACGTAAATTGCTAGATTCCAGAAAAGTAAACTCACTTGGCTGGAAACCACGAACTGCATTAAAAGATGGAATAGCTAAAACGTATGAATGGTACAAGAAGAGTTTTGAAGCCAGTTAGCACCATCGGAATAGTTTTGTTCGAAAAATTGTTTCTGAGATTGTGTATTTCTAGCCAATAATCAAGCTAAGGATGGGAGAAAACAGCAAATTTTGATTCCTTGACATTAGATGATGTTGCAGAACTGACCTGGAAAGTACTTCCTGCAACACCAAAAACAATTGAAAACTACCGCGGCGCATACAAAAGAAACTTAAAAGCTAATTTGGGAAGTAAGAAAATTGGCGAGATTTCAAGAGCTGAAATACTTAATAACTTGGCGGGACTTCAACCTCCAAACTACTTTCAGACACTTATGGCTCTTCGTGTCATTTACAGAGAAGCCCTAGCTCGCGAAATAGTAAATGACTCACCTCCGGCCAAGATCAGACCGCCAAGAATCAATCCAAAGCCTCAGAAATTTCTGACGTGGGAACAGGTAAGAGACCAGAATTTTGGCAAACATGACTCGCATATAAAGTTCTTAGCCCTGCACGGGCTACGCTGGGGAGAGGCAGTTGCTTTGAGTGCTGATGACATTAAAGATGGGGTTGTAAACATAACTAAAAGTAAGTACGGCCCGACAAAATCTAAAGCAGGAATTAGAAAAGTTCCGTATATGGGATTCTTTAAACCTTTCCCCAAATCAAGACGAGCTATAGCTAATAAGTTATCTGAATCAGAGGTAACAATTCATTCCTTGAGAAAGACCTACGCTTATTTTTTAAAGACAAATAAGGTGCATGTGACAACAGCTGCGAAATTTATGGGTCATAGTAATCCATTGGTTACTTTAAAGATATACACACTTGTCTTGGATGATGAGGTGGAAACAGTTGGCAATGAACTAAGAGATGCTATTTATAGACATAGCATGAAGGAGTGATTATGAGAGAAGAGAAAGAAGAGAAGAGTCTTAATAAGTTGATCCACATTATGGAATCAGGGAGAATATTTCCGGTCCCTTTGGACTTTGCTGAATTGGAGGAAGAAGATTTACTTAAATGGTGCAAGAAAATTTACATAAGTTTTGTGGAAAAT
>Ga0208147_1000336_pt1 | contig 16846 bp, 24 predicted proteins | sample DEB3_08_DNA_FD_184520 | JGI IMG/M metagenome (GOLD analysis project Ga0208147, IMG submission 184520) | Aqueous microbial communities from the Delaware River and Bay under freshwater to marine salinity gradient to study organic matter... | ecosystem: Environmental > Aquatic > Marine > Coastal ... | reverse complement strand
CCCGGGCGATTCCTCTTTCAACATTTCTGCTTTCTCTAACAAGTCAATCAATTGTCCCGGGGTCATTCCATCTCCTTTATTTTTTCTGCCAGCACCCTGATGTACTCGCGTGCTTGTTCGACAGGCACTTCGGCGTGGTAGAAAATTAGCGCCGCTTCCACAAGTTTCGGGCTTTGTGGGGTGCTGGCGAACACCGCCCACAGGTACTCTCGTTTTGCGCTCATTTCAAACCTCCATACATTGACCACTCCCTAGCCTTTTCCACCATGAACAGCCCTTCGGCCCGGGTCATCTTGGATGAACGCACGAACAGTTCGCCATCCTCGTCGTAGCCAATGATCATCACATCGGTCAGGTCAGCCTTGAGTGCGGAGTGCAGCGCCTGCTCTGCGGTGTAGTTGGTGCTCGCCGGTAGGGCGATTACTTTCTTGTTGTTCATCAGTACCCCCACCGAATACAGAAGCACACCAGATACAGGTGCAGGACAAACTCGTTACCACTGCTCACGAACCCCACGGCAAAGCAGGGCCATTTGCGCGGCAAGAACTCGGTAGTCAGGTGCAAACTTTTTCTCATGATTTCTCCTTTGCTGCGGCGATCCCGTGGGCGCGCTCGACCTTGCGGACGATGATGGCAACCTGATCGCGGTAAAACATCGGCAGGCCGGTAATCATGTACGCTGGCTCAGAATCAATGATCGCCAGCACATCTTTCCTTGTCAGCGGCTGGCGCTGGGGCGGGGCGGATACCAATTCTTCACCGCGCCACACAGCACCACACACGCAAGTCAACTCACAGATGCATAGCGATTCAGGTTTGCGCTGGGGCGGGGCAAGATACAGCGGGCCGACCACAAACCACGTTGCGTCAGCGGTGACGATCTGGTCAGGCATGACGACACGGGTTCGCCCGGTTTCACTGTGCTGCCATAGGTGCGCCACCGGCTCCTGCTTTTCGGCCTGCTCAATGGCGGCGCGGAGAGCGGCGATGGCGTTTTGTCGTACTGGCAAAGTTGATTTGTGGGTAAAACCCCACTCGTCAGCAAAAAACTCCAGCGCCTCCAGCGCGGTCTTCATTGCGTCGATGCTCATTGCTTGCGTTCCTTCTCATCGCGGATAGCCGCCAGCGCCATACGAATGTCCGTGATCGCGTTCAGGCCCGCGATTAGCGCGTCGTCAAGCCGGTTCTCCAGCATATAGTTGTGGAGGTCTTTGAGGGCTTTCTCAGCCATCATCGTGGGGTAGGCGTAGTCAGGTTGCATCTTTCTCTCCTGCCGGGCAGTACCGGCCTTGATGACATTGGCCGTCGCACGGCGGGCATTTACGGCCCAGCCACGGTGGGCCCGAATCTGGATCGGCGAAGCCGTCCATCCAGGTGTACGCCAGCGCGGTAATACAAGCGCCGATGGCAAGCCCACAGAACATCCCTAGCGCGAAGCTCATGCTGCGACCCCCAGAAGGTTGACATCTCTGATCGCGCGCTTTTTATCACGGTAGCGCGCAGTTCGCTCGGCCTTCGTCATCCGCTGGCGCGGGGCGTCCTTGGCCTTGCCGATCTTGTATATCTTTGTGATATCACGCCCGCGCTTGTCTTTCTCCCAATGCGCGATGTGGCAGGCGCCAGCGCGGTACAGCTCACGCGCGTACTGCAAGACCGTGACATAGTGTAGGCCCGTCTCCTCCGCGATCTCCGCGCAGGAGAAGGTGCCGTGCAGCATCATCTCGACCATGCGCGCGTACAGCACGGCGCCCATCTTGACCTGGCTACGCCGGAAGGCGACATTAAGCGGCGGTTTCATCCAGTACCTTTTGCAGCGCGTCAATCAGGGTTTGTACCTGTGCCGGTGAGAGCGTGGTGTTCAAGGTGGCGTTCAAGCTGTGGATCGCAAAGCGAAGCTGTTTGTCGTCTTTGCTGATCAAGATGTTGTCGTAGCCGTGAGCGTTGATGCAGATGATTCCCATAGTGGACTCCAGTTGATTGAGGCTTGACTGTAACACAGTAAAAAACTTTTGCACAAGAAATTTTTTCGTGTATCATCCAGCCCATGCAACACTCAAACATCGTCGGCGGTTCGACCGCCAAGCGTGTCATCAACTGCCCGGGCTCTGTGAGGCTGGTGCAGAAGATGCCCCCTCAACCCAGCAGCAAGTACGCCGAGCAAGGCACGCTCTTGCACAACGCTATGGATGCGATCCTCTCTAGCCGAGTCGATGTGCTGGGTATGAAGTACAAGGATCAAATTCTCACGAACGAACTCTACGACGAGAAGATTGCTCCGGCGCTCGCGGCCCTTGACGAGCTAGGCGATATCGAATACGCGACAGAGACGCGCGTCGGGTTTGGCGATCTGCTGCCAGGCGTGTTCGGCTCGACTGACCTTGTGGGTCGTATCGGCAATAAGGCCGTCGTGCTGGATTGGAAGTTCGGCTCTGGCGTGCCGGTGCCTGCCGAGGAGAATGAGCAGTTGCTGTTCTACGCAGCCGCCGCGATGCGGACTGAATCGCTCAAGTGGGCCTTTGAGGGCGTGACCGAGATTGAGTGCATCATCGTACAGCCGCCCTTCACTAAGCGCTGGACAACGACTGTCGAGCGCGTCAAGCAGTTCGAGTTGGAGCTGGTGCAAGCCGTCAAGGCGGCGATGCAAGACGACGCCGAGCTGTCGCAGGGCGACCATTGTCGCTGGTGCGCCGCCAAGCCGATCTGCCCGCAGATGACCGGCGCTGTGGACCGCGCACTCAAGCAACAAATTATCAATCTGGATGTTGACACGCTGGGCCAATATCTGAAGAATGCTGATCTCTTGGAAGAGTGGATCAAGGATTTGCGCGCGTTGGCCTTTGGCCTGCTTGAGAAAAATGTGCAGGTGCCAGGGTATAAACTTGTATCGAAGCAAGCGCGTCGCAAATGGGCCAACGAGGAGAGCGCGAAACAAGCGCTCCTCTCGCTTGGTCTGAAAGAATCTGTCGTCGTCGAGACTTCGATCATGTCTCCGGCGCAGGCCGAGAAGGCGTTAAAAAAGCGCTTTAGCGAACTGCCCGAAGGTTTGATTAAGTCCGAGTCGTCAGGTACGACTCTCGCCCCGGTCGAAGACGACCGGCCAGCGGTGCAGTCGTTCGTCGGGCTGTCAAAAGCCCTTAGTAAACTGTGAAGGAAAATCATGTCCAATATCGTCAAGTTCTCCGGTGCTAACCTGCCGGCTGTTTCTTCCCTCTCCACCGCGCTTCGCACCATCGCCAACGATGTCAGCGCCTCGTCGTCGGCCATCATCAAGATGGACCGGACGGGGCATTGGGTCTTCGGCGCTGATCAGACCGAGGCCGAGGACGACGCCCGCTGGGCGGTCAACCCCTTCTCTTTCGTTCACGGCTTCATTGCCTGGGGCGACGGCGAAGTGCTGGCCGAAAAGCTCGGGCCTGTCACCGAGCCGCTGCCTGAACTCGAAGCCGCGCCTCCTGGCGCGAAGAAGGGTTGGGAGCCGCAGACGGGTTTGTCTCTGAAGTGCATCAGCGGCGGCGACGCTGGTCTGGAAGCGCGCTTTACCACGACTTCGGTCGGCGGTCGTCGTGCTGTGCAGACTCTGGCCGTGGCCATCGCGCAGCAAGTGGAGAAGGACCAATCCAAGCCGGTGCCTATCGTGCGTCTGAGCAAGGATCACTACTCGCACAAGAGCTACGGTCGTATCTATACGCCCGTGTTCGAAGTGGTGGAGTGGGTTGGTATGGATGGTGAAGGCGCTACTGAGGAGGCCGAAGAGGCTCCCGCTGCTGGCCGTCGTCGTCGTTCTGCCTAAGTGAGAACAGGGGGTGTCCAGAGTCTGGACGCCCCCGCCTTTTTATGATCCTCTGGATCGACTTCGAAAGCCGCAGCCGAGTCGATCTCGGCGCTAAGGGCGTCTACAACTACGCGCAGGACTTGAGCACCGAGGTGCTATGTATGTCCTACGCCTTTGACGATGGCGAGGTCGTCACATGGCTACCCGGCCAGCCGTTCCCGTCAGAAGTCGCGCAGCATACCGGTCTGATCTACGCTCACAACGCCGCGTTTGAGCGCCTGATCTTCTGGTATGTCTTGCAGCAGAACTTCAAACTGGAGCAGTTCTACTGCACCGCTACACAGGCCCGCGCTAACTGCGCGCCTGGTGGCCTGGAGGATGTCGGTCGCTTCGCTGGCGCGTCGATGAAGAAGGACCATCGCGGCAGTCAACTGATCCGGCTGCTGTCAATTCCTCGCGCTGACAGCACTTTCAACGACGACCCCGCGCTGATGGCCGAGATGGTGGCCTACTGCGAGACCGACGTCCGTGCGATGCGAGCCGTATCCAAGGCCATGCGCCCGCTATCCGCCGAGGAGCTGGCCGACTACCATGTCTCCGAGCGCATCAACGACCGGGGCGTGCTGGTCGATGTGCCGCTGGCTAAGGCCGCGATGCGCTACGCGCAGGACGAACTCGTCGAGATCGAGGAGCGCGTCGCAGAACTGACCGACGGCGAGATCACCAGCGTGCGCTCGCCCAAGATGCGCGAGTGGGTGCTGGCGCGTGTCGGCGAGCAGGCCAAGAAGCTGATGTTCGTCAACGACAAATACAGCATTGACAAGAGTGTGCGGGCGAACCTGCTCGCAATGGAGAATCCCGATGAGATACCGCCCGCTGTTGCCGAGGTCATCCAATGCGCGGACGACCTATGGGCGTCGTCAGTTGCGAAGTTCAGCCGCATGGCAGACCTGGCAGACGACGAGGATCACCGAGTCCGTGGCGCTTTTGTCTTCGCTGGGGGTTCCGCCACAGGTCGTGCATCGAGCTATGGCCTCCAAGTGCATAACTTCACTCGCAAGTGCGCTAAGGAACCTGACGAGGTTCGAACCGCTATGGTCCGAGGTCACAGTATCGTGCCAAAGTACGGACGACGAACCACCGATGTTCTTCGGGGAATGCTCAGGCCCGCACTAACGCCAGCGCCAGGCAAGAAGTTCGTCGTGGCCGATTGGTCGGCCATCGAAGGCCGCGTGAACCCGTGGCTGGCCGCGAGCAAGGCCGGCGATGCCAAGCTGGGCATCTTCCGCAACAAGCTAGACCCCTACAAGGTCAACGCCGCTGCGACCTACGGCGTGGCTTACGAGGCCGTCACCGACGAGCAGCGCCAGGTCGGCAAGGTGCAGGAGTTGGCGCTCGGCTTCGCTGGCGGTGTCGGCGCGTTCGCCGCGATGGGCCGCGCCTACGGCGTGCATTTCGAGGAGGCACAGGCCAAGCGGATCGTCGAGGCGTGGCGCAGAGCTAACCCGTGGTCAGTTCCGTTCTGGCAGTCGCTCGAAGAGGCGTACACCCGAGCGATGCGGAACAAGGGCTACGAGTTCAGCGCCGGGCGCGTGACCTACTGTTTCGACGGATTGCACCTCTGGTATATGCTGCCGTCTGGCCGCGTGCTATGCTACCCCTACGCTCGGTTGGAAAGCGAAGGGGTGACTTACGCCAAAGCATCGTGGAAACCAGCCGCAGACGCCAAAGAGTGGCCCCGCGCGCGTCTTTGGAAGGGTCTGGCCTGCGAGAACATCACGCAAGCCACCGCTAACGACATCCTGCGCTGCGCCTTACGCCAACTTGACAACGTGGTGCTTCATGTCCACGACGAAATCGTGATCGAGACGGATAAACCCGAGGATGTCAAGAGCATTCTCGGCGCTATCATGTCCACCTCGCCCACATGGGCAAGCGATCTTCCCCTGACCGCCGAGGTCAAAATCATGTCCCGTTACGGGAAATAAAAACGCCCGCTGGCAGGCGGGCGTAAAGGATCAACTCATGGCAACTAACTTCATGGATTATATGGTAAGTCTCGCTCCTGAAGGCGAGACTTTTTTAATTGTCAAGCAAAAACCACAGGGTGGCACTCACGCCGATGGCACACCCAAATGCACTTGGCCTGCGTTCTGGCCGACCGCCCGTCAGCGTGAGGGTGAATCGTGGTACGGCAACACCGCCAGCTTCATTTTGGATCGAATGGGAGATCGTCCGAGCGCCAGCGCCGCGAACTGCGAGTATGTGCTGTGCATGGTGCTGGACGATATCGGAACGAAGAGCAAAACCCCGCCGCTGCCTCCGACCTGGATCATGGAGACGAGCGAGGGCAACTACCAATGGGGGTACGCCTTTACCGAAGACCAGCCTACAAAGAACGACTTCAGCGCGGCGATCATCGCCATTGCCGCTGCCGGGTACACCGACGCTGGGGCCGTGAACCCGGTTCGCAATTTTCGCCTGCCGGGTAGCGTGAACATCAAACCGGGCCGCGATAACTTCGCCTCTCGCTTGGTCGAGTTCCACCCCGAGCGCGAGTACACCCTGCCGGGGATCTGCGACGCCTTGAATGTCGTGCCGGGTGAGGCCAGCGACGCATTTCGCCCGATCAAACTCGGCGACGATGGGAACGACGATGTGTTGGCATGGCTGTCCGATCAGGGCTTGCTGCTACGCAAACCCAACCCCGAGGGCTGGGCTGGGGTCGTCTGCCCGAACTCAGCCGAGCATACCGACGGCAACCCCGAGGGCCGCTACAACCCCGCCATGCGCGCGTACTGCTGCCTGCACTCGCATTGCACCGAGTTCGACTCGGGCACGTTCCTAAACTGGGTCGCAGAGCAAGGCGGTCCCCGGCACGCGCCGGGCTTACGTGATGAGCTACTGGTGTCGGCGATGTCTGATGCCCTCCAGAAACTGGAGGCCACACCTGAGTTCCCCGACGAAGCCGCGCGGGTGGTCGCAGAGACGGATAGGAAGGAGCGGGCGCGGCTCGAAAAGTCTGAGTGGTGGGACCGCTTCGCGTATGTGCAGGACGATGAAGCCTACTTCGACATTCAGGACCGCCGCGAACTGTCGCGCAGCACGTTCAACGCGCTATTTCGGCACATTGGCTGCAAGTCGATCCACAATGGCCGAAAGATCGAACCTAGCATCAGCTTCGACGAGCAGCGCCAGGCCAAGGGCGCGCAAGTGCTGGTGGGCATCACCTACGCGGCCGGCGAGGATGTCCTGATGCGCCGCGATGGTGACCTCTACGGCAACCGCTGGCGTAACGCAAGGCCAAACTCAGCGCCAGGCGACGCCTCGCCCTGGCTGCGCCATGTCGAGCGGATGCTGCCGGACGAAACCGAGCGGAACCATGTACTGAACGTCATGGCCTACAAGCTCCAGAACCCGCACAAAAAGATCAACCACGCGGTGCTACATATCGGCCACCCAGGGTCAGGCAAAGACACTATGTGGCAACCGTTCCTATGGGCCATTGGCGGTAAAGCATTGGCGAACGTCGCTATCGTTCGCAATGAGGAAATTACATCGCAATGGGGCTATGCCCTTGAGTCTGAGGTGATGGTGTTTGAGGAACTGCGCCAGGCCGAAGCTAAGGATAGGCGCGCGCTTGAGAATCACCTCAAACCCATCATCGCCGCGCCGCCGGAATACTTGCAAGTCAACCGCAAGGGATTGCACCCGTACCAAGCCCTAAACCGGGTGTTTGTCCTGGCCTTTAGCAATGAGCGCGTGCCCCTGTCGCTGCCGTCCGACGATCGGCGTTGGTTCGTCGTGTATAGCGAAGCCGGACGCATGAGCGATACCGAAGGCCAGGCCATATGGAACTGGTTCGAAACTGGAGGCCAGAGTGCGGTCGCAAACTGGCTTGCAGAGCGCGATGTGTCAAACTTCAACCCAGGGGCAGCCCCACCGTTTACTGAAGCGAAGGCCATCATGATTGAGCATGGCCGTAGCACGGCCGAATCGTATCTGGTGGACCTCATCCGAAACCGAGCCGGAGAGTTCGCCCGTGGGGTCGTCGCGTCTCCGTTCTATTCGCTTTGCGACCGCCTGGCCGGTGGCGCGCCGGCCGGCGTCAAAGTGCCCCAGGCCGCGCTCATGCACGCGCTGAGGGAAGCCGGGTGGGTTGACTTGGGCCGGATCAAATCACGCGCCAATGACGCGCGCAAGCACGTGTTTTGCGCGCCGGATATGGCAGAGAAAAGCCGGTCCGAACTAAGGGATATGGCAGAGGAAAACCCGGCGCCTTTAATGGTGCGGGTGAAATGAAGAAGGGGCCAATCGGCCCCTTTTCTATTTGCGTCCAATGATGATTCGGATCAATAGCGCTAGTCCGGCATACAACATTGCGCGTCTTCCTCGATATAGGCGATCACGTTCTGATCAAGAACGCCTAGAATCTCGGCGCCGTTGACCCTGGCCGATATCAAGAGGGAGCCACCCCGAAACCCGACGTCGTAATCCGGTTCCTGATACTCTAGTTCGCACTCAATAGCGACGTCGTCGCACGTTTTGTAGGTGTAGCTGTAAATGGTCATTCTATGTTCCTGGCGAGGCAATACTGGAAAACGGCATCTTCAACCGAAACCCCAGCATAGTAGTAGTGATGGACCGCATCCCAGTCCACCCGGCCAGATAAGCGCGGGTGAAGGGATAGCAGGGCATCGGAGAATTGGCCGATCCAATCGGCCATGCGTTGGGCTTTAGTCCTCATGGGCGATAACCTCCGGATAACTTGGATCCAGCATGGCCGCTGGGCGAGTGTAGGCGCCTAAATCGTAAGGCAGTACATGGGCGCCAGGGCCGTTTAAAACCGCATATTGCGCGATGTAGCTACCCACGGTATCGCCAGGCTTGAATTTCGGGAAACTGCGCTTCGCGGTATTGAGTTCGCGCTTACGCGCGGTCATCATTTTCTTAATTTCAATCATGGTTGCATCATCCATCCAAAGTAGATTATCCAGGGTGCGGCCAGGATGGCCGCGACAATCAACGCGTCGATTAGCTGTTTCATCTGACTAGCCCCATCAAAACTAGTTCTTCGAGCCCGTACACTTTATGCGCGCCACAATCGGTGCAATGGTACTTACGCGCGTCGGGTTCGACGCTATCGTGATCGGAACCACAGGCCAGGCAAAAGCCCGGATATTCGGATTGCTCCATTAGCTGGCGCGCGTGCGCGGCCGTTGGCCGATACTGCATCGCGCCGTTCTTTGCCTTGTACTCTACGATTCGCATATTGAACCCCTAGTTACCCGGGAAAGCCCCGGCCGATGCGGCCGCATGGCCGCATGAGCCGATGCTCTCCCTCACGCGGCCAAGCGGATATTGATCACCCGATGCCGGGATCCATGGGCCGGGAACCCGACGATGGTGGACCGCTGGCGTTGGCAGAGTTGGCATGTCGCGCAACTGACGTCGTCGCGTTGCGTTGCGGGACAGACGATCACGCGCCGGCCGGCCGGCGTAGTGCAATTGTCGGTTTGCGTGCTCGGCAGAACGACGACGACCGGCCCGGCGCCGGTATCGGCCAGGGCATCGGCGTCGGCCAGATCGTTCGCGCTTAGGTTGACCGTGAACCCCCATTCATTAGCCGTTTGGATCCATGAGAGAGACGCGCCGTCCCGGTAGTGGGTATAGGTGAATCCGCGCCGGCCGCGATTGGCCGCGACTAGCTGGCCAAGCCGGACCGGGTCGATTGTCTGGCCATCGCCCGGTAGGTCACCCGCCTGATTGTGGCGCCAGAGTTGGCCGTCGGGCAATTGGGCAATCTGGCCGGTAAACGTCTCCCAATCGGTCCCGCGTTGGCCATTGGACACTGCAGACCAATGAAGCGCGAGCGGGCCGCTGGCCGCGTAGCATTCCCCACGCATCGCGCAATCGGTCGGGCATGATGCCCGCTCGGTAGTACTGACCGGGATCGGACCAGTTTTCGCGTTGGCGGACTTGAGGGATAGGTGGACTCTCATGGTTTGCCTTTACTGTACTAAGCGCGGCCGGTCGGGCCGCGCGGGTTGATGGGTTAGACAATGAAGTCCGGGTGGCCGATGACGCCTAGGATGGGCGCGTATTCCATCAGCGCGGCCCGGCTCTTGTTTGTACGGGCCGCGCGGATCAGCGCGGAGAGCGAGCGAGCGACCGTGTCAGCCATGCCAAGCTTGTGATACATGATGATGTTGGCGATTTCGCGGAGTTCTGACTTGTTCATCATTGGCCTCTAGTGGATTGCATCGCGACGTTGCGATAGGATGATTGTAAAGGATTGTTGTTCTAGCAGTCTACAATACCCGACTAAATTGTGGGGCTGTGGTCCATGTGGTCAATCGTGTGGACCATGTTTTCGAGGGTGTTTGACCCACAGAAAAGCTAGGATTCATGCGGGTTGCGAGGGTTTGTGGTCCATGTGGACCATTCATTTTTCAAGTTATAAGAAAGTGTTATATATATGGGAAATGCCCGCGCATTTTGACGCCCGCGCATTTTGGCAGCGATTTAAAATGATGGTCCACATGGACCACATGGACCACAGAAATGCCCCGACCATGTCTGACGACTACTGTTCAATTCCGACGCAAGTTGACGCCCGCGCAACGGGCCGTGATCCTGGCCGCTGGCGATGGCGATATGACGCGCGGGTTCCATGAGTTGCTGGCCGTGTTCAGCCAGGCACGCGCGGCCGGATATCGGCCAGGGATGCCCCTGGATTCGGTCGGCTTAGTAACCAATGGGTCAGTAAAAGATTCGGCGCCGGGTATGGGCTAGATGGACCTTTCAACCCTCATGTCCTGATTGTTCTGTCCCCAATTTCCGGCCCGCTCGGCCCGCTCGGCCCGCTCGGCCCGCTCGGCCCGCTCGGCCCGCTCGGCCCGCTCGGCCCGCTCGGCCCGCTCGCGATTTGACATAACGCTCGTTGCATTGCTGGCCGCGCTGGCCGCGCTGGCCGGTGGCCGCGCTGGCCGCGAGACATGGGGGGGGAGGGTCTTGGCTGAAGGTCAAAAATTGCGGGTGCCTCCTCTACACTGAAGAAGTGAAAACGGCAAAATAGCCCTTTAGCTCTTGGGCCAATTGAAAAACCACCCTAGAATGACCCACATGACCTACAAACCGCCGGCGGTCCTGCCGAAAACGGAATATCAGCGCGTCAAAGAACTCAAGCGGATGCTCGTTGAGGGCAAAGGCGAGCGCGTCGTGCAAAAGGTGATCGACATCGCTTTGGATGACAACCATCCAAGTCAGATGGCGGCACTCAAGATGTGCATGGACCGAGCGCTGCCGATGAGCGTCTTTGAGAAGACCTCCGCGCAAAGGAGCGCGGTCACGATCAATATCACGGGGTTAGGCCAGGCGCCGGCGCCAGAGATCATCGAGGCAGAAGATGAGTGACCTGAACTTCAGCCTACTGCCCTGGCAGCAAGAGGTCTACGCTGATCCGACGCGCTTCAAGGTGATCGCTGCCGGACGGCGCTGCGGCAAGTCTAGATTAGCAGCCACCACATTGATCATCGAGGGGCTGCGCTGCCCGCAGGGTTCGGCGGTGCTGTATGTATCACCAACGATGGGGCAGTCGCGGCAGATCATCTGGGACTTGCTGCTGGACTTAGGGCGGGAGGTGATTCAGTCAAGCCATGTGAACAACTTGGACATCACGCTGATCAACGGCGCGAGGATCTATGTGCGCGGCGCGGACCGGCCCGACACCCTGCGCGGCGTGAGCCTGACCTACGCGGTGCTGGACGAGGTGGCGGACATCAAGCCCGAGGCGTGGGAGCAGGTGATCCGGGCCTCCTTGTCGGACAAGAAGGGTCGGGCGATGTTCATCGGCACGCCCAAGGGCCGCAACTGGTTCCATGACCTGTGGAAGTTGACGGACGACCCGGAATGGAAGAGCTGGCACTTCACGACCCAAGACAACCCGCTGATCGACCCGAAGGAGATTGAGTCGGCGAAGAAGACGCTCAGTACCTTCGCGTTCAAGCAGGAATACATGGCGTCTTTCAGCAACGCTGGCGCGGATGTGTTCAAGGAGGAGTGGCTCAAGTACGGCGAGGAGCCGCAGTACGGGAGCTACTTCGTGGCGGTGGACTTGGCCGGCTTTGAGGAAGTTGCCAAGCAGGCGGCGAATGCCAAGAAGCGCCTGGACGAGTCGGCCATTGCGGTGGTCAAGGTGACGGACGACGGCAAGTGGTTTGTCAAGGAAATTGAGCACGGGCGGTGGGACATCCGGGAGACGGCGGCGAAGATTCTGATGAAGATGCGCGACTACCGGCCCCTGAGCGTGGGGATCGAGAGGGGGGCGCTAAAAAACGCTGTTTTGCCGTATTTGAGCGATCTGATGCGAAAAAACAATGTGTTTTCGCATATAGTTGACCTGACGCATGGCAACCGGAAGAAGGCTGACCGGATCATCTGGGCCTTGCAGGGCAGGTTCGAGCATGGGAGAATCGTGCTCAATAGCGAGGAAGACTGGGACACCTTCGTGGATCAGCTTCTGTTATTCCCATCCCAGGGAGTACATGACGATTTGCCAGACGCGCTAAGTTACATCGACCAGATGGCAATAACTAGCTACTTCGAGCAGGAAGATAGCGACGACTGGGAACCCATAGATGTTATTGCAGGGGTCTGATATGGATCAAAACGAGTTCGACGAGCCTACGGAGAACGACAAAGAGCTAACCGCCTTCGTCGTTGACCATTGCGACCGCTGGCGCGACTACCGAAATGTGAACTTCTTGGACTCCTGGATGGAGTACGAGCGCATTTTCAGGGGTGAGTGGGCCGCAGAGGACAAGGTTCGGGACTCGGAGCGCTCGCGGATCGTCACTCCGGCGACGCAGCAGGCCGTCGAGACGCGCCATGCGGAGATCATGGAGGCGATTTTCGGTCAGGGCGAGTTCTTTGACATCTCCGACGACCTCAAAGACATCAACGGTAGCCCTTTGGATGTGGCTGTGCTGAAAGCGCAGCTCATGGAGGACTTCAAGCAGGACAAAATCCGCAAGTCCATCGACCAGATCGAGCTGATGGCCGAGATTTACGGCACCGGAATCGGCGAAATCATCGTCAAAACGGAAAAAGTGTTCGAACCGGCCACTCAGCCCATCCCCGGACAGCCCGGACAGGCGGCAATCGGCGTGGTGGAGAAGGATCGGGTGGCTGTCAAGCTCGTTCCGGTCAATCCGAAGAACTTTTTGTTCGATCCCAACGGCACCAGCATCGACGATTGCATGGGTGTGGCGATTGAGAAGTATGTTTCGATCCACAAGGTGGTCGAGGGCATCGAAAAGGGCATCTATCGCAAGGTCAACATCGCCCCGGCGTATGAAGACACCGATCTGGAGCCGACGCAGGAGCCGAGCCAGTACCAAGACGAGAAGGTTCTGCTGCTGACCTACTACGGCCTGGTGCCTAAAGAGTATCTGACCGAAGAAGACACCGATGTGGTGGAGCTTTTCCCCGATGACTCGGCGGCAGAGGACTACACCAACATGGTCGAGGCCATTGTGGTCATCGCCAACGGCGGGATGCTCCTGAAAGCCGAGGAAAACCCGTACATGATGAAGGACAGGCCGGTTCTGTCCTATCAAGATGATACGGTGCCCAACCGCCTGCTCGGGCGCGGGACGGTCGAGAAGTCCTACAATATGCAGAAGGCCATCGACGCTCAGGTGCGTAGCCATCTGGACTCGCTGGCGCTGACCACAGCCCCCATGATGGGCATGGATGCGACCCGACTGCCGCGCGGCGCTCGGTTCGAGGTCAAGCCTGGCAAGGCGTTCATGGTCAACGGCAACCCGTCGGAGATTCTCTACCCGTTCAAGTTCGGGCAGTCTAGCCCGGAGAACTTGACCACGGCCAAGGAGTTCGAGCGGATGCTCTTGCAAGCAACCGGCACGCTGGACTCGCAGGGCATGGTGAGTCAGGTCAACCGCGACGGCGCAGGGTTGTCGATGGCGGTGGCGACCATCATCAAGAAGTACAAGCGCACGCTGGTGAACTTCCAGGAGGACTTCCTGATCCCGTTCATCCAGAAGGCGTCCTTCCGCTATATGCAGTTCGACCCTGAGCGCTATCCGTCGGTGGATATGAAGTTCATCCCGACGGCGACGCTGGGTATCATTGCGCGGGAATACGAGCAGCAACAGTTCATTGGCCTCCTGCAAACGCTGGGGCCGAATACGCCTGTCTTGCCGCTGATCTTGAAGGGCATCCTGAACAATTCCAGCCTCACGAACCGTTACGAGCTGATCGCGGCGCTCGATCAGATGAACCAGCCCAATCCCGAGGCGCAGCAACTGGCTCAGGCGCAACAGCAACTGGCGTTGCAAGCGGCGCAGGCTCAGATTGCGGTGCAGACGACGCAGGCCGAGCAGAACCGGGCGGAGGCGCAGAAGCTCCTGACCGAAGCGCAGCTCATGCCGCAGGAGTTGCAGGTCAAGGCGCTTGCATCGACCACGAAGAACCTGCCCGCTAATTCTGAATCGGTGGAGTTCGACAAACGCATCAAGATTGCGGAGCTGATGCTCAAGGAAGAGGACATCAAGAACAAGTCGAAGATCGTCGAGATGCAGATGGCTGATAAGGCCAATCAAGCTAAAAAAGATGAAGACTTCTTGAAGAGCATCGTGGGCTGATAATGGATGCGAAAAAGATCCTTCTATCGGGAGCATCTACAGACGCAAAACTGACGGCGTTGGCGCTGCTTCTGAATAAGGAGTGGCCGACACTTGAAAAGAAGGTTCTTGAGGTCAAGAAGCTGCAAGGCCCGCAGGGCGAGCGAGGTCTTCAAGGCGAGCCTGGCCCGAAAGGTGATCGCGGTGCTGATGGGCGCGATGGCAAAGACGGGGTAGACGGCAAGGATGGTAAGGATGGCGAAAGCGGGGCCGACGGCATTTCGATTGTCGGCACTAAGATAGACTTCGATGGTTCTTTGATCGTCACATTTTCTGACGGCAGAACAGTCAATGTGGGCGAGGTCGTAGGCGAGAAAGGCGAGCGAGGGCCGCAAGGTGCGGCTGGCGTATCGGGTGCAAACGGAGAAGCGTTTGCCAACCTTGATGGAGGTGCCCCAGATAGTGTCTATGGCGGGATTACGCCGATTGACTGCGGAGGAATTTGATGGCGATTCAAATACAGTTTAGGCGAGGTCTTGCCGCAGATTGGACAAGCATAAACCCTGTTCTTGCCGAAGGTGAGATCGGCATTGAGACGGATACCGGCAAACTCAAAACAGGCGACGGCGTAACTGGCTGGACAGGGCTTCCGTATTTTGGCAACGGTGGGACGGTCACATCTGTTGCGCTATCGGCCCCGACGGGGCTGCAAGTTAGCGGTTCTCCTGTCACCGGCTCTGGCACTCTGGTGCTGTCTTATTCAGCAGGGTATTCGATCCCGCCGAATTCAAGTCAAACCAACTGGGATACGGCATATGGGTGGGGCAACCACGCGACCGCAGGGTATCTGCTTGCCTCTACAGCAGCGTCTACCTATCTGCCTTTGGCGGGCGGGGCGGTAACTGGCGCTACCTCCGTTGACACCTCCAGCACATCGGCTGCGCTGCGGGTAACTCAGCGCGGCACCGGCAATGCGATACTGGTCGAGGACAGCACGAACCCGGATTCGACTCCGTTTATCGTAGATTCGGCAGGCCGGGTAAAGATCGGCACAACAGCGACCACAACTGAAAAGCTATATGTATCTGGCGCGGCATATATCACAGATACTTTGGGGCTTCCAGAGAACACGGGTTCAGTTGGTCTTGGTAACGCCATTTTGACCACCACGACAATTGGTAGCGGCGTTAAGTTCGAGGTTTATGCCGAAGAGATTTATCTTGCTGGTGTTGATTTAGTCGAATCTGCGGCACCGTTCAAGGCCGCTGGGTTGATTGAAAGCACGGCAAACGGCTTCAAGTTTCCAGACGCTACAACTCAGACAACGGCTGGCGTACCTCCTAACGGCACAGGTGCTACTGGCACTTGGAATATTGATGTCACGGGCACCGCCAGCAATGTGACAGGAACTGTTGCGTTCGCCAATGGCGGCTCTGGTCAGACAAGCCAGCAAGCAGCAATGAACGCTTTTGCTGGCGCGGTGACTTCAGGCTCTTACCTTCGTGGCAACGGCACCAATGTCGTGATGTCCACTATCCAGGTGGCCGATGTCCCAACGCTCAACCAGAACACAACTGGCACGGCGGCAAACGTCACCGGTACAGTAGCAATTGCAAACGGTGGCACAGGCGAGACGACTCGCCAAGCTGCAATGGACGCCCTGGCTGGTGCTGTCACCAGCGGGCAATACCTGCGAGGCAATGGCACCGATGTGGTGATGTCGGCCATTCAGGTCGCAGATGTTCCGACGTTGAACCAGAACACGACGGGCACGGCTTCGAATGTGACCGGTACTGTGGCAATTGCCAACGGCGGAACCGGACAGACGACTCAGACAGCGGCCTTTGATGCTCTGTCTCCCTTGACCACCAAGGGCGACCTGATTGCACACAACGGCACGAACGATGTGCGTTTGCCTGTCGGCACCAATGGTTATGTGCTGACTGCTGACTCGACTGCCGCCTCTGGTGTTGCTTGGGCAGCAGCAACTGGCGGGGCCACCGTTGATGATGTTATTGCCTTTAGCGTGGCTCTTGGAGGATAAAAATGCCGAATACTTTTAACAATGCCCAGGCTCAACTGAGCAGCACCAGCGTCACGGATGTCTATCAGGCACCAGCAACGGCAGGCAACACAGCGATAGTTCTGTCCGTCATGTGCGCCAATGTGAACGGCACGGCATCGGCTGATATTTCGATCATCAAAACGAATAGCTCCAACACGATTCAGAGCTACATATGCTTTACGACCCCGGTTCCAGCAGACACAACGCTAGAGGTCGTGGCAAACAAGATCGTTCTGAAGGCCGGTGAGAAGCTCAGAGCGCAGGCCAGCGCGTCCAACTACATCCATGTGACCATCTCGGCTCTGGAGATTACATGAGCAAGTACCATGTCGTAAGCAGCGGGATGGTGACCCGCCAAGCTCT
>Ga0208147_1000334_pt1 | contig 16867 bp, 28 predicted proteins | sample DEB3_08_DNA_FD_184520 | JGI IMG/M metagenome (GOLD analysis project Ga0208147, IMG submission 184520) | Aqueous microbial communities from the Delaware River and Bay under freshwater to marine salinity gradient to study organic matter... | ecosystem: Environmental > Aquatic > Marine > Coastal ... | reverse complement strand
CATTTGCATTCTCTCTTCTGTCATCGGGGTCGGGTTTTTAGCGCCCCGGCTACTCTTAAGCCCGCCGAGCTTCCCCGATAGGCTTGCTAGCTCAGGGTTAGCTCGAAAGCCACCGCCGGTACTTTTAAGCCCGCCCAGCGCGCCAATGCGCTTGTAGAAGCCCTTCCCATAGCGTTCTTTATTGGTTGCGGCAGCATTCAAGCCGCCCTCGCGTGTTCCTGGCATTACTTCACCACCTTTTTAGTTTTATTGCTTAGTGCCCAATATGCTAGATTAGCTAGTCCTAAAGTCCACCAAAAGAATATTACAAGCAGGATATGCCCTACAGCTGTACCGGTATTTTTCTTAAGTAAGAAATACTCCGGTGTCTCTTCTTTTACTTCCCAGTCGTTAGCCTGGTACATTTTTACTTGGTTTAATGCTTCTGTTCTACTCATTACTTACTCCTTTGCTAATTCCCTTAATGTATCTGGCGTAGCCAGTACAATTTCTTTTTTGATCCGAGCTATGCCAGCGGTGTTAAGCGCTTGGCCGTCTGATAGCTTGCGTACGATCCGCTGCTTATCTTCTGGCTCGGTAATACCTTTGTTTTCAAGTATCTCGCCGATTTCTTTAATGGCTGCCGGCGCGGTCTGGGTACGGCTTTGAATGTCGGCCTTATCTATCTCATCTTTAGAAGCGATAGAGTCAATCACGCCAATCCCCATGAAGCCTAACGCCCGCCCGACTGCTGATGTAGAGCAGTTTTCAATTGCGCTTGTCTTATTTATATAGCCATCACCCCAAGTAGCCTGTGAGTAATCCACAAACTTTCGTTCCGCCTTATCTATATCTGGTATAACAGTCGCCTGAATTACAACACGCTCATCATTCGGCTGGCTCACCAGCTTTGTGCGAATGCTGCCGTTTGGGTACTCCCTGTTAAAAAACAGTATTCGGTCTTTGACTAAAGTATATTGCGATCCCTTAATATCTATTGTTGGTAGATTTGCCATCTATTTCTCCTAACTGACTCAGCTATTTGAGCCTTACTTTTTTTAGTGTGCTTATGCCCCTTAAATAGATCATGCGATTTGCCGTCATATATTTCATGGCATTGTCTACATAGCTCAACGTAGTTGTTGATATTGAGCGTATATTGATCTAACTTGTTCGCCCAATCTGTTCTGGTTACTCTCCAGCAGTGCTTACATTTTCCAGTCTTATCATGCTGGTGGTTTCGCCATAGCCATGTATGGATTGCATGATAGCTATATCCTTTTTTTGATCTAGCTACGTTATAGCAAGTGCGAGAGCAATACTTCTTAGCTCTTGGCGCACGATCATTCACTGACAACTTGCCACATTCAAAGCAGCAAAATGTCGGTTTGCTCATCGTTTCTGCTCCTTATATGCGACTGCTAACGCGCCTATAATAAGCCCGAGCAGGAACATTGTGCTCATTGCCCACATATTATTTGTCCTCCAATAGTGCAAAGTTCTTTAGAGCTTCTTCAGCTTCTTTTTTGCTGAGTTGCCCAGCTCGATACTGAGCAATTATTTTACTAATCATTTTCGCGTTCTCCTTTATTTATCTGTACTTCTAGTATAAGCGTAGCAATATCAAAATGCAATGCTTATTCTGCAGATTCTCGCATACTTTCAAGCCAGGCGTCTTTGGCTGACTCGTACTGCGCGTCAAATTGGAATGATCGCTCATCGCGTTCCATCTCCGCTCGCTCGTGCTCTGAGTAGAGATAAGTTACATCGGCTCCGCAATCTTCGCAGCGGATCTCTACCAAGCAAGGCCAGCCATCGTACTCTTCAAAGAAAAGTTCTTGGTCTTTATGGGCGCAGTTATTTTTCATTGCACACCTCTTCGAGCGCTTTTGTAAGCTGTCCTAGAAACTCAATCGCTTCAAACTTAGTTAAGCGCTGTGCAGGAAAGCCTATAGTTGTTTCTTTTATTGCGCTGCCAAACTGATTGTTCGGTCTGGTTATTGTTACTGCTTGCTTCATAGTCGCGTTCTCCTTTATTACTTACACACTAATTATAAGCCTAGCGGTATTGTATTGCAAGTCTTATTCCAAACAAAATACCGTCAGGTGGAGAACGCGAGTTCATGCCTGACGGTAAGTTGTTATTATACCTTATTTTTTGCTATTACGTTGGTGCATATTTTTACAAAGGCTCTGCCCTTATGCACACTGGCTTTACGCTGGCAGTATTCAGCTATATTTATAAGCTGCCCCTCGGCCATGTATTGCTTGGCATATACTAGAAAGTTCTCATCTAGTAATGGGTCAGCTAGCATTTTTCTTAATCTAGCAGTTATACCTAATCGATTCTCATCGATGAATCGATTATCATCGATTGTTTTAATCTCTTTAATCGATTTCTCATCGATTGTCTTATTAATTTTCTCGAAGCCCATGCTTGACATCTCCTAATCAAGCTCCTAGAATAAGTGTAAGCGAAGTCAGAGACCGTTCCACTCACCCTGGAGCGGTATTTTTTTAATGCTATGAGCTTGCAAGCTATTTTTACTCACCCTCCTCAACTGCGAAGCCAGGAGTTATCCACATCTTAATACTTGCCAGGCTTGTTTGCAAGTCCTTTTATATAAGTCCAAGCTTCCGGGCGCATGCCGGCCACTGCCACCAGCCGGATCTGGCTTGCAGTCGTTGTCCGGCAGCTATCTGGACTTCTCTGGGAGCTTGCCAAGCGAAGGCGTACCCGGTCGCCATAGCGTTCCACGTTGCCGGGGAGAACTGAATGCCACCGTCAAAGCCGGAGCTACCGTTGTAATCCCAGCGGCCACCGGACTCGCAGAGGGCGAGCTTATCCCATATACCTATATCTGCGCTATTTGTAGCGGTTTGAATTGGTTTTAATGCGGGCTTCGGTACAATGCGAGCTTTAGCAGCTTCGGCGCGTTGTAGGGCTTCTGATTGCTCTCTAGCTTGTGCAGCAGCCAAGCGAGCCACTTCAGCGATTCGAGCAGCTTCAAGTTGGCTTGCCCGGCGTTCCAGCTGGGGCGCCAGTACAGTTTCCCATTTCGGGCTAGTGTGAGGTTTTGTGTATGCGCTGAGTAACGCGCTATTCGGTGAGGTTTTGATTTCGTTTGTATTACCTTTAGCGATGTAGCTTCTAATAAATATTCCCAACAGTACGCAGATAATGAATATGATTAGGAGCTTGAAGTAGTTACGCAAAATGCGCCCTCGTTTATCATGCTCGCTATACTACGCCTGTGAGAATAGCTGTCAAGAAGCGTGCTAGTAGAAGATATTGACGAATAAAAATAATAGGCGCATAACAAAATTAGTACCTTACAAAGGGGGAGAGATGTATCTCACAATCACAGTGAATGGTGAGGACGTTATCTTCACCAATCAGACCGTCAAGGTGTACCGCTTCAGGAAGCTGCCTGAGCTGGATCATGCCTACTACGAAGATGCTCACCGTTGCTTCTACGTTTTCAATTGCGAAACGCTCAACGAAGCTATGGAAGCTGATGGCTGCGAAACCATCACCAACGACTATCCTTCAGAGAACGACTACGACGCGTATGTGAGACACACTGCGAGTCATGTCGATGAGGAACTGGAGGAACTCGATGGAGGCCTTTGAAGGAATGAACCCGACTCAGGCAGACATGCTCCGAGCCGTTCGTCAGCGCATGGCGATTGTCCAGTCCGAGATTGCTGAACTGACTCGTGAGCTTGACGAGCTCCAGAGCCAGCAGCGAGCCATTCTCTACGGAGGGAGTCCCGAATGATTGTCTGGAAGATTTACCAGCGAGCCTGCTACAAGGTCGCTGACAGTCTCTACAACAGCCTACGAAAGGCCTTCGGCCACTTGGAGTAGGGAGGTGATGGAGTCTCGCCAAGTTTAGTCGGTAGGCTAAACATCACTAAACTTGGTTCGGGGCTAATCCCCCAGAGGGTCTGCTTACCCGACAAGCAGAAGTGCAAGGTTACCCCAGCCTTGCCAAAATGGAGCTTCCCCACTCCGACTCATAACGGCTGAGAATAACTGCCGTTTCTTCTTTTACTCACAAAAAAGCACCGCATAAAATAACGGTGCTTCTCTGCTTGATCTGTGGGCTTGCGACTCATGCCCGCGTCTAGTATATCAGAAAGGAACAATCCCTCTAGCGGGTATTCTCTCATCAAGGTAAATCCACTTGTCGATAATCGGCAAGAGTACTGGAAGCGCAACGCCTACAAGTGTTTGCCATGTGCCAGTAAGCTCTGCAGCTTGTGCTACAAGCACTGGTATGAGTATTAAAAGCGCCATACGAACTACGAATTTAATTGTTTCGATTGCTGTCTTACTCATTATTTCTTCCTCCAATTTAATAGCTTCTGCAGCCAGCTTTGTCCTTGTTGCACAATAGCCTCTGCTTCGGTTTCATTTGCTTGTTCTTCTGCTATTTTTTTCTCAAGCTCTGCGACTCGATCAGCACTTACTTTAGCCTGTGCAGCAACCGCTTCATATTCAGCTTTTGTCTTGCTCTCGGCAAGCTGCTTTACAAGCACATCATAGTCTCGCATTTTCTGGTTACGAGTTGCACGAAAAGCTGCGCCTTCAACCCAGCCTTGCATAATAAAGTCGTGCCACTGTTTGCCAGTCCAGGCTGATACTTCACGAGCGTCCCAAGTTCCTTTATGCACTGCGTCAAAATCCCAGCCTTTCACTTCGCTAGATATTACTCTAATTGGATCTCTATCATTTGCGGTTATCATATCGTCTCCTTGTTGGTTAGCAGTAAGTCTTTGGTCTACTAATCGGTTTAATTTATTTAAGTCTAGCGTACCTGGGCAAGCGGTAGCGTAAAACTCTCGGTGCGCCCTAAGCGCAAATCGCTTTCCATGCCTGCGGCAGATGTCGGCTATCAGGTCAGCTGAAGTGTTGTAGGTTGCATCAGTAATTGGCATGGTTGGTGCGCCTCGATGCTCGATGCCGATGCTGCGCTGGTTAATGTCAAAGTTACCTGCATGCCAAGCCGTATCTTGTTCTTTGACATACTGATGAACAATTCCGTTACCCACTGCGTAGTGCGCTGAGGTCTTCTTGGCGGGGTTAGTGAAGGCTGCATCAGCAGCAGGTACATCACCGACAATCCAGTGACAGACTATAAACTCAATCGCCTTACCACCTCGACCTGCTGAGTAATTAGGTGAACCAATCCAAGTGGTCATTTTTTGTTCTCCACTATTTCAGTATTTACTTGTTGATTCTCAACAACCTGTGACTCAACGTGCTGTTCTTTAATGTTGTCGAGGTGTGAGATTACTCGTTCAGCTTGCTGGACAGTAATTTCTGCTAAGTGGCCGTTACGTTTTTCGGCCTCCAAAGCTGACTTTTTAGTAGCACTAGCAACTTCATTTGAAGCCCCAGCCATTGAATCCATCGACTTAGACAGCTTCTCGTGAAGTTTGTTCTGGTTATCTATAAGCTTGAAGAATCCCGCAATAACCCCTGCTATGGCTGTTACGATTGCGACTATAGCTGCATCACTCATAGTAACCTCTAGGCTATTTCTCCAACTGCCATCCATTGATAGAAAGTTGTATTACCAGCCGCCCAGTTAGTGCTATCTCTTGTGAATACAGTAGCCTTGAAAGATGTTGTGGTAATATCCGTAGCCATGCCAGTTGCTATCTTAAGCGTGACAGCACCATTCCCATAGACCGTAGACGAAGCGTTATCACCACCGTAAGTCATTGTAACTATTGGCCTTTGACTAAATGTCACGCCAAAAGTTACAATTTCACTTGCGGCATTTGCTACGCCTGGAGTAAATACCCCCCAACCTGTTAGCATTACAGTATTACCACTTTGATAACTGTTTGTGGTGTCATCTTGGCGTAGAACTGTGGTTTTTACTAATTTGTTTGTGCCAGCAACGAGCTTCAGGTGGCTAGACGATGCCGCAGTGATAGGGTTCGAAATATTATTAAGGCCAGAGCCATCATTAAAACTTGCGTCATTCGTACCGAGAATGTTCCACTTCGCTGCCGAAGGCTGTTCTCCGAATACTACACTCCAACTTGTGTATGCCATTTACTTTCCCTCCATTGCGAACTTGGGCGCTTGCACTTTTACGTTCTTACTAATTTCAATAACTGTTTTAGGATCTGGCGCTGCAGGATTGCTCATCATGCGTCTTTCTTGGTTAGTAAGAATATCGTTATTGCCACACATACATTCCCAACCCCATAACCCATCGAGGCGCTTACGCCCTGATACAATCTTGGCTTGGTTTGGATCTGGATTGTTATCGAGCCAGTCTATCACTTCGCCCTGACTTGAAGTGAATAATCGAATATCTCGGCTTGCGCCACACTTCTTGCAGGTGATTGTATACGCCTTTTGCATACTTATACTTAAGTACGAAATCTAGCTCTCGTCAATAACTAGCTTTTGTAATCCCAATTATCGAATGCGTATGAGCCTTCCGAATATATGGTGTAATAGATCCCATAGACAGATTGGTAGGCGGCAATCATCGTGCTGCTCATGCGCAGATATACATTCAAATACACATAGACGCGCTCTGTTGGCACTACGTTTACAGAATAGGTTATGTCAAAATAGCCCGCAGCTTCTACTGCGTTCGAGGTAGTGAATTTTGTATAAGGCATAGGCACAACGCTTGGCAGTCCAGAGCCAGAGCTAAGTAATATCGAGCTTACTTCTGCTTTAGGCAATACGAATGTTGGCGATCCGTCAGCAAGCGTAGTAGCAATATAGGTGTCAGTTATATCTATGCTTGTTGAGCCTTGAAAGCCTGTGGAGTTGGTTACGGCTTCAGAGAGCGTGAGCGTTGCGGATCCGCGCTTCAATACAGTCCGCTTGAATTGGTCTGGCATTCCCGAAAGCTGCTCTGTCGCAAGTTGTGGTAAGTTTGTTGGCATAGTTTTCTCCTTATGGTGCTATTTCAGATTTACGAATGTGATAATCTTTAGCCCTATGCCTATGTATATTGTTGTGGCATTTATAGCAAAGTGTTTGTAGATTGCTAAGATCATTATTCATTTCTGCTGCCTTTAGGTTTTTACCCTGCCAATCTATATGATGAACTACTAGCCGTCTATAACTAGGCTCACTACACTTTGTGCATTTATAATCATCTCTCTCTAATGCCCTTATTCTTACTCTAGTCCAGCTAGTACCGCGCACCCTAGATAAATATTTTTCCTCTGCGCCTAATTGCATTTTTTTTAGTAAATCTGGATTATGCTTAATAAGTTTTTTGCGTGTCGCAGACATTTTAGCTTTCACTTCTTCAGGTAATTTTTTACCTGTAAGCGATAGCCTCATTTTTTCTAAAGTCTTAGGATTATGTATAGGATTATTCACAAGATTATTTACTCTAATCCATTCATTACGGCATTTGTGGCTACAAAAAGCTTTATTGTTATGAGGCTTTCCACATTGTTTGCATTTCATAATACTATTATATATGGAGCAATATTATCTATCAAGGTGCTATGGAGTCCACACTGCCGATTGAGCTAATCCCAATTCTAAAGTATGTGATGAGATCACGCTGCAAGAGATTTAGCTCTTGCACAAAGCCTTCATTGGAGCTTACAACTGTCCGAATGCCATACACGCGCCAGTAGCGCCCTTGCCAGCTTACCAAATCGCCGAATTGTAGTTCGGGCAAGGCACGAATCTTAATGTTTTGTAAGTTCTCGCCATCGGCGTAGTCATTTAAGATAAGCCCGGCGTAGCTCTGCGCCCAGCTCTTATTCTGAATGTAGGGGTTATCTATCTTTATCGGGCGCTCTTCGTAGGCTGTAACCGAGAGGTCACGCTGTTCCCGATAATACAGCTCGCTGGTTACCTTAGCTGGTCGCCCATATATTACCAGGCTGGTTATATAGGCTGTGGAGCTAGAGCTGTTATAGAAGCGAATCTTAGCGGCTTGGGCGAATGAATCAAAAACCGTTACGCTCACGCTAGAGGATAGGTCTGTGCCGCTGCCATTACTCGCCGAGTTCGCCACGTACCCAGATGGCTGGTAGGCTTCCAGGATAGGGTCTTGAAAGCTTATAAAGACCTCTTCGCTTGAGCCAGCGGCTATCTCAATATTGCTAGATAGCTGCCAGATAGGTTGTGCCGGCTGCTTCTCGCGCACCTTGCTCGATACTTCTACTACATTAATGATATGATCCTCGCCGACTATCTCAGCGTCTATTACCATGCTTGTGGGTAGCACTCTCTGCACTTGAGTATACGGCCAGCTATCCCAATGCTGTCTATTCTCGAACTTAATCCTGCCCTCTTCGTCTTGGTAGACATGGGCGTTCTCAGCTTGGGCTATCTGGTGGATTGCATCCGAGAAGCGTGTGCCCTTTTCAAACATAGCGAAGGGAATAATATTGATGCCGGTATCCAGCTCATACTGTGCGGTGGCAAAGCCTAAGTCCGTCAAAAGGTTTTCTATAATCTGATCCGAACGCTGGCTGGTATACATCGAGGTTTGGTCAATGTATTTATTCTGCAGATAGCCGATAAAGTCATTAGCTTCTAGATTCACTACAGCTGACCGGCGCGAGTATTCAGGGGTCTTTGTAGTTAGCCCGACAAACTGTGGGATGAGGTTATTAATACCGTTATAGTCAAAGCCGGAGTTAATAATGATCGGTCTACGCGGTAGCTGTGCCGTAAATAGCTCGCTTGATCCGCCGGCAATGCGTGGCGTAAAACGGCCGGTCGTATTGTCTAAGCTGACGTTGGCGAGCGCCGTAGACAGTCCACCGAGGGGCATATTAAGCCTACGCTCATACTCCACCGCCACAACATAGTCGGTTTCATTCGTATAGTCGTAGTTATTCCAGTCCGAGGTCAGCGCTCCCTCTGACGCTATCCCATCGCCAGCGCCAACTAAAGATACGCCAATCGTAAATGGGCGATAGCTGGCATTGTATGACTTTTTCCAGCTTATCTGAGTAGACTGGCTGACATTCCTATAGTTATCATAGGCTTCTACGCTCCAGGCGTTTTCGACTGCTCGCATTTAAGATTCCGTTAGTATGAGTTGAAAGCTCGCCAAGTAATCTGTACCCGGCGTTGAGAACTTCCGCTCGATTAAGTCGATATGCACATTGGTTTCGGCGACAGTAAAGTTGCTCTCGGTTACTTCCCAGGTCTGTACGGTATCAGTATTTTTATAGGTGTCATAGATGGTTTTAATAGCGCTATACTCTGCGGCAGTCGCATTCTCATATTCGAGTGTCCAGATATGCTTTGTACCCACCAACGAGTTGTAATAATCGCGATGTATCCGACCATCGAGTGTTTGCACCTGACTGAAGCGCTCGATTTTCTTTTCGCTCACGCCCATTGGGTTTCTTATTTCTACTCCACCTAATACGTATGCCATGCTATGCCCCCATCATTTCTGCTACTGTTATATTCTTACTGTTAGCGATGGTCTTAAGATTGCCCGCTACCATCTCAGCTAGCTTGCGAGCCTCGCCAGGAGTTCCGGTAAATATGCCGGAGAGCGATATATTGATTGTAGTGTCCTGCTGTTGCGTGACCGGTGCTGTAGTCGGTGCAGCGTAGGGCTGTGGATTTGCTACCATATCAGCTACCTTAAAGCCGGTACTCATACCCTGCATATCAGTGAATAGTCCACCGTACTGCTTCTTAATATCAGCCGTTCCAATAGTAATCTTATCGACCAGCGATGGACTGTGGCGTTTGTTTGGATCTAAAGCGCCGGCGACAGCGTCTTTTACGCTCTTAGCTGCATCTTTTACCCAGTTAAACGCATCGCGGAACGGCTTTGTAATGGTGTCATAGATACCGGATACGGCTTGCTCGATGCCACGCTTCATATTGATAAATGAGTTGGTAACACTGTATGAGGTATTCTCTACCCAGCGGCCGAAGTCTACAAAGGCCGCTACTACAGCCGATACTACTTTTATGACCGTTCGTAGTATGCCTATATAAATTACTATCGAAGCTATTAACGCACCGCCAATAACCGCAGCTAAGAATTGTAGCGTTGGTATAATCCAGTCTTTATTCTGCGCCCAGAACTCTCGCAGTACAGGCATCAGGTTAAACTGTATCTCATTCCAAAGCTCGCGAATGGCTGGCGCAACATACTCTCTAAAAGCCGCAACCAGTTGATCTATTACCGGCTTAAATGTAGTCACCAGAAAGCTCCAGACCGCGGCAAAGGCATTATACACTGCCATTATATTGGCTTTAATATTCTCGAGCGCCGGGTTTGAGCCATCTTGCCATTGCTGTACGAGCAGGAGAGCGTTAGCTACAAACGGTTGCAGGTATTGCGCTATCCCGCCACCGATAGACTCCATCAGGTTATTAAACTGGTTATTGAGCTTATCTAAAGAGCCAGCAAAGGTATTACCAGCGGCCTCTGCAGATCCACCGAACTCTTTAGTTAGCTCGGCGATAATAACCCGCTGTGCTCCAGCAGTATCACCGGTTGCTACCAGATTCTTTACTAAGTCTTTTTGGCTCTCAGAGAGGCGCACACCGACTCTTTGCAGGGCAGTTACACCGAGTACTGGGTCTTGTAATGCCTTACCCACCTGAATAGAGGTTTGTGTCAGGTCAGTACCCATTGCAGTTGCCATATCTGCCACGGCCTTAGTAGCGTCTGGGAATACGTCTTTACCAATATTTGTAAATGTTAGGAGCATATTCTGCGCGCTACGAACTTGCTCATCTGAGTAACGGGTATTCTTTTCTATGCTAGCCGACAGCTTATCTACCATATCGGCTGTAACACCGGCGGCTCCACCAGTAGATTTAAGTACGGCGTTCGTTTGAGCTATCGCCAGCTCGCTCTCCATGAACGCTTTGGTGCTCGCTATGCCAAAGGCTACAGTCGCAGCACCGAGCGCAGCAATACCGGCAGCAGCTACAGCGCCCATCTTGCCAACAGTACCTAAGCCACCACCGAACTTCTCTAATGACGCGCTTGCTTTGTCATCAGCTGTTATAACGGCTTTAATATGGGCTTCGGCTGCCAACTTATTTACCTCCTGAGTGCTTGTTCATCAATTCTTGCTTCTTATTTATAAAACTATATATCTTGAGGTTAGTAAAGAAGTCATCAACAGGCTCATCTGCTAACTCTTGTGCAGATAAGCCAAAGAGCTTGCGATAGAGGTATTTCTGGATTGCTAAGGGCATTTGGGAGCGCTCATTAAATATCGCGTCCTCAATGTCCTCTATGCTTTTGGGTCTTGTCCTGTGAGCCGTTCCATTACGCCAGTAAAGAACTCGCCTGGCATATCGAGCATATCGTCTTTCGTGAACTCTACGAGCTTGCCGTCCTGAGCTATCTCGCCCTTGATAAGCCTGTCTGAAAGTAAGTCCACCATGAACTGCATAGCTTCTTGGTTGTTGTTTGTTTCCTGAACAGTAGCAATCTTCGCTTGGATATCTTCGTACTCTCGAACTGGTATAGCCTGAAAGATTACATAGCTATCAGCATAGTCCTCGCCGAAGAAATCGAGCGAGATACGCTTTTCAATTTTTATCATATCGTTCTCCTTAGTTTAGTAGCCAGTGCCAGCAAACGTGTTAATCAGAATGCACGAGCTGATTATATCAGCAGCGTTGGCGGCATCATAGTTGGCCTTGAACTGAATGCTCTGCGATACGATGGTATCGAGTCCACGATCCTGTTCCCATTCGGTAAAGTCTACGCGTGGGAACTCCATCGCCAGGCTAGAGTTGACTGAGCTACGGACAAAGCTGATACCCATAGCCTTATAGGTGCCATCAAGCATCAGGTTGCGGTAGGTTTCGTCTTGCTTCAAGAGTTCGATAGATCCTTCTACGGCGAAGTTGGTAGCCAGTACATCTTCTGGCTCAACAGTACCAAGCACGACATCGTGTGCAGCATTCTTGGTAAAGTTTAGCTCTAGCTTCTTTAAGCTAATCGCTGAAGCGGCAGCTAGACCTGCGGTAGAGCTTGCAAGCTTGAATACGAGGTGCTGATGCAAGAACTTATTGCCGAGCGCCGTAAAGCTAGCCGTCTGACGCGTATACGAGCGCCCAACGCGGCTTAAGAGGCCAACAGTGAAGTTTACTATACCATTCTGTTCTACAGTGATTTTAAGCGTATCTATAACGCCCAGGCTATAAAGCTCGGCGTAGTCAGGATCCTGGTAGAGCACTGACAAGCTTTGGTGCTGGTTAGAGTTAGCTAGGGTATAGGTGTGAGTGTAAGGGTTTCCACCAGTTGTTACCGGAGAAGCTCCCAACAGGCCGGTGAGAATAATTCCTGCAAGCTTATCATCTAAATTGCTCTCGAACTCTCCGCTTGCCATGCGCTGGGTTACAAAGTTTGCGTCAGAATCGGCTAGCTTGCCCATTCCTTCAGACTCTCGGGCAGTCTCAGTTTTATCATCAAAGCTAATGGTGCTGCGTGGAATCCAAAAGCCGTTCGTGATAGTACCAGTACCGCGAGTGCCTTCTTTTGCGATTAGTAGCTGCCCTAAGCGGCCAACGTGTTTACTCATATTTATATACTCCTTTTACACTATGTAAATGCTATGCACCTTAACAGTAATCTCTACCCCACGCGCCCAGCCAGCCTCATACTGGTAATAGCTAGGTGTGCCAATAGCAGCTTCCATGAACACCACCTGGGCATAATCTCCTAGCGTGATATTGCTATCTAGCGTATCGAGAATATCTCCAGTGATATCTTCTATCGTCTGCTCGGCTAACTCTACCCTATCAGTGTTATCCCGATCCTGTCCGATCTGCGCTAAGGCCAGAATGCGGTAGGTGTGTATGCGCTTATTCTCCGCGTTGGTATAGAACTCATTATCTGAGCCAGCGAATGTAATAAAAGCGCAAGGGAAGCCGTCAGGGTTAAGCTTTTCGTGGTTGTAAACTTTGTTAATGGTGCTAATCGTAGAGATTTGCGTAATCAACTCATGTTTGATGTCCTGAATTACGCCCATGCAATACTCCTTACTCCAGTTATCGTATATTTATACCTATGCGTCAATAACTTCATACGCCCTGGCCTATTTCGTTTAATACCTTTTGTACGGCATTCTTAAAGTTCTCTTGGATCTGCTTCTCATCATCTTTTAATGAGTCGGCCAAGAATGGTCTAGCCTTAATACCCCTGCTCGTACCCTCATGCAGATAGGTGGCGTAGTCCATACGGCTGTAGAGCGTTCCCTTACCAGTTTCAAACATACTAACCCAGTTCCGGGTCAGGGAATAGGTGCGGTTTTGGTAGTACTCATTTGAATAGCCTTTTTTGGTTACGGTACGCTCCACTTGAAAGATAGAGCCTTCAATAGCGGTATTTAAATGCTTCACCATAAGCTCCGGGGCTTTGCGGAACGCCCGGCGAATCTCGTCTAGATTCTCAATCTTAACGCTATACTCAGCCATTCTTGCTCTCCAGTATTACTTGGATATGCTCCAACAAGCCCGATCCCTCATAGCGGCTGACGGCTTTTACGCTGTAGCGCTTACCGGAGCCGTCATCGACCTGGTCGCCCTCTTTAATTGGCACTGAGCCGTCTACCCACATATCGTATAAAGCGCCGATCCGCCCGCCGATGTCGTTCGTACGGCTAATACCTATCGGCTGAATGTCTGCTTGGTATGAGGTAAACGTAGCCGAGTAGTTTTGGATAGCAGCACCGAAAGGTCGTAAGCGCCGGATGCTTATCTCGTGGCTAGCAAAAAACAAAGCCATTAGTTATATCCAGATATAGCAATATCGCAATATGGGCGCAGTATGTCGTCTAGTCCAAGCGAATCTATTAGGCTAGCATTGCCGGTAGCGGTAGTGCTGTCAAAGTACTCTACCTTGCGCTGCCCCTCTTGCTTGCTCTTTATGCTGGTGCCAGCTGTACCGTTCTCGGTTACGAATGCCGCCATGCGCGCACACGCCTCAGCTAAGTCATCGGGGATTGTCGCGTAACCTGCTGTGTAGGCTATCTTCCAAGAGTGAAAGCTTGAGCCAAAGTTTACCAACGCCTTAATGATGCCGGCGTCAGTATCTACAAAGTAATCCTCAGCGTCGAGTGTGGTAAAGCTGGCGTTATTACCAGCTTCATCGCGCCATTCTACGCTGGTCATAGTAATCACTGGCTTATTACGCAAGACTAGCTCATTGCCGCCAATCCCATCGTAATACTCAACATAGGCCGTAGAGTTAAAGCTCGATACGCCACAGTAGTTCAGAATAATCTTTGTAGCGTAGTTAATATTGCGGGTAATCAGATTATCCTGGGCAGTTCCGGTAATCCCAAGTATTTCTTTTACATCTGCTACCGATGTGAGGGCTTCTGGTGAGAGAGCTGTCATGCTATTTTATCCGATCTGGTTATCATCTTATCTTTGTACGCGATGCCCTTGCGGTAGAGCTTGCGCGCGAGAGTTTGCGGTACGCTAATCACTTCTCCGGTAAGCCGGTCTTTATAGTCCTTGAGTAAGCGTATACGTACTCTTTCCATGTCTCTATATAACTACTACTAGATATATACGTCAATAACGCAAAGAGCGCCCAAAGGCGCTCCTGCGTAGCACTCGACTAGACTTATGCTAGTCTGCTGCTATTCTACCAAAGTTTCTATTAAACTCCAGTAATCTTCTTAACTGCTTCGGTTAGTGTGAGTTCTGCGTCAACACGCTTCTCTACACGCACGAATACCAAGTTCTTTTCGAACGCGCTTGATCCGCCAACAGTGGCTTCATCTGATACGCGTACCGAGATACCAGCACGATCTACAATCTGGTAGTAGTTGAAGTCGCCCAAGTAGAGCTCATTCCCTAGATTGTTCTGTTCGTACATAGGTCGCCCGAGAAGGCTTCCGTAAGGGCTATCGCCCAGGTTCTGTACGAGGTATCGGTTCTGGGTGTCTTTTAGCTGACGCACGGTTGCGAGGGTACGAGCGTTTCCTACCCATACTGCACGCCCACGATAGCCCTGCTTCAAGTCATGGAACAATTCAATTACATCATCAGCCATGTTCGCGCTTTTAGCACGTGAGCCTACGGTGTACTGGTTTACTCCGGTTGGCTTACCTGATCCATCACCAGTCCAGAATGCTGCATCTTCTTTTTCGGCAAGGCTCTGTGTCATCAAACCAGCGATGTAGTTGACGATAGATCCGTTTACGCCAAGAGTAGCGTCATCTGAGAGTTCCTGTGAAAGCGGTACGATAGAAGCTAGAGAGTAAGGAGTGAATACTAGCTCTGCGAATTGTGCGGTGCTGGTAGCCTTAACTGCAGCTTCGTTACGCCATTGTGCCTGTGGTCGAGTATCGAGTTTTGGCAAGTGGAGTTCGTTGCTTTGTGTGGTAATGGTGTTAGCGATCTGGCGCATAACAGTTGCGTCTCGGAGATCTTCTACGATCATGTTCGAGAATTCTGCTGGCACGAGGTATCCACCTAGAGCGTCAGTACCTTCTACAAGTACTTGAAGCTTTTCTTTATCACCATGCATAAGAGCGCTCATAAAGTGAATGGTCTTACCAGTGATTTCGGTGTACTGCTTACCAGCGTTCTTACGTTCTGGGATTACGTGCTTGATTTCAGCAAGCTTATCTACTGATACGCTTCCCAAGCTCTTGTCCATAATCATCTTGTCGTTGCCCATTTTCACGTCAGCAATAACTGGTACGTGAGCTTCTGCCTTAACTTCGGCATCAAGCTTTTCGCTCAATTTACCAAAAGCCTTAGCAGCAATAGCTTCAGCGAGATCTTCTACTTTTGTATCTTCAGCGCTTTTAACTTCAGCTTCTTTGGTGCTGATGTCTGCGGCTTCTTTTTTAAGAGTCTCTAGCTCGGCCTTTTCTGCTTCGGTAATGCTACCGTCAGCGAGTTTGGCCTGTAAGTCTGAGATTTTACCCATGTATTAAAGTCCTTTCTTATTATCTTGCAGCAGTTTCTCGGTTACTCGATCCAGTGCTTTAAGTAGTGTGCGTTGGCGGCTGTCCTCGGTTTCTGCTAGGAGCTGTCCAGCTATCTTGTCGATTGCCTTAAGCCCGTTCGCGCGCACGTATGGATTGCCATCATCGCTTGAGGATTTAGCCCGTAAGCTATTCACCTCATGCTCCAGCTCTACTAATCGCTTAGTAAGCTGTTCTATATCGTTATGCTTCATTTCTTCTTCTGCGTCAATAACTCCAATCACGCTCTTGATAACGCTTTTCTCAAAACCTGCTGTTTCAAGTGATTTATACGCCATCATACGAGCTTCTGGATTGGCTGGTACGTTCACGGCAGAGATTTCGAGGAGTTCCTGCTTGGTAAATGTATTGCCTTCAGCTTCTAAGGGCTTAAAGCCTACGGAGAAGCTGTTGATGATGCCCTGATCAAACATTGCCTTAATAGCTCGAGCTTCTGGAGTGATGTCGTGAAACTCTGGCTCGAATACCATCTTAGCGTCTGCGCCCTTGCCTTCAGTGCGGACATTCTTCGCATTGCCAATAGCCGGGATAGAATGATCGTGCGCCCAGAGCAATACAGGATTTGCCATAAAGTTTTTTGTTTCCCAGCCTTCAACGAGAACTTTCTCGCCATGCCGATCCTCAACTGCTGTAGAAGCGATAGCAATCATCTTTTTGCCCTCTCGCTCTATATTTGCCTTTACTGTATACATAATAGTTTGACTCCTCTTTGATACTGCTATCTAATAACCTGCGAACAGAATCGTCAAGAACTCTAAAGCTGATCCACCTTAGCTTGCGTTACATCACTATTGGCTTCAGTGTCAGCGAGTATCTTGCCCATCGTACCTGCAATCGTATGAGCCGTCAGAGGCTCGTCCCACACCCCACCAAGGCTAGGCATAGTTGCAATAGCAGGTGCTACAGGCAATCCCTCTGCCCACAA
>Ga0208147_1000332_pt1 | contig 16909 bp, 27 predicted proteins | sample DEB3_08_DNA_FD_184520 | JGI IMG/M metagenome (GOLD analysis project Ga0208147, IMG submission 184520) | Aqueous microbial communities from the Delaware River and Bay under freshwater to marine salinity gradient to study organic matter... | ecosystem: Environmental > Aquatic > Marine > Coastal ... | reverse complement strand
CTCGCCCATCTAACGAAGGCTTCTTAGACAAAGCTGGTCGTTTCTTATCTACACCTGCTGGTATTGTCACTCCTGAGCAATTAGGAGGCTCTGCTGCCGGTCGCGCTGTTCAGGGTGTCTTAGACCCCTTGCTAGGTATTGGTCAACTTGCTTCTAAAGCTCTGGGTAACGACACCGTGTCTCAGCGTATGCAGCAAAACGAACTACGCTATCAACAAGCACGTAAAGACTCGGGAGCTGAGGGTATTGACTTGGCTCGTCTGGCTGGTAACGTGGCTAGCCCTATTAACTATATTGTTCCTACAGCGGGTGCTGGTTCTCTGGCTCGTTCAGCCGCTACAGGCGCTAGCTTAGCTGCTACACAGCCTGTATATGGTACTGATTACTGGTCTGAGAAAGGTATCCAAGCCTCTGTAGGCGCTGTGTTAGGCCCTCTAGCTGAGTACGGTGTTAAGTTCTCAGGTAAGGTCTTGGATAAGATGAAAGGTTTGACCGAAGCAGGTCAGATGCAATATCTCCAAGATTTGCTTAATAAAACAGCAGGCGCTGAGCGAGACAATGTGGTTAAAGCTCTCGCAACTGTTAAGCCTATCGTTCCCGGTAGCCGTCCCACAGCTGCTGAGGCTTTGGTAGACATTCCTGAAGCTGCTGGTATTGCTGCCTTGCAAAAGGAAGTTGGTAAGAGTGGTGAAAGCGGTGCTATGTTGCTCCGTCGAGAAGCTGAGAATGAAGCCGCTCGTCAAGCACAGTTAGGCGTTGTTGCAGGAACTCCCGAGCAACGCGCAGCCGTTGAAGCAGCCCGTACAGCTACAGGCGATACCCGTGAAGCTGCTCTAGGTATGGCTGATACAGTTAAACAAGCCTATGACAGCATTACAGCTAATGTTATGGGACAAGCTAACCGTATTATTGGCTCAAGGGGTAGTGAGTTTGTTACGGGCGTTGACGTACCTGTTACAAGCATTAGAGAAGCTGCTAAGGAAAGCACAACAAACCTTCTTAAGTATCAACGCACAGCTCTAGCAGATAATGGTTTCTTTCCATTAGAAGTTAAAGGTGTTGTAGGTCAGATTGATAAGGCGATTGCTGGTGCTGACTCTGACTTGTCTAAGTCTGTTTTACAACTAGCTAAAGATAAAATATTGTCTAAAGCTGATGAAAATGGCTTGATTAGTTCTACTGACTTATATCAGAACGTCCGTAAAACCTTGAACCAAGACATTCAAGCCTTGTTGACACAAGGTAATAAACCAGCTCAAGGTGGTATTCCACAGCAAGCAGCTAAGGCAGCAGGTAATGTTAAGTCTTTTATTGATGCTTCTTTGAACAAATCTTCTAATGGTTTGTGGGGTAAGTACATTGAAGACTTTGCTTCTCACAGTCAGAAACTGGATCGTATGGCTATTGGTGAAGCCCTACAGCAGAAGTTACAAGGCTCTTTAGGTAACGTAGAACGCGCTGGTGCTTTTGCTCAAGCTGTACAAGACTCAGCAAGCTTGATTAAGAAGGCAACAGGAATGCCTCGTTACGAAAGCTTGAACAAGGTATTGACTGCTGATGAGACAGCTGCTGTAAACCGTGTACTGGCTGATGTACAACGCCAACAAAAAGGTGTGACTTTGTCAGGTCAGATCAAAGCTCCTGCTTTAGAGGTGTCTTCACCTGCTGAAAACGTAGGTCTTTTGAACCGTGCTTACACCTTGACAAAAGAAGTGCTTGGTTACATCACTCGTGGTAACGCTGAGAAGGCCCGTGAGTCCTTTGCTAAGTTGTCTTTGGAACCTCAAGGTATGGCTGTGTTCATGCAAGCTGGTCCTATCACAGCTCAGCGTAAGTTTGTAGCTGCTTTGAACAAGGTATTGACACCAGAGCAACAACAGATCTTAATTCAAGCAACGACTGTACAAGGTCCTGCACGTACCGCTGGTGAGTAATGCCTCTCTTAATCCTTGCTGGTGCTCTCAAGGCTGTTGAGGCTATCCAGCAGGGATGTGAGCTATATAAAGAATATAAAGGTACTGTATTACAAGCTAAAGCTACCTTCGAGGAAGTTAAGGGTATAGCTGTAGAGGTCTCAGATGTCGGTACAGGTATCTGGGACTTTATTAAGTCTAAGTTATTCCCTTCAGAATCTGATACGATTAAGACCTCTAATCAACGCATAGAAAATGAACAACGTACCGACGGTGCTCAGAAGGTTGCAGAAAGTGCTACTAAGCGAGTAGTTCAGCCTCAACAAGAATACGATGAACAGATCATCAAAGCTGAGCTAATTAAGAACCTAAAGAAGTTCTTTAAAGCAATGATAGCTATTCAAACTGCTATAGCTAAGCAACAAGAGCGTATAGACCATGAAGTGATAGAGCCTGATGAGTTACTTGATGTCTCTTTGGACTTAGTTGTAGCTAAGAAAGAGATGGAGAAGGCTCAGAAGGAGATTAGAGAGACTATGGTTTATCAGAGTCCTCCTGAGCTTGGAGCTTTATACACCGATGTAGTGAACATGTTCGGTATTGTGCAAGAGAAACAAGAAGCTACACATTTATTAAATACTAGAAAGAGGAAAGATGAGTGTCTACGCAGAAACAGAATTCTTTCCAAAGTAAGACAACGAATAGCTTGGGTCGTAGTAATGGCTCTAATAGTACTGGAAACATGGGGACTAATAGCAGCGATTCTTCTAGCGAGACAGTCTACGTAAGCTTCCTAGTGTTGCTTACCTTACTGTTCTTTATTATTTTACCTTTTGAGTTGTATCTGTACATTGTAGTTAAAGATGCAGTAGAGTTTTGTTATAGGAGTAAGTAAATATTATGAATGAGTTAATGAATATCCTCAAAGGAGCTGCACCTGCTCTTGCTACGGTTGTGGCTGGGCCTCTAGGAGGCATGGCTGTAAAGGCTATGGCTGAGAAACTAGGTGTAGAGGAGACTGTTGAGGCGGTGGCTGCACACCTCACAGCTAACCCTGAAGAAGCTTTGAAGCTTGCTGAGATTGATTTGAAACAGTTTGAATTGGAAGTACAGGATCGTGACTCAGCTCGTAAGGCTCATTTGGCTATTGCAACCAGCCCTGACGCACATTGGCTTGAAAAGCTCGTTGTACCTATCCTTGCTTTGGGCACTGTTGGTCTTTGTTTTCTCTTGATTGGTGTCTTATTGTTTATCAATATCCCTGACAGCCAAGAGAACATCATTATCTATGCCTTAGGTTTCATCACCAGCGCAGCAGGACAAGTACTCAGCTACTTCTTTGGTTCAAGCCAAGGCAGTAAAGATAAAAACCAAGCATTGAAAGGAAAGTAACCATGCAGTTAAGCGAACACTTTAGCCTTGAAGAGGCAACCTACAGCGAGACTGCTGTACGTCAAGGTATCGATAACCAACCTTCTACTCTTCAATTGGAGAACATGAAGATTGCTGCTGCTAAGCTTGAACAGCTACGTGCTGTTACTGGCCCTCTGAAGATTAACTCTTGGTTACGTCTACCAGCCGTTAACGTGGCTGTTGGAGGCTCTAAAGTCTCTTCTCACATGGATGGTTGGGCTATTGACGTATCTAGCTCTAAACTGACTCCTCTCCAACTGTGTCAGGAAGTACAGAAGGCAGGTATCAAGTTCGATCAGATGATCCATGAGTTTGGTCGTTGGATGCATATCTCCTTTGCTCCTGAGATGAGACAACAAGAGCTTACTATCTATCGTCCTGAGAACAAGTATAAAGCTGGTATCTTGACGGAAGAACAGTATCACAAGGCGTAAGCCGTAAAGCCTGATGTATCTTAAATGATACATAAAGCCTCTAATGTACGTTTTAAGATACATTAGAGGCTTTTCTGTTTATACGAACAACAAAGAGAGAGTAAAGAATCCTAAGTGGATCATAACACAGCTACAGAACTGATACTCATCCTCATCAGTCTCCACAACTGCTTCATCATTGTGTTGTATTCCTACAACAAAGCCTCCAGCGAACGAGAAATCAACTACCATTTTCCATCCTTTGAGTAAATCATGTGAGGCACTGAGCGCACAGTAGGGAATTGCTCCTTAAAGGCTTCAATGGTCATATCCTTGCCCAGCATAATCTCGACATATTCGACACCTTCGGCTTTGAGTTTAGCCTTCAATGTATCACATCCGGGGCAGTTAGGTTTAGAGTATACGATTGTTTTCATCTTTTAAAGCCCCCGAAGGGGCATCCTTTCTTAGCGGATTGGGCAAGCACCAGTCGAACATTCAGCATCGTCAAGACCAATATTAGCCTCGTCAATAGCCGTGATAGTACGTGTATTGGCAACCAGCTCATTATACTGTTCCTCAGTGATCTCTTCCAACGGAGCTTGCTTGAAGCCATGCTCTGAGTGTAGCAGGAAAGACAGTGACTTATGGTTTGTCTTGTAGTTCTTCTTGAGGTACTTCTTGATCTCAGGAAGCTCTTCAGGACGATAGTACACAGTACAAGACACAGAGTTATCACTCCAGACTTCCTGCAACCACTTGACTGTTTCCAGCTGAGAGATAGCTGTCATGTCCTTAGCCAACACAGCATGGTCTGGATGACGGAAGGGGAAGCTTACAACCACTGTTGAACGATCTTCAGTACCGTCAAAGTTTTGCTGGTACTCCACATGGTAGCCATGATCCTTACAGACTTGAACCAACGAGTGATTAGAGCTGATACGGATACGACGAATCATGAATCGAGCATAAGCAGGATGACAACCGGGAGTCACACCTGGCAACAGAGACAAAGTACCTGAAGGCTTAACAGTGGTCAGTTTGATTGACTTATTGAAACCGTTCTTAGCACTGTACTCATTGTCGTATTCACGGATCTTACCGTATGTCTCGTTTAACCATGACTTCTGTTCTTCGGTACACTGCAAGACACCTGTGATACCAATACCCATTCGCATGTTTTCGTGAACGATAGCCTCTGTGACCTTTTGGTGACACTGGAGCGCCAACGAGTGCTTGTTAATACGGTACAACAAAGTGCAGACATCAAGAAGCTCTTCTTTGCTAGAGATATTAGGCAAGAACACTTCTGCAAGGCAACAGGTTTCACCGTCAGCCAAAGACTGCTCAGCACATGGATTATAGCCTTGTACTTTGGGATCTGGATACTGAGTTTCACCCAATCGTCCGATCTTTCGTGAGAGCTTGAGGTTGATGAGGCCGTAAGGTTCGCCTTTGCCTTCATAACCATCCCAGAAGAAGTCGTGCAGATCTCCAATATCGTGACACACGACTGAGTTGTTGGACATGGCTCTCCATGAGGGGATATTGCCCAAGTCCCATCGCTTAGCAAGTAGATATTCCACATCGTCAGCATCTCCAATAGCAATTTGAGCACTTCGACGCACGTTACCTGCAACGACAACAGCACCGATAATGTTCATAATGTCCAAGCAATCAACAGGACGGAGCTGCTTACCTGCACGTTTCTCCAAGACCTTACTGATCTGCTCAATACCCCACACCAAATCCTCTGGCCCTGAAGCTGTACCGCCAAAGCCTTTGATAGGAGCGCCTTTAGAGCGAATCAGTTGTGTCGAGTAGCTAAAAGTTTGTTTACCTGAGCTGTGAGCCAAGAAAGCAGCCTTGAGCGTCTTACCAAGAAGAGCAACCCAGCCTTCACGACTGTCAGGGACAATAAAATCAGCCCCACTATCGCTAGAACGAATAGGACACTTAAAATCAAGATTAACTGGAGGAAGTTTATTGACATTTTCTTTCTGAATGTTGTAGCCAACGCCTGAGCCAAGCATCAACATATCCATAGCCCAAGTGAACGGCTCCACAGGCTTATCCACTGTACGGAAAGCACAGTTTTGGAGGCTAGAAAGGCCTAACTTGTCAACTGTATCTGTGCCTAGCTGCCACCAGAAACGACCTGCTACAGAGCCTTTAAGACCCAAGAGGTACTTACGGAGACGCTGTTCTTCATCCTTAGAGAAGCCACAGTTGAGCTGCTCATCACAGGCTTTAATAACACGTTCTACGGTGTCAGGAAACTCTTCTGTAGGGCTGTTGATGTCGTTCTCATCCAAGCGACGAGCATAGGTACGCTTGTATGTCAAATATCCTACTGAAGACCAAGGAGTACCTACTTCATACATGTCTTTTGTCGTATCGTTCATTTATTGTCATTCTCATTGTTAAGGTGTTGAAGGAAAAGCATACAGCAAATAGCGTGTGCCAGATGCGAAAGCCCCGTTTCACTGTCATTAGTAGATTCAGTCTTATAAGCGATTAGGTGACGCATTGCTGCATTCCAGTATCGCTCATCAGCGTTATCCACATACTGCCAGTTGTTCGGGGCGTATTTTTTGGACCCGAATTCTAGCACTTTTACTACCTCTTGTAAAGCCCCGAAGGGCATTAAACTCCAATTTAATTTACCTGAATCATACTTTAATCCTTTAGTTTTAACTTCTTCAGGGATGGATAGAGAAGCCATGTATTCTTCCACTTCTCGAATTGTTGGTTTCATCTTATGAGTACTTTCGTTGTAGATATTCGATTGATAAGAAAAGTTCATCAAAGTGCCCATCATCTACCTCGTTCATGATGAGAAGACCACGCCAATGACGGTTACTTAACTGATCCATGTAGTCTTCATCATGAAGATAATAACTACCGGCAACAATAGCACAAATAGGTTTACCATCAGCTCGTTTACCGTAGGCTACCTGTTTTCCTTGTTGATGGCCCGCAACACAAGACATGTGGAGCTTACTAATAATAGCAGCGGGAGAAGCAGCAGGGCGTCCCATTGCACCCACAGGCCAAAAGTGGCTGAAGCCAACACCGTTAATGAACACAGGATGTAAGAATTCATGTACTTCCCAATCTTTCAAGTCTAAGTCGTCATAGGTCAGAAGCCCTTCAAGCATAGGATTGTTGTTAACAGCCCTAGTGAGTCGGTTCTCATGGTTACCCTTCAAGAAGACCATACGAGGCTTGTAAGGCTTGTGCTTGGACTTCTTCTGTGTCTCCTGAAGCTCTTTGAGAGGCTTTAAGAGCACTTCCATGCCCTTATTGCCAGCCTCTACGTCAGCTAGGTAGCGTTTACCTTCAAAGTACTTGCTACCAGCTTTGTCGTGACTACTGAGACTAGGAAAATCCCAGTGATCTCCTAAGTGAACTACCACATCAGGACGGTACTCACAGATAGCTTTACCAGCCCATTCGAGATGTTCTTGTGGAGCATCAGGTTTGGTTTGGGTGTCTGGTATACATAAAATTCTCATGCTTCTGTACCTCTTAATGTGGTTTCACCACGGGCTCGGATGTCGTGAGTCACAGATGCCAAACAACCACGCGCTTCCATATCTGTTGTTTGTGCAATGTAACGAAACACCATATCAGCACACGCCTCACGCTCCCTATCGACAGCCTCAGTCACAGCTACAACAAAAGCCTCGTCATGGAGAAGTTTGCCGTCAGCATCAAAACCGCCAGTGAAGCCGTATGCTTTCGCCAGTTTTATGATTTCATCTTGTGTCATTTGAACATCGCCTCACGTTCTGGACTGTTGCTCCAACCACCAGACAAGTAAAGCTCAGGGAAGGCTAAGAGAATCTGCTGGAGTCGTTCATCATTCAAGCAACGACCATAGCCGGGAAAAGGATTACCTCTATCATCAGTGTCATTCAAAGGGAAGTTAACTGAGTAGTAAACCTGCTCTTTGATGCTGTAGCCGTAATGAGCTTCCATTGCATCAAGGATACGGTCAAGAACCTCAATCCAAGTACCTTCATTAGGCTCAACGAGCACTGTATGAATTTCTTTTACCGTTTCACCACCCAAATCCACCCACTCAGGTGTACACATCTCAAAAGCCCAGTAACCATCTTCGTGCAACTTAGGATCTTCTTCTAACCCCTTTCTCAACTCACACTCAGCTTTAAAGATTTCATCCGTAAGCCTCTCTATCTCTTTACGAGCTTGTCCAGCATCTTTAAATTCCCATGTATGGGTGAACCACGCAGTCATCTTTGCTTTAAACGCTTCAAACATACTAAACTCCTTTGGTTTATTGATTACATGAAAGTATTCGTCAAGTGTCATTGAAGTCTCCATCTAGAGGGTGATAGACAACCCACTGTGTCTCAAAGATTCCGTTACCGTAGTCTTTAGTCACTGGTGAGGTTTCTATCATTCTACACCCTAATCGAGGATGATCTACAACGTACACCTTGTACCCCTTAGTCCAATCTGGAATGAACATAGGGGGTTTATAGTGAACTATCAGCTTTGCCATCGTTGAAGGCCTCCATCACGTTAGGGAAGTGCTCTTCTAAGATCTTAGCACACTGTAAAGCCACTTCTCGGTGTTCTTTCTGAGTGGCTACATCAGTACGAATATCGACATAGTGGAGCCAAGAACGAAGAGTGCCCTGCATATACATCCTAGACATCGTTAGACCCTCAGGGAGGAACACACGGGCACACTCTTTAGCGATACCTTTATCCAATGCTGCTGAGTACAAGAACTTAGCTTCCTCTACCAAGCGACGCTGAGCACCTTCAAACCAGTTCTGAATGCTGATGTCATCAGTGTACAAGCTGTTCTGACGGTTCTTAGTGTCTTGCATACGAGCTTGAGAGTTCTGAATGAACCCCTCAGAGACTGCATATCTCTGAGAGAACTCTTGGAAGGAGAAGCTACGATGCCGTAAGATCTGACGAGCTACATCACGTGTAGTTTCAATCTCTACACACACGTTAACCATCTCAAACGGGCTCCAGTGCTTGTTCTTAATAAGGTACTTGAGTAACTTGGTCGCAGAGGCAGGGTTGTCCTGATTTGCCGGATTTGACACACGGGCCATATACGCAATCTTCTGCTCTGCTTCCGGTGTTACCCACACTAGCTTGACTTGACTCATCGTATTTCTTTCCTTCCTCAATTCCCATTTTCAATGCTGTAATGATACCTAAGCTAAGAAGCTGTACACGCTCTTCATCAGTCATGTCAAACTGATAAGACGCGCTACCGTCTTCATTCTCCTTGATTAATACGAGTTCCATCGCTTACCTTTCGTCTACGTTCCTTTATCCACGAATCAGGGATTGTCTTATCAGCGTACTCAAAACCGTTCTTAACACACCACTGAGCATACGTTGTACGTGATCCCTTGTTCAGCTTCTGTGAGCTGTTAGAGAAGACAAAACGAATGTCCAAGTGTGGTTGTTGCCTTTTAATCAGCATGTGTTTCTTACGATCTGCTATGAGGAAGCGTCCCTTAGTCTCTACGATGATCCCATTATCCAGCACAAAGTCAGGAGTATATTGATGTTCACTCGCTGGCTTGATGTACTTGATCTTCATCTCTTCGTAGGTGAAAGGAACACCCGCTGAAGTAAGGGCTTTAGCGACATCTTCTTCAAGGCCGCTACGCCACCCATGCTTCAAAGCATTAGCTCTTTTTGAGCTTGTTGTCTTACGAGTTACCATTACGAGCCTTTAACATTGCGTCTGCAACTCGATATGCTTCAACAGCCGCAGTGTCACGAGTTCCGCAGATTGAAAGCATTTGAGACATAGCCTTAGCAGCAAAATAGTCACGTAACGTCATCCCATAAGTAGCTTCTTGGCTAAGAAGACCGTCAGGATAGCGTTCTTCCTGAGTAGGAAAAGCGGAGCCGCCTGTTTTTAGCTTATTCACAGTTTAGTCCTTTCGTATTGATGTAACAACTGCCCAAAGGCATCTACGAAGATCTCGTCATGGTTAGTATGCCCCATAGAGAACATAATAGCGTGTACGAGCTCGTGGCAAAATGTCTGCTCAGTGAAGTTCTTGTTCATACCTGCTCGAAGATAGATCGTTTGAGTATCACAAGCACATTTACCGTACTCACTCAAATCCTCTACGTACTTGACTGTCCATTGACACCCAACGAGATAGAAAGATAAGGGCACATTTGGTTTGGTTCTCTTCGAAGCCATAGCAAGTTCAGATTTTCATCGACACGAAGTTGATTACCATCGTAAGCTTTGAGACAAGCGTCATAGTATTCCCTTTCAGTTTTACAATCCTGTAGAAGCTTCTCTGCCTTCTTAGGTCCAATGCCTTTCAAGCCAATGATGTTGTCAGTACGATCCCCTGTGAGCACCTGTGTGAATAAGTTACGAAGACCTTCTTCCTCAGTAACGTAGTATTCCTCATGCTTCACGAAGTTGTAATGCCAACCTGCAACTTGATCTAGGTCTTTGTCAATGGAGACAATCCATCCACCTGTCTTAGTCGCTTCAGTAGCCACTGCATCGTCTGCCTCTGAACCCTCTACCAGTTCTGCACCAAGGCGCTGGAGATGGGTACGAATAGCCTGATAATGCACTGGCCTCTTAGCGTCCTTACGGTTGCCTTTGTAAGGCTCAGTGACTGCTAGTTCATTGCGATAGTTACCCTTACCAGTGATGTACGCTTTGTAGTCATCACATTTGAGGTCTTGGTACACAATCTCATTGACTAACTTAGTCACCCTACCTAAACAAACCTCCTCTGAGACATCCTCGGAAGCAAATCCTGTTCGATAGCAAATTATGTCTGCATCTAAAATTGCTAACCGAGGACGCGGAGGTAAGTCCTTAGAGAGCGTCATCGTCCGCAGTAGCTGCTTCAGGGACGTAAGTCTTAACTTCAGTCACCATGATTGTCTTCACTGATGGAGCATTGCCATGCTTAGCTGACATACGGTGTGTGTAAGAACCAACAATAGCTACGCACTTAGAGCCGTTACCGAGAGCATCAATGGCAACTTCTTTGAGGTTGTCATCTGTAGGTTTAAACAAGTACTTGCTCTTAGCGACAATGAAGTTACCTTGTGATTCCTTGTGCTTGACTTTGATACCCAAGCTTGTGAGCTTAGCTGCATCGTCATCGCTGATGTTACCGATGGTGCATTCATACTTGTCATTGTCTGTGTTGAATGCTGTGTTGAACTCAGCCATCCACTTAGTCCAAAACAACTCACCGCTAATCTTCACTGGTTTCAAATCTGACATTTTCTTCTTTCCTTTTTTAGGTTAGGCCGTAGCCTCGTTATTGTAGATAGCTTCCCTCTTTACGAGAGATAGCCTCTGCTTCATCCTCAATGTAATCAAGGGCTGCTGAGAGCACCAAGTATACATCAAGGAGATCTAGATCATCGCTGTGCAATAGAGTGAAAGAATTCTCACCTATGTTCAGCATGATCTGAGATTTTAATTTGTCTGACTTATCGATCATTCTTTACTTTCAAAGTCACGCCCCCAACCATAAATTGTATCGAGGACTGCATTACAAGCATCTAACCACCCGTCATTATGTGTGTCCTCATATTTCTTAAAGTCACACTCATCAGAGCGAATCTCTTCGACTTCTTGAGCAAGATGCGAACGCTCCTTAGCTGTTACCAGTTGGATAAATGCTACAAAGTCCTCTAAAGGCAAATGACCGACAGCAAACGATTTGTCTTCATGTTTACCAACAGATTTTGACCCGTCTAAAGCAACGCCAATAGCTAAACCAAACTGTTTAGCCAGCTCAAGGATTTCATTCCGACTCAACATACGTTGCTGCTTTCTTTAAAAGTTCAGGATTGTCTTGGAATAAACCAAGTGCTCGATTACAGTTGTTACAAAGGATACCACGAACCTTTCCACTATCGTGACAGTGGTCTACTGAGAAGTTCCAAAACTGTCTCTCACCTGCTGTCTTGTTTGTTTTAGTTTCGCAAATAGCACAAGAATAGTTTTGTTTCTTAAACTGCTCTTCATACCATTCCAAATCTACGCCAAACCGATGCTTTAAGTTCCTCTGACGTTGTGATAAATGAGATCTTTCAGGGTTGTCAGCAGCCCATTTCTGCCTAGCCTTGTTATCACACTCTTTACAACGATAAGACTTACCATCACTTTTGTTGTTGTAGTTAAAAAACTCAGTGAAAGGTTTCCTTACGTTACATATGCAACATTCCTTTTCTTGGTGCTCAATATCATACGTGATTTGCTCTGGTGTTCGTTTCAATCTAGCCATGTTTACTCCTAAAACTACACTGTATCATACAATGAGTTCAATGTCAAGAAACACATTAAATTAATGCGTATCACGCCACGTCCGGCCCACTTTGTATTCCCCATCAAGAGGACAACGTAGATTATACGCTAGACCTGCATCAATGATTGCTTGCTTACCTGCTTGACCAACTAAGTCAGCGATGTCAGCCTTGCATTCTATCTGAAATTCATCGTGGACATTTGCGGTAAAGCGAGCATCCCAATTATTCTTCTTGATTGTCTCATTTAAGATACACAGTGCCTTCTTCATCACGATAGCACCTGCCCCTTGAAGTAAGCTATTGAGTGCCGCATGTTCAGAACGAACCCAAATCTTGCGACCATCAAGCCCCGGTACATAGCCCTTGCCCGCATAGACGGATACTTTATCACGTAGACGCTTGAGTGCGGGAGTCCCTTTAAGAAAGGCATCGATGAGCTTTTGTCCATCCTTAGCACTACCACCGACAATCGCTCCAATCTTCGCTGGCCCTGCCCCGTAAAGCCACGCGTAGCAAAATGTCTTCGCTTGGTCACGTGTTTGTAAGCCGGCTGCTTTTTGATTAACCGTGTGGACATCCGTGCCGTCCTTAGAGCTTCCCTCGGTGACTGTCTTGACATACTTCTCATCCTTCATGTAATGAGCCAACATACGCAGCTCCAAACCACTTGCATCACATCCAACTAGGACGTTACCTTCTTCCACTGTCCAGCACTGACGACACTCAGGACCATAGGGTGAGCCTGAGTTAGGAATCTGTGCCATGTTAGGTTTCATGTGAGTCATACGGCCTGTTACAGCTCCATTAGTAATCACACGTCCATGTACACGCCCATCAGAGCCTACAACCTCTAACCATGATTCAATCTGAGCAATACGTTTCTGAAGCATCATGTACTCAGCAAGGAGCCCTGCAATAGGATACTTCAAACCCATAAGAGTACCTTCATCAACGATGATTGAACCCTTCTCGGTCTTCTTAGTAGGCTTCCAACCTAAGCCGATAAGTTTCTCAGCTATCTGCTGTCTAGAGGCAGGATTGAAGGTAATCAGTTCAGGCTTCAATAGCTTACCTGTCTTCTCACTGATACGCTCAACCTCATAAGGTGGATAGAGTTCCTGCATCTTGTCGTAGATGACGCCCATTTTGAGTTTCAAATCAGACAAGAGACAAGTAGCGTGAACTACATCGAGCTTGAATCCATTCTTCTCTTGCTTGTTTATGATAGCTGCTACTTGGTGTTCTAGCTGAACGCAATCCAAAGAGAAACCCTGACTGTCAAGACGATCCCCAACATGATTAAACAAGCGAGAAAGAACGGCAACATCACGTCCACAGTAAAACTCAAGGAGTCCTTCAACAGGGTTATCAAAGCACTCTCCATCATAGTTTTCCCTTCTGTTCATCATCCATTGCCACGTTGCTTTGTAGTCCAGCTTCTGAACTCCCAGCTCTTTTCCCCATGCGTCCAGAGAGTGTCCGTTCTCCTTCGTTGGCTCTAGTAGCCTTGACACTACGAGTGTGTCGTACGCTTGCTTCAATCCAATCTTCGTCTTCCAGAGCTTGTTTAAGATCGGAAAGTCAAAACTAATACCGTTATGGGCAATGATAAGATCAGCCTGTTTGAGGTAGTCCCATAAGCCATCAGGAGTCTTCCAGATACGTACTTCATTCGTGTCTACGTCTTGCGTAATACACAAGTGAATCGTCTGGTGATCCATCGTTGTCTCTATATCAAGTGCGATTCGCATTTAGATACTCGATTGCTTTCCGTAGTGTTTCTGTGTTGTCTCTGTAGTGTCCAAGCCCAGCGTTGCAGTGGTGGCAGAGGAGTCCCCTGACTTTCCCTGTTCCGTGGTCGTGATCGACAAAAAGGTTGTAAGACCTTCGTGCCACTGATACTTCTGACGATGAGCAGATTGCACATTTGCCTTCTTGTTTCGTAAAGAGTTCTTTGTAAGTTTCAGGAGTGATGCCATATTTCTTTAGGTTGTTTTTAAACGATCGTTGCTTCTGTTTCTCTTTACCACCTTTGTTGTGATAGTGGTCGAGATTCTGTGCAACAGTACAGTCCTTACAGGCTGGTCGATAGTTGTAAGAGCCATCTTTGCGTTGCTTCCCTCTAGGAAATTCAAACAACGATAACTCTTGATTACAAACTTGGCAGGTTTTCATTAAGTTCTCCAAAAACTCAACTGTATCATATAGAGCACAATAAGTCAAGCATTTGTGAGCTGTTTAGGAAGAGGATGAAACTGTGAATAGAACACATAACGAACCGCTTCAGGCATCAACACATACATTCCCACAACATGTGCGCCTTCGTTTGTCACATCTACTCCGATTTCTACAGGTGTCCATTTAGGAGGCTCTGCATACAATAAACAATTCTGAGGCCAGTCATCGGTCAGCCAAGTAAGTTTTCCTCCTTCATTTTTCATAATAGGAATATCATCTTGTTCAGAACGCTCTAAAACTTTTTCAATAAAAGCTATAGCATGTTGTTCAAGTACATATTGTTCAACTGCACTACGAGAAGCTGTGTTTTTTAGAACATCCAACGCCATTTTCAATGCTTCAATTTTTGTCATACGTAGCGTCCTTTAAGTAGTCCCAAAGTCCTGTTGGAGCTTTCCATACTTTCACTTCTCCTGTGTCAATGTCTTGTGTCACACATAGATGTATCACATCATGTGCCATGTTAGTCTCAATGTCGAGAGCAATTCTCATATCACTTCTTTTTCGTGTATCTCAAATTTACCACTTCCATGAATCTTTAAATACCCTAAAACTCTTTGAGCAGCTTCTAATGTAGAGAACACATCAATGACCCCTGAAGCTGAACCGTCCCAATAACGCCATGTAAGAACAAAAACTTTCATACATTCTCACTTTAGATTTTCAATTTCCAATGCTCGTTGCAACACAACTTCTAAGGTTGAGCCGCATACCTTATGGAAGCTAATAGGAGTCTCTGGATACCATTGCAACTCCCATAGCTCATCTGTATCAATACATTTTTGATAGTCCTCAGGCGAAACAAAATCATCTTTATTCATACCAATGTATTCAAGGACATGCTGTTCAACTGTTTCATAGTAGTCCTTATGTTGGTTGTGTGTTAAGTACAGTCCTGCTTTATGTTTTGGTAAATTCATTGTGTGCTCACTTAAGGTTCATGAAAAGGCCGATCTGCGCCAGCGAGTAACCGATCCACATGATACCAGCACCCATGTCACCTTTGAGCCACTGTAGCGTACCTACAACAGCGTAGCCGATGCCGATAGTACCTACGATTAACATTTCAACCATGACAGTTCCCCATACATTTAAAAGGATTACCACAACACTCTTCCTTCTCTAAAGGAACATCACGCCACTCTCCTTCAAGCTTTGGCTCCGGTTTAATTCGATATTCATACAACTCATGCCATGTTGGGCATTCCCTATCTTCATAACCAACCCATTTTCCGCTAACTGCACGCATTTCAATCTTTGCCCCATCAGCCCAAGCTTTAATCAATTCTGCATGTTTATGTGGTGTTTTCATAGTTCCTCCAAAGTAACTTCAATCATCCTACCTGTTTGCATATCGTACATGAGGTTACACGCAGGACCACTTAAACCGTTGTACCTGTTCTTCGCAACAGCCACCTTAGTGAGATTACGAATACTTGGATCAGGACTCATGGAGTTACGTTCAAGAGTGATAACAGCATCAGACAACTGAGCAATAGCACCAGAGCCACGTAGCTGAGATAAGGATACCGCCGAACCATCTTCATGTCCCTTGTCAGTGTTAGGTCGTTTAAGGTGTGATACGCAGATCAAGGTAATACCTGTCTCTTGTACCAGTGTACGCAATCGCGTCATTAAGACATCAATGCTTTTGCGCTCATCATTGCCATCCATGCCAGACACAACGAGAGAGATGTGATCCAAGAAAACAACCCTACAATCACAAGCACGGGCCATGTATCGAATGCGATTAAGCACGTTGTCAATAGCAAGGGAGCCGAAATGATCAAAGAGGAACACACGATTAGTGCCCAGAGTAGCATCGAAAGCCTCCTTCAATTCTTGTTCTGTGACGGGAGTATCTGGCAAATGGAGTTTCTTATTTGCGTGCAGAGACATGATGGATCTTGCAGTCTTTCGCACCGATTCCTCAAGGAACATTCCTCCAACGTTCCATTTAGTTGTTTCAAGAATCCGATAAAGGATTTCTCGTAAGAATTGTGATTTCCCCAACCCACTCCCTGCTGTGACAGTGATAAGCTCAGCTGATCGTAGTCCATACAAGAGTTCGTTGAGTCCTTTAAAGGGGTAGAAGGCTTCTGCAACTGGTTCAGGTGTAGATACGCTGTCCCAAAGGGAGCTTGCAGCAATGATTCCGTCAGGTACGTAACTCTCAGCTCTCCACCATTGGTTAACGTATTCTGTTCCTCTTCCGTTAGCAAGATAGTCGCAGGCATCTTTGCACTCCTTCAAATGTTTAACAATCTTAACCTTGTTACCGAACAACTCAGCAACTTCCTTAGCTGCTTTCTGTCCCGGCTCATCAGCATCAAAGCAGAGCACAATAGACTCAAAACTATCTAGGTACTCATACTGTGCCTTGCAGTCTTTAACAGCCGCTGAAGCCCCATTACGGATGCTCACAGTAGGCCACTTAGATCCAGTCATTTGATAACTAGCGAGAGCATCTAACTCACCTTCAACGATGGTAATGTACTTCCCACCTTTAGGGAACAAATTTGCCCCGAAGAGAACAGCTTTGTTGAAATTCCCTGCAATTGAGAAGGTTTTGTTCTCAACAGAGCGAATCTTTTCAGCCACTTTCTGGCCTTGTTCATC
>Ga0208147_1000329_pt1 | contig 17008 bp, 14 predicted proteins | sample DEB3_08_DNA_FD_184520 | JGI IMG/M metagenome (GOLD analysis project Ga0208147, IMG submission 184520) | Aqueous microbial communities from the Delaware River and Bay under freshwater to marine salinity gradient to study organic matter... | ecosystem: Environmental > Aquatic > Marine > Coastal ... | reverse complement strand
CACGCAGCCGTGGACGGTTCGTCTCCAGCAGTCACAGGAATCGGTGGAGCCGAAGGCGCTGGTGCTGGCGCAGGCGAAGGCGATCAACACGGCAGCGCGGAACATGGCACAGGTCATGTCCCTCCCGGCTGAGGCTGGTGGATTCGGTGAGCCGGTGGTCGTCTTCAGCCGGACGCAGAACGGGATGCTGGACACTAAGAACATCGTCTCGATTGCGCCGGAGGAGATCACCTCTCTGGACGTATCTGTGGACATCAAGACGGAGAGCAGTGCTGAGCGCATCACACTGGTGCAGCACGGCATGCAGCTTCTCAATGACCCGAAGGTCATGCTCTCGATGGCAGAGTTCGTGGAGGAATACGAAGGCAAGGTGAATCCGGACGACGTGATCGCTAAGCGCATCGCCGACCGCATCTGGTTCGACCAAGTCCTGCCGCAGTTCTCGAAGCAGTTGGTCGGCAAGATCTTCGGCACCAAGTTCGTCATGGGGCCGAACGGCGAGTTCATCGGCCCCGGTGGTCAGTCAGCCAGCCCGATGGATGTACTGGCAGCGAACGGCATCCAGCTTCCCCCTGAGAACCCGATCATGCCACAGGGTATGGCACCGGCTGGGCCTCCGATGCCGCCGGGTGTTGGGCCGGTTGGATCCCCGATGGCTGGCATGTCTGCCGCTATCGGCGGCGCTCCTCCGCTTGCTCCTTCAATGCCTTCGATGCCGGGGCTTCAGGGGCCAGCCGGTGCTATCCCACTGCCGGGTATGTCGGGATGAACAATGAACTGATGAAGTCGATTGAGGAAATGCTGATGGAACAGGTTAAACTGTACGAAGAGAACCTCAGCATCCAATCGGAAGACGGGATCCCGATGGGTCAGAAGGAACCAAACGCGGAGCAGCACAGAGTCTGGTTCGAGATGATGGTCGCTAAAGACCCGAACTGGATCTTGGCTCTTCCGTTTGTTGAAGGTGGGAGGCAGGAACTTGCGCGATACAAGCGCACGATTGGGGAGGTTCAGTAATGGCTGTAACGATTAGTTACGACGACAATGGGAACCCAATTTTCCTAGATGACGGCTTAGGCGATCCTCTTGGATCTGGCAGCGGAAATGTTCAATACTTCGTTGGCGTCCCTCAAATTGGCCCCAGCAAGGGTGGGCCTTACGGGAAGTACACCGTTGATGCCAACGGTATCCCACAGGTGTACATCGGAGACCCAAGGGCACCGTCTTCTCCCGCTGCACCAAAAGCAGTAGAACCTCCCGCTGGCTGGCTCGATACCAACAACGACGGCATCGACGATCGCACGGGGCTTGCAGAGGGCGTGTGGAAGCAGGGCAACGAGTACTTCGTACTCGTCAACGGGGAAATGGTTCAGACTACCCCCCAAGGTGCAGCTCTCCCCAAGGAAGTAGAGCCTCCCAAAACGGTAACCTTGGTGCGCGGCGGTGTAAAAGGCGTATACGCACTTGGGCCTGACGGGAAGCCCGGGGGGCTACTCTACGTTCTTGATGACACCACCGTTGGTGGTGGCGGATACGGTTCCGGCGGTGGATATGGTGGCGGACTGACTCAGGTCTTCAGGAACTCTCAGCAGATGCTGGCTGATCAGGGCCGTCCAAAGCTTTCCGCGCAGGAAGAAGTCGCCCTGATCAACGCCAAGGTGAATGCGGCCAAGGCGTACTCAGAGTCCTTGATGAACTATGACCCTGCTGCCTATGGCGCATTCCTTTCAGCACAGGGCGGAGGTACTTCCTTGGCGAACGCAATCAACAGCGGCAAGAACGCAATCAGCCCCAACATGCTGAAGTCTTCGCAGGACATCCTTGATCAGATTGCGAAGCTTGATCGCATGGGGGGGCCGAAGACTCAGATCACTGGAGCGCGTCCACCTATCACATCTGGTGGGCTTACCTCTGGAGCTTCTGTTGGAGGGAACATGCCCATGTACGCCTACGGGACGCCAGGGATGCAGACTACTCCCGGCGTGATGATGAATGCTGCTGCTGGCGGCATGCCCCCTCGCGCTGGTGGACTTAACAGGCCCAACGGTGGAACCGGCAGTGGAACCAACTGGTGGGGCACTGCTGCAAAGCCAACGGATACGCAGCTTCTTGAGCGCGAGATCATCCGGCGAGCCAACATGATGAGCTTTGGCCCGACGAAGTACACGTCGATCAACGACATCCCCGCAGACCAGATCCGCCGGATTCAGGCTGGCATCGCAGCTAGCAGGGCAAAGGCTGCTGAACTTCGCGCACGTTCACCGCAGATCAACTACCCGATGGTTCTCGATGAGAACGGGAACTACCAGATCAATCCGGCCTACATTGCGGCGCAGCAGAAGCTTGCCGCCGAAGCTGCGAAGCAGAAGGCAATCGCTTCAATGACTCCTGCTGAAAAGCTGCTCTGGGACAAGCTCAACCCGGTTCAGCCAGCAATGGCGTTCGGAGCGTTTGGCTTCGGTGGCGGCGAAGGATTAACACCTCCTCCTGTTGCTCCTACGGCAACAGCGCCTTCTGTTGCGGCTGACGGCACCATGCCTCCTGCTGCGGGAACTACGCCACCTGTGGCTGGCACCACCACTCCACAAGTTAATCCACAGGGGAACACTGTCCTCGGCTACGGCGGGATGAGTACCGCAAGGATGGCTATTGTGGGTGATCCCCAGCATGATGGTGGGCCTAACCCTGAGATCATCTACAACCCTACCGGCGCTCCCTTCATGGTGAAGCCGATGAAGGACATGGTTCCGAAGTACGCATACGGGACGCGCCAAGGTGGGCTTTCCGGAACCTTAAGCACTGACCCGTATCAGAGCGGAACTGGAGAAACGACTGGAACCGGAAGCCAGTATCGTGGTGGCCGCGACCAGACCCCCGGCGGCGCTGCCACGGAAGACCCTGAAGCCGCTCGCATGGCTGCTCAGTATCCGTGGATGAATGACCCGAACTACTTTATGAACGTCGATTTCTGGAAGCAGGATCCCGTTCTGCGCGACTTGTACCTCAAGGGATTGCAGGTCAGCAAGGGTATCCCCGCGGAGAGTATCATGGCGGCAGCGAATGCCAACCGGCTTAGCGGTACGCCAAGCGGTGGAGTCACCGGCCAGACAGCTATGCAGTTGGGGTGGTAGTTCATGGTTAGGCTGGATGATACGGAGTTCGATTCTGTTGCGAGTGCTGCATCCGCTGGGGCGCAGCCTCTTCCTAGTCAGGCAAACTACGCTCAGAACGTCCTCGACAACTTCATGCTGGACTACAACCAGTATGACCTCCAGTACCAGCCTGACACGTGGTTTGACCCGGCATTCGATCCGTACTGGCAGAGCTATCAGGACACCGCTGAGCCTCAGTGGGATCCGACTTCTGCTGACCAGAGTTGGTATACAGACATCCCTCTGCCTGAGGAGGCACCCCCTCAGGTAGATCCGTTCGCCCAGTACTACACGGATACCAGCAACGAAGACATCTTCACCAGCAACTCGCTGAACAGTCTTGGCCTTCCGAACGACCAGTACACCTCTGGCTCGTACACCGACTTTGATCAGGCGCTCAGGGATCAGATGGATGCTGCTGCCGCAGAGATGGGGCAGACCGCAGCCATCCCCGGTATGGGCCAAGCGGCAGAGACTGGGCTTGTTACCAGCACTGACAACCTGACTATCCCGTGGTCTAACGGGAACGTCTGGATGGACAACGGCGCTGGTAGTGGGTTCTGGCTGAACGAACGCGGTCAGGTTTGGGTGGACGGGCAGTGGAAGAACACTTCCAATCCACAGGTCTATCAATTGATCTGGCAGTCTCAGGATGCCGCTCAGCGTTACCAGCAGTACGGAGAAGCCTACAACCCATACGGGGAAGGTTCGTACACCTCTGCTGGAACTGGGGACGTGAATGCCCTTGGGTTGCCTTCCGGCCAGTTCTCAAACCCTAACCTGACTGATGTCCAGAAGGCTCGGCTGTTTGGCTATCAGCTTGCAAGCAATGCGGCTTTCGACCCGCGAACGCAACTCAAGCAGTACAACGAGAGAATGGCAAGCCAAGTCCCCATGATTGATGCAGGGGGAATGCCTATTGCTGGGCCTACCTTTACTGAGATTCGTCAGCAACAGGCTCTTGGCGCTCAGCAGTACCCAATCTGGGATCCGTTCGGTTACGCGCACACTGCAATGGATTGGAAGCAGCCGCTTGGGACTGATGACCCTAAGGCGGTGTTCACGCTTACGGGAGCAGACGGCAAGCCTGTTGGCCCCGGCGGTAGGCCGCTTAAGGACGGAGAGAAGCCATACACCTACCGCATCAATCCGGAAACCGGGGAGGGTGTTGGCGAGTACATTGACTGGCTTGGAAAGCCACACCCCTACTTCATTGGCAAGGATGGCAAGTTCACCTACTCCCAGAATGAACTTCCTGTTGAAGACCTTGTCAGCGGCAACGCATTCATTCAGGACGTTGCTGCTGCATTCGGCAAGGACTGGGATCCGTCCAAGCTCCCCTACGGCTTGAGTTGGGTTACTGACGCGCTCTCGCCTATTGGGCTTCTTGCAGCAGCGATGACCCTCGGGCTATCCGTTGGTGCAACAGGCGCTGTGGGAGTGACGGGGCAGAGCGCAATGAAAGCCGCCGCCATCTCTGTCGGGAAAGAGTTCCTCAAAGATGTTGTGGCTAACGCAGCGGGTCAGCTAACCGCAGACGAGATCTACAAGCTCACTGACAATCAAGTGCTTGCGGCTATCGCTGGCCTTGTTGCCGGTGGCGCTGTGGGCTGGAAGGGCGACGACCTTGCGAAGGTTGGCGTTAACTCCGCAACCGATGCAGTTACTGGTTACGCAAAGCGCGACAGCCTTCTCGATGCGCTTAACAAGATCAATGAACCAGCGCCCCTTGGGCCGAAATACTATGGGCCAATCTTCGGGCCTGAGTATGACGGGCCTACTCTTGGGCCTAGGTATGAAGGCCCGATGCAGGGGCCAAAGTATGAAGGGCCGGAGAGGGCTAGCAAGCTCAACATTGAACCGGCCAATGACAACATGTTCCTTGATAGAAACACTGGGAATCTCCTGAGTCGTGATGACGTGCTTAGGATCGCAGAAACAACCCCATTGCCTGATGGGCAGATGCTTCAGCCGATCGGGAACGATTTCTACATCCACCCCCAGAAGGGGCTTGTCGATGCGACCACTGTTATTGAGGACGCAAAGGCAGGGGCGTGGACTCCCGGCAGAGCGCCTGAGCCTCAGGCACCTACTGCACCGGCGTACACGGGCACTGGTATTCCCGGAGATATCAGTTCCACTGACTTGGCTGCTATTGCTGGCGGGGTTGCCGATCAGGAGCAGCAGGCAATCAGGACGGCTCAGGAAGCTGCTGATGCTGCGGCTGCAAAGAAAGCTGCCGCTGCTGCTAAGGCTAGGGCAACGCGCCAGCGTAACGCCCAGATCAAGCAGGGAATTACTCCTCCTGACGTTACCGCCGCTGAGGAGTTGAATGGCCCTGCTTGGCAACTCATTGCCAACATGTCCTCTACGCCGATCTCCACAGCGGATGCTGTTAGGCAGACCGATGAGGCGGCAAGCCTTATTCAGAAAGCGGTACGCGCTGCTGAGGAATCGAACCCAGGCTCCGTGGATGCTTCTCTTAACCGGATTGGCAACGCAATCCTCACTAACGATCCGGAGTTTAGGACTACCGCACTTGATGAACTGAATACAATCGGAGCGAATGGCGGAAAGGTTCCTGCTGAACCGGCATCCCCTGCCGCTGCTCCCGCTCCTTCCGCCTCCGCTGTAAGCCCAGCGCCTTCAAGCGTCGCACCGGCTGCGCCTTCGCCAGCGCCGACTAACGCTCTTCCTTCCCCGGCGGCTGCGCCTTCTTCGGCTCCGACCGCCGTACTAGATAGGGAGCTTAGCGGCGTTCCTGAATACCAGCCGCGCCAGAATATGGTGCCAGCGGCTAACGCAATTGATACCACACAGGTTGGAGTTCAGCCTTCACAGGTTGGCCCCCGGTATGAGGGTTCTACTCCCCTCATCCGCAGGGCTATCACGAAGGTTGCCGAAACCCTCCAGAGCGCACACGACCTGAATCTCTCTGGGGCCAACGCAGACTCCGTTAGAGAGCTACGCAACCGCCAGTTGCAGCGTCTCAAAAATACTGCGCGAGCAGCGTCAGGAACGATGGAAGAGCGAACCGCAGCCATGAATGCGGCACTGCGTGATCGGGCTGAGTTTGATGGGATCCTGAAACTGAAGATCGGGCGCAAAGCTGAAGAGGAGATTACCGCTGATGTTCAGCGCCGGGTTGCGAATGGGGAGCTTTCTGCAACTGACTGGGCGCAGTTCTTCGGGAACAAGGACAGGGGTTCCGCTTGGGACAGGATGCGAGCCGGGGAGAAGCTAACCCCTAGCGAGATCAAGGCTGCCAACAAAATCTTCGGCACCGACATCGGTGAGGTTGATTCACAGAAGGCGCTTGCTGATCTGATGGCAAAGCTCAACCCCGATCAGGCGCAGATCCTCAAGAACGCCCACGAGATTATTGAATCGAACGCAAGCCTCACGCCTGAGCAGAAAGCGGCAGCGATTGCCGCGTTCGATGCGGTGACGGTAGACAACCAACAGATCCTTAATCAGGTTCCCAAAAGTACGTTTAATCGTGCGGTGGCTGCGGCTGAACGCGCTGTGGCTGGCAACCTCTCTGACTCGTGGCTGTCCAAGCTGTACGTCCAGAAGGATGTGCTAGAGGATGCGATGCTGCATTCCGGACTGTCTCGTGAGGAAGCCAAGAAGATTTCTGACCAGATGGTTCAGTACGAGATGAAGGGGAAGTACAAGGACTTCATCCCGAAAGAGAATGTGGAGAAGTATCTCCGCATCAAACTCATGGCGCAGGGCATGGATCGGAAGAGCGCGACGTTTGCCGCGAAGAACATCGTTGACCCAAGCAATGAGAACGGGGCCAAGATCCTGCTCGATCAATTCCCCGATCAGGTTCCCGCTAGCATTCTCAAAGACATGGCAAAGACTGAGCCTGTTCCGAATGGTGCCCACGACGTAGCCAACTACGTGAAGAACTGGAACCAGCGTTGGAAGAACACGCAGATGTCTCTGCCTGACGTTTCGGTCTTCCTCGTCCAGATCCCCAAGGCGTTTGCTACCGGCGGTATTGAGATCCTCGCCGGTATGACGAACGACATCCTGAAGACGTTGAACCTTAGATCGTTTGACTCCTCGCTCTCTGACGACATCGCGAAGGATGTGCAGTACGCCATCGACGGCTTGGGCCAGAACGTCGCCACATCTGAGGCAGACTTCCGAAACGTAACAAAGGGCAGGGAGTCTCTCTTCAGTACGGTTCCCGGCATAAGGAAGATTGACCCTTACTTTGTGCGAGCCGCTGAAATTATGACCAACTTCCAGTACGGAACGGTCATGGGGACAATCCGGAAGTGGAACTACGAAGGCAACCTCATGCTTGCTAAGGCTGCCGGTCAGGACATCACTGACCCGCTGGTCAGGCGACAGGCGGCAGAGGTTGCTAACGCTCGTACCTCCTACTGGAGAGGGGCACAGACCACTAGTCGGCAGAATATTGAAGGGGCGCTGCTGATGACCCCCACTATGCGGCGAGCGCAGATTGCCCAGATCCGTCAGGTCACAAAGCTTCTCGATGGAAGCAGCACCGAACGCCTCCTGGCGCTCAGCACACTTGCATCGGTTGGTATCTCGTCTCTTGTTCTCGGGAAGTTCCTGAACGACCAGATCGGACTGGATGAGTTCACCTTTGATCCCAGTGACCCGAAGTTCGGGAAGATTACCTTCAGGGATCCGATAAGTGGGAAGAACCTAACGATGAATGTATTCCCAAGCCAACAGGTTGGGACGTACATCGCTCGCGCCGTGGGCGACATCGTAAGGGAACCGAACAAGGACGGACTACTTAGCGCGTTCACCGACATCGCCAAGCTCGGAGTCTCAAGCGCATCCCCTGCTGTTGGCACCGCAGCCAAGGCTGCCGGAGTAGGCTTTGACCCGCAGCAGGGTAAGTACACTTGGGGCGATTACGGGAAGAACATGTCCATCACCGACAAGGCTGTGAACATTCTCCCGATCCCGCTTATCGGACAGACCGTCTACAACGAAGGGTTCAGCCCTGTATCCACAGGACTTCAGCTTGCCGGTGGCAACGTCTTCGAGGAGCGTCCGTACAACACTCGCGAGCGTTGGATCAAAGACAACGCAGAACGCCTTGGGCTTAAGAATGAGTTCGGGGTTCCGATCACTAGCTGGAGCGAAACGAGCGCAGCACAGAAGACCAAGATCAATCAGGAGTTTGGGAAGGTTGCTTCCACGGATCCTGATGTGGCGAGGATTCAGGCTGAGCGCGATAAAGCGAAGACTGCTGATATCCAGACGCAGAAGGATATCGACAGCAAGTACATCAATGGCGCTACTGGATTGCCCAAGAATCCTGACGCTGCTAAGGCTTACCGTGAAGAGGTGCAGAAGTTTAACTACGGCATCTCTCAGCGCGAGAGCTTTGCTTCTGAACTTGCTGGATACAAGAACAACCCGAACACGGAACCGATGGCTAAAGCCCTTGCCTCTTGGCAGGAAGCAATCAAGGCATCAACCAAGGGAACTGAACCAGACTGGGAGAAAGTTGATCAGTGGCTTCAGTCTCACCCCGATGAAGCAAAGCTTGTGGACAAGTACTTCGCTGAACGGGCTGACACCAGCCTTACTCCTGCTCGCAAAGAACTGGATAGTACTCGTAAGCAGATTGAAGCGTCCGGATACTTTGACCTTCGAGACGAATCTTGGGCAAAGGTCGCGAAGTTCTACAAGCTAGACCCAAGCGTTTCCTTCTTCGACTACAAGCAGAGTGTTCTCGATAAGTTCCAGAGTGACTTCGAGAAGCAGGGCTACACTCCGACGATGGCTTACGCAGAAGCTGAGAAGAAGTGGAACTCTACCAACGTCGCTCAGAAACAGTCTGATGTTTACAAGGCTGCGGTCGTGGACTGGATCAACGCTGGCAACGCTGAAGAAGCCTACATCGCTTGGCAGTGGGGGTACTTCGATCCTCCAAAGGAAGCGAAGGAATACCTCGAAAGACTGGCTCGACAGAAGGGCTGGTAAATGGTGGTACAATCAGGCAACAGGCGCATGCCTGATGTAGTTCTTGGAGGCCACAATTGGCAGAGTCGGACACTGCCGTAGTTGAGCAGGGCACCGCAGCCCCCGCACCGGATACGGAAGTATCGGATGCAATTGCAACTGCATTCGGTACTGACACCGCTGACGGGCTGGCTTCGGATACCGCAACTCAGACTACGCCAGATACAGGTGACCAGCCGCAGCAGACCCTCACGCCTGAACAGCTTGAGGAGAAGCTAAAAGAGGAACGCGAGAAGTGGGAGACTGAGCAGCGATCCAAGATCGAAGATACGATTCGCGAACAGGCAGCGGTGCAACGCCGCCTTCAGAGCGAGCAGCTTCGTACTGGGCAGACGGCTCAGGCTTTCGCGAGCATCGCCAAGTGGGCCTACGATCAGGGAGAGCAGGGCAAGGACTTCCGTTTCGATCCGCGTTCAGTCCAGCAGATTGCAGCGCAGATGGAAGCAGGGATTTTCCAAGACCAGAGCGACTCATGGTCGATGGCTTTCAGCAAGTACCTCTCGGATTCCTTCAAGGACTTCCGGCCTTCGCGAGCTAACGCTGAGCGTCTTGAACGGGCCTTCCGTGACTGGAACCCAGACGAGGCTGTGAATGCACAGTTCGCGACAATCGAAGAGGCCGTAAGGTCGCAGCTTGAGAGCAAGATCCGCAAGGAGATTGAGGAAGAACTCAAGCAAAAGAACACTTCGGCTGGCAAGACTCAGGCGTTGAAAGAGGCCGATGCCCAACGACGTGCTGGAGGTCGGCCTACAGGAATAGGCGAGGCTGGGGGCAACGCTCCCGATCTTGCTTCAATCATCGGTAATCCCAGTGTTCCACTGAGTGAGCGCCGTAAGGCGTACAAGTCGGTATACGGGATTACCCCGCCTTTCTAGTGAGGGATACCAACTGTGGTTAACGCTACCACCACCGGCTCGCTGGGTGACTCCACCCAACTCATCATCGACTCGGCTCGCATCGTTCGCGAGTACAACGGTGTCTTCCGAAACACCTGTGACATGCAGCGGCTGGACGACAACACCGGCCTCTCTTGGGAAGAGATCTCGCTCGCGCAGTTGACCGCTCAGGCGATCACCGAAACGACCGAACTCGACAATGCCCAGCAGATCAGCGACAGCCTGTTCACGATCACGCCGACCGTGTCCGGCATTCAGATGGTCGTCACCGACCGGGTCTACCGGCGGATGCCCAAGAACGTCATTGCCAAGATGGGTTCGCTCGCGCAGAACGCCATCGACCGGAAGAAGGATGAGGACTACCTCGCCACCTTCGCCGGTGCAACCACGACTCTTTGCGGTTCGGGCACCACGCTCGCGTCCGGCCACATCATGGCTGGCAAGAACCGCATCACCAGCAACGTCACCGAACCTTCTCGCGGCAAGGTCTGCGTCGTGCTTCACGGCTTCCAGATCAAAGACCTTCAGGATGAGATCGTCGCTGGCGTGGACACCTACCCGACCGAAGGCGGACTCACTGAGAACGTCTACCGGATGGGCTTCAGCGGCACGGTTGCTGGCGCTGAGATCTACGAAGACGGCAACATCACCATCGACGCAACGCCGAATGCTCGCGGTGCCATCCACGCGCAGGAAGCCATCGTGATGGTGCAGGGCCACAGCCCCCGCACTGAGAAGCGTCGCCGCCCTCAGACCGGCGGTGGTGCCGACGAAGTCTTCCTCTACGACGAGTACGCTCTTGGCGAACGCAGCGCTGGGAACTGGCTCTATGGCATCCTCTCGGATGCGACCGCGCCGACCTCTTAGTCCAAGTTCCCACAGCCGAAACTGTGGGAAGAAATCCTTGGGAGGAATCACAACATGGCTGGATCGAAGAACGTCATTGAGTTCGGCTCGGACTTCACTGGCATTTACAACGACATGGTCTGGGGCACGGGTACGCTCGCTGCCACGTTTGATGGTGGGCTTGGCTTCACCTCCGACGATGAAGGCTCCTTCGCCTCCACGGTCGATGAGGACGGCGGCATCCTTGCAATCACCACGGACGTTGGTGATGACGACAATGCAGCTCTCTTTGCTGGCCCCTTCAAGCCAGCGAACGGCCCGGTCTGGGTTGAGGCTCGGTACAAGTACAGCAACACCGATTGCGCGGTGTTCGTTGGCTTCACCGAAACGCTTTCGCTGACCGCCCCGGCAATGCCAGCGGAGTTCGCTACCGCCACGATGGCCTACAACGGAACCGGCGGCCTCGTCGGAATTGTCTACGACGTTGATGGCACGACCGACGACTTCCGCGCTGTGATGGGCGATGGTGGCGCTGCCAAGCTGGATTCCGGCAACGGTATCCGCAGCAACTCCACGCTCACCGCTGACCGCTGGTTCATCACCCGCGTCGTCCTTTATCCGGACGGTTCGGCTGAGGTTTGGCATGCGGACGCTGGCCACGCCAATGCGGATGGTATCCCTACCCTTCGCCTCATCAAGAAGTTTGGCGCTGGCCTTACGCCGACTGACCTTTTTTACCCCGTGGTCATGATCGAGAACCGCTCTGCTAACGCTCGCACTCTCGAAGTTGACTACATCTGGGGAGAAGGCGCTCGGGATTGGAACGTCGCCTAAGGCGGCCCTGCTCTGGTGGGGGAGGGGTTCGTCTCCTCCCCTCCCCCATCAAAAAGGATGATTGAATGCGCGGTGTAACAAACTCCATCCACAAGGATGAGAAGGCTTGGAGCCTGAAGGAACGCAACATGGTTCGCGCTCCTTCGTTTAAGTTGTCCCGCTATCAGATCATCACAGTCAATCGCGGAGACAAACTGGTGGAGTGGTGGAGTGAACTAGGCCCGGTGAAGAACTTCACTGCTCCTGAACTCGACATCCCTTCTCTGTGGGAACACAGCGTTGCTGAGTTGCAGGAGATTGCTGAAGAAAAGCGCCTTGGCGATACGTACTGGCAGAAGTTCACAGCAGAGAGGGCTAACGACTCAACCCTCTATACTGATTGGGCGAACCAGTATGAGGAGCGTGGCAAAATCCTCAGGAACCAAAGCGTCAGTGGGCCGAAGCTCACTAAGCAACGAAATGGATTCTCACGAAAGGTGCTAAATGACTAACGAAATCGAGAACCAACTCATCGAGGCTGCGGTTGACCGCATTAAGGAAACCAAGGACACCTCGATGTTTAAGCCGTTCAAGTCTGGTGATGCGGACGTTGACTCGGCCCTTGCTGAGGCTACTCTCACGAGTACCGCAGAAGACCGCGCCATCATCTACCACATCCCTACCGGGGAGCCTCGCGAGATTCTCGTGAACATGCTCGCTAAGACTCTTCGTAAGAAGTTGAACGGCAAGCCCGTGTTCTCCATGACCCCGCCTCCGGGGGTAACGCCTGTAGTGAACAGCACTCTGTGCTGGCTTCATCCAGACCACCCAAACCGCAACTTCCTGAATAGCATTGGTCTTCGTGACAAGGTGTGCATGAGTTCGCATATCGCCAGTGAGTATGAAGCTGGCCAGCATATGCGCCATCGCCACCGACGCGAATATCAGGTCATCATGGAAAGCCGTGCTGTTCAGGCCGAGGAAGAAAATCGTATCTTCCAGCGCCAGCAGATGGAACTTCTCCAGAAGCTTGCGGCAAAGGCTGTTGGTGTGGACGGTGGCGCTGTTCCTGAAATCTTCTACTGTCGAGTTGAGGGATGCACTCGCTTCTTCGATAACGCCAAGGCTCTCGATGTCCACAGCACGAGGGATCACAAGTGACAACCCATCCGTTTCGCGAGGTTCGGATTGAAGGAGTAGCAGCGAAGGCTGTTGTCGGTAATGTGATTGCCCCACCGCAGCACATTGGCCCACTTGATATCACTCCTCAGTTCCGTTCTGTTCGCGAAGCAGATGATGTTGATCGTGAGATTGGGAACCCCGGCGACCAGCACCACTGCCCACTCTGCTTGGAGTACTTTGGTTGGGAAGCGTTCAAGGCGCATGCCCAGCAGTGCATCGATGCGAGGGCACCGCGTGAGCGGGTATGGCTACCGCCGGGATTTAGCAGTAACGCCATTGCGGCGTATAACGAGAAAGTGAGGGCCGACTAATGGCGGTCACTACCTATTGGTATGCAAAGGCGTTCCTGTCGGCCTTCAATAAGGAGATCGACTTTAACTCCGACACAATCAAGGCCACGCTTCATACGTCGTCGTACACCCCGAATCAGGACACGCACGACTATCAGAACGACCTGACGAACGAACTCTCCACGGCAAATGGTTATACCGCCGGGGGGTACACCATCCTCTCTCCCACGCAGACGACCTCCACGAATGTGGCAACGCTCGACTCTGCTGACCCGGCGTGGACTTCTTCTGGCGCTGGGTTCACGGCGCGTATCCTAGTGCTTGCTGACACTACTCCAGCTTCGTCCGCAAGCAACCCGCTCATCCTCTGGTCTGATTTCGGCCAAGATGAAACTGCGTCTGGCGGCGGAACGTTCACTTACACTGTGAACGCTTCGGGTTGGGCGACCATCACTGCGGCTAACGCCGCTGGCTTCCCGTAGGAGGTGTAGTCATGCCGATGAAGAAGGGTTCTTCTCAGAAAGTTATCTCCGAGAATATCAAGACGGAGATGAAGAAAGGCCACCCGCAGAAGCAGGCCATCGCTATGGCGATGCGCTCTGCTGGTAAGCCGATGCCCTTTATGAAGGGCGGGAAGAAGAAGTAGATGCCGCCGAAGGATTCGCGCCTTAGCAAAGCCGGTGTCTCTGGTTACAACAAACCAAAGGCTACGCCTTCGCATCCTACAAAGTCACACGTTGTGGTGGCTAAGGAGGGAGATAAGGTAAAAACGATTCGCTTCGGACAACAGGGGGTTTCTGGTTCTCCAAAGAAAGAGGGGGAATCAGAAGCCTACCGCAACCGTCGCGAATCCTTCAAGGCTCGCCACGCTGACAACATCGCTAAAGGTAAGATGAGTGCAGCGTACTGGGCGGACAAGGTGAAGTGGTAAGTGCCAGCACCGGCACCGGGGCCATTGGCAGAGAGGGTCGCGGCAACGCGGCCCGAACTGCGTCACCTGTTGAAGGCGGGGCTGCTTGTGGCTGCGCTAAAGAGTGGGCCGGAGCAGTACGGGGACATCACGCTGCTTGCGCCACCCAAGGTCAATAAGCAGGGGCTGCTTGAGCTCTTATTGCACAAACCGGGGCGGGAGTTGAATAACCCGTTCCTCTTTGGAAACCCTCCGCTGCTCGTGCCTGATGGTGGTACGTGGACAACGGATGGGGGAGATGTGTTGCCGACGTACATGGAGTCCCCCTTCGATGCTGCGTGGGAGATTATCAGTCAGGCGGTGGGCTAGGTAGATGGCAACGCTAACGCAGTACTCGGGAACGGCTGATGGGCAGATACGTTCTGCTGACTCAACCTACGCAACCGCAAGAACTGGCGGAACGCTTACTGCTACCACCAACGGAACTACGGCTACCCTTGGTCAGCAGAATGCTGGCGGTAGCGGTTATTACTGCTTTGAGTCGTTCTTTGGGTTTGATACTTCTAGCATTGGATCTACCTCAACCATCGACTCGGCAACACTCAGCCTCTACGGAGCAACAGACAATACAACTACCGACTTCACAGCTAATGCCCGGTACTACGACTGGGGCGCATCGCTAACCACGGCTGACTGGATTTCGGGAGCAAGCCTTTCCAGTTCTACGCTCTTCGCTACGTTTGCTACTTCAGGATTCTCAACCTCCGCATATAACGATTTCACAACGTCAACCACGAGCGGAATCAGCAAGACTGCTACGACCAATATTGTTGTCTCATCCTCACGCCACGAGGCTGGGACAACTGCGGTAACGAACGAACGCTGCACGGTCTACGCTGCTGACCAGACCGGCACGACCAATGACCCGAAACTTGTCGTTAACTACACGCCCGTGGTCTCAACGACTATCACTGGTGTTACCGGAACTGCTGACGCAGACGGACAAACAGGAACCGTTGCGGCGGTACGCATCTCCAACGTCTCTGGTACTCAGGCTACCGCTACTACAGATGGGCTAGCGGGAAGCGTCACTACTCAGCGCGTCGTTTCAGTAAGCGGTGAACAAGCCACATCCATAGCGGACGGTAACGCGGGAACAGCCACTACTTCTCGCATCGTTACTGTGGCAGGAGAAGCGGCGGCATCTACCGGAGACGGCTTAGCAGGAGTTGTGACCGCAAGCGGCCCCGGCGGAACAAGCGCAACGGTAAGTGGCGAGACAGCCACAGCAGCGGCGGACGGATACGAAGGAGCGGTAAGCACCGAACGGTTCGCGGCGGTAGCAGGAGCAACTGCAACCGCAGACGGGGCTGGTAGCGCGGGGTCTGTAACTGCACAGAAGACTGCGACTGTTTCGGGCGCTACCGCAGAAGCGTCAGCGGATGGTGTGGCGGGAGCGGTGATAGCGCAGCGCACTACGACAATTAGCGGAACTACTGCGACGGCAAATGCCGCAGCGAATGATGGGGTAGTAACTGCTCAAGTTTTTGTAAATGCAGTTATCTCTGGAGAACAAGCCGCAGCAACAGCATCTGCTAACTCAGGCAGCGTAACAACCGTAAGAATCGTTACACTAAATGGTGTAATGGCAACGGCTGATGCATCCGCTAACCACGGAATAGTTATGCCTGTGGTCATTAAGGAAAATAACCTAGCCGTCTACCCCGGCACATGGGCTAACCGCCATACTCTGGGTAAGAACTGGAAACCGCCACAGAGGAGGCGACCGTGGTAACGACTAACCTCAAGTACATTCGGCGGCAGATGCTCTCAATGGATGCTGCTCTTGGCCGGACTGAATCTATCTACCACATAGATACGACCAAAATCACCGTAAGTTCTCTGGCTACAGGCGGTAGTAACCAAAAGTTCATTGACCAGTGGATACTGCGAAGCGACACGGCAGATTCAGCAGACAGAATCCGGCGAGTTACCAACTACACCCCAGCGCAAGGCTATCTTCATCACAGTGGCGCTAGTTACACGGACACTACATCGACCGGGGAGTCGGTTGAGATTCTTGAGTTTGAACCGTATCTCTACGACAACGCTGTACAAGTAACGCTTGCTCGCCTTAAGCACCTTGACCGCACGGAGTTGCCAACGGTGCAGAACCAGCGCCGCGTCTGGTTGGGGGACTGTGACTGGATTAAGGAACCATCAGATGTGATTCGCATCTGCTGGTCTGATAATCCGGTGATGACTCGCAACCGCTACTTGCAGAAGTACAACTCGTATAACTCTAGTGGGGTCTTGGTTCCAGACTCATGGTCACTTGTAGGAACGAGCGCAACGATGGATCGCTCGGATACCTATACTAGACGCGACCTCCCCTACTCTCTCCGGGTAACGCGGTCTGGGACAAACTGTACTCTTCGTCAGACCATTGGGCTTCTTGAGAATGGAGTTGATGGCGACAGTCTCCAAGGTGGAGAGATTACCGCAGTCTTCTGGGTATGGTCTGCGGTAGCATCGCAGGTTCGAGCGCAGATCTATGACGGGGTAACCACGACGAGTGGGAGTTACCACACGGGGAACGGTAAGTGGCAGGAACTTACTGTTACGGCAGACATTGGAGACGATGCTACCGATGTACGCATCCAGCTTTCCATCGAAGGTGACAATACCCCTGTCTATGTTAGTGAAGGTTACGCGGTAGAGGTAATGGATGACACGGTTCGCCGGGACAACTTCGGTGAAATCGAAGAGTCAAGCACCGCATGGAACCAGAACGGAACCCTGAGCGCAACGCTTCCGGAACGTAGTCGCAAGGGGCAATGGGTCATTTATAGTACGCGAGGATATCCGCAGTTGGACTCAGTCAGGTTCAGCGCG
>Ga0208147_1000323_pt1 | contig 17193 bp, 28 predicted proteins | sample DEB3_08_DNA_FD_184520 | JGI IMG/M metagenome (GOLD analysis project Ga0208147, IMG submission 184520) | Aqueous microbial communities from the Delaware River and Bay under freshwater to marine salinity gradient to study organic matter... | ecosystem: Environmental > Aquatic > Marine > Coastal ... | reverse complement strand
TGATCGAATATACCCACATCAACAGAACAAAAAGGGACCCATTCATCGCTGCTTGAACACCAGCCGCTCAAAGATTGACGGAAATTTCTCGTTGAACTTTTTAGAAAGAATGTCGCGCACCGGGAAGCGTTGTTCATATCGCGGTTGTCTTGTGATGTAGAAGACTGTATGGAAGCCACGCGCCATGCCTCCATTTTTGGGCCTTGACCCAACCCTTGCGTAGATACCACGAGGAAGGCCACCTGGTGTACCGACGAAGTAATCCGATTGCCTGCGCTTACGTTGCGATCGGCGCGAGCCTGATACGTTCTGCGTTGCGCCTTGCTCAGTGAAGCCTTTGAGCCTGCTGATCACCTGCACGTAGGCTGCGCCGCTGAGGTTGCCGTAGGTGTTGAGGGTCAGGGGATAGGCGTTGGCAGGAACGATGTACTCATACCCTCGCAGCACGCCGGTTGCCTGCAGTGCGCGTTCACTGCGCTTCTGCTGGCGAACGCCACCCCCGACCATGGGTTGCAGGTATTTAGCGGCTGGGGTGCCCTTGACGGCAACGTCCTTAAAACCAAAGCGAGCAGTAAGGTTGCCGGGCTTGGCTGGTTCTACAAAGACCGCATTGACTGTCCACTTGGTTGGATTGTTGACGTAACGCGGCGTCTGTGTCTTGAGGTAATCGCGCGAGTCATAAGCGGCCAAGGTAATTGCCTTGGCCGTGTCTTTATCGAGGTTGCCGCGCATTGATGAAGTGAAGCGAGCCAACTTATCAAGCTGGCTCGTATCAACTACAAAATCAATCCTCACGAATCTGTACGGGCATGATCAGGTAAGTCTGATCCTTCCCATCGCAGGTGAGCGTGATTGGACTGCCGGCGTCATTGGCATTGATGGTGATGGTGTCTGCATCGAAGGCACGCAATCCGTCGATGAAGTAATGCACATTCACCGCAAGCGATGGCAGCTTGCCCGTGACGGATACGGATTCGATGCCGCTGTTGGTCTCAGCTTCAGCGCTGATCTTGAGCGCCTTGCCTGTGGATTGAAGCTTGATGATGCCATTGTGCTGGTCGGCAATGACGGCGACTCGCTCCATGGCATGAAGCAAGGTGTCCCGATCTGCTTGGATCGTGGCCTTGTAGCTGGTGGGAACAAGCGCCTTGGCATTGGGATAGGTGCCATCGAGCACACGCGTGATGATCCGCGTGCCATCGGCAAGGGTGATGGCAGCGTGCGCAGCATCAAAGGCAATGGAGGCCGGCTGACGGACAAGCGCCATGGTGCGCGCGGGGATGACGGCATCCACGGCGGCCAGGTCGCAGGGGATGGCCCACATGGCGAGGCGATGGCCATCGGTGGCCTCGAGGCGCATGGCGGCGCCATTGGCAGCGATATGGATGCCGGTCAGCAATTGCTTAGCTGCATCGCTGCTGCAGGCAGGCAGCACAGCCGCCAATGGCGCTGAAAGGTCCACAGGAGCCCCTGCAGCAGCCTTCACGGCCGGCAATGCGGGGAAGTCATCGGCGGACGCCGTTGAGAGGCTGTAGGAGCCGCCTGCGGTGGTCAGTGTGAGGCGTTCGCCTTCAGTGGCCAGCGATAGGGCTTCAGCATCCGAAAGCCGGCTGCAGATGTCCGCCAGCAGGCGGTACGGCACCACGGTGCTGCCCGGGGTGGCAACGGCGGCAGCGATGACGGTGTGAATACCGATGTCCAGGTCGTAGGCAGTGGCGTGCAGCTGGCCATCGTCGGTGGCAACAAGGCAGACGCCGGCAAGGATCGGATGCGTCTTGCCATTGCCGACAGCGCGGGCAACGGTGCGCAATGCGGCGTTGAGATCGGACTGCGTGCAGGTGATGTTCATTGAGCTGCGGCTTCAGAGAGTGCGGTGATGATCAGGTCGCAATCGACCTGGAAGGAGCCCACCAGGTCAAGCGGGATTGGTGCGCCGTCGTCCTGTGCGTTGTCGCGGATGGCATTGGCGTAAGCGCGCGCCTGATCCAGGGCATCGCTCAGCCGATTGATGACGGGCTGCTGCTTAGCGGAAATGTCGATGGGGTCCATGTAAAGCATGTGGCCGGCGCCACCCTATCCCACCCTGCTGAACCGTGCAACGGTGCCTCACAAGCCTCACGCTTGCCTCACGCCTTTTGTGAGGCTGAAATCCTTTGCCAGGACTGGGTTCTGCCCCTCACCTCACAATCCTCACAGAAAAAGGGATAGATACATATGAGAGAACACCCCTCTTCTCTACTGGGGGGATACTCCTTTATCTAAGGGGGGCTCTCTCGGTAAACCGTGAGGACCGTGAGGCGCGTGAGGATGCAGTCATACCAAGGGATCTCAGCCTCACACTGCCTCACAAGCCTCACGGTTTGGCGCCCATACCGGCACCTGCACCGCCCTGCTGGTCCCTCCTGAGCCCTTAAACCAGATCGATCCGGTTTTCTTCGCGCCTGGCAAGCGGCCAAGCACAATCGGCCAGCAATTGCCCCATGCGGTGTCCGCGAGCATGGCGGCAATGGCATTGGCGGTGCTGCTGACGATGATGCAGCCGTCCTCGGCTTTGATGCCATGGCGACCGAGCACGTTCTGCGCCTCGGTGGCGGTGACATGCGGATCGGAGCCATGGTGCAAGGCCAGATCCACGAGCTCAGACACGGTGCGCGTCACGGTGCGATCACCCTCAACGCGCAACTGGTGCTGAAGGATGCGCTGCAGGCATCGGCGCTCATCAGGCACCTCGACGGCCTGGCTGTAGCTGGTCCAATCGTTCTGCTCAATCAATGCCCATGCCTGATCGCGTGTAACCACCTCACGCGACTGCAAAGACCATGCACCGGCTAGCAGGGTGCCGTATTGATCGCCAAGGCGCTGGGAGTCGAAAGCCTCAGCAGCGGCCTTGATGAACACCTTGACCGACTGCCGGATGACAGGTATCAGCGCAATGGTGCGCGCCTGAAGGCGCTGGCCGACCTGCTCACTGATGAAGCGATCCAAATCACGATCTAGGGCCTCCCAGTGCGCGGCGCGCTCGGACTTTGGTAGCTCAGCTGGATTGCGGAGCGTGAGCTGCGCAAAGCGGGATTTATCAGCGCCCTGCTTGAGCGCAGTGGCGATGCTGCTCATCAGGAACATGGAGCGGATGGTGTACCGCTGCGTGTCACCTTCTGGCGAGCCCTTGAGCGTATGCGCGCGGCTTTCGCTGCTGGCGACACGCGCCAGGCCCAGCACCGCCTGCATCCGCTGCTGGTCGTGACGCTCGTTGGATTCGGCTTCATCGAACACCACCGGCAACGCATCCGCGCGCAGGGCCTGCCGGATGCCCGGCTCAGTGGTGTTACCGGCCACGATCAGGCCCATGTCACCTAGCAGTGGGATGACATAGCGCCCGAGCACCTCGGACTTGCCGGAGCCGGAGCCTGCAGTCAGCCATGCATGGGGCCGCCAGTCCAATGCGCCGCAGATGGGCGCCAGGGTCACCCATCCAGCCAGCAGCATCCCGGACGCTGGCACCTCCCATAGGAAGCGCTCTGCGAGATCAAGCACCTGGAAGGCTGCGGCATCATCCAATGGCTGCACACCAGATGGGCCCTGCAATCGACTGAGGCGCTGGTAGACGTAACTGCTGCCGGTGATGCCGGCACTGACGCCGCGGCCGACGCCATCGACGATGAGTTGATCGCCGAGATGAAGCACAGAGCGCCCGCCATCCCACCATGCGCCGCGACCACGGATGCGATCAGGGCTGTAGACGCCGGCTGCAGCCTGCTGGGCGAACAAACTGCTGGCTGCAGCCACCCAATTAGCGCCGGTCTTGCTGGGATAGAGCGTCTCCCAGTACGACAGCGGCGCTAATGCCACGAGATTGGTGCCGGTATGGCCTGAACGAGACAGGCGCATCACCTGGCCGGTGTTGGCGGGCTGGTAGTAGTAGCCATCGCCATCAAAGCCGAGACAGGTGAAGTGCTCACCGGTTGCGGGCAATGGCTCGGGGTCTGGCAGGGCCGCAGGTGCTGCCGGCTCCGCTGTTGCTGCTGCTGGCGCCTCGATCGGCGCTGAACGGTTGGCCTTGAGGTAGGAGGCGGCTTCGGATGGCGTCCATGTGGCATCGGCCAGATCCCAGCCATCGGGCACATCTGGCGGGGCTGTGACGATCCGCACCTGCGCCACGCCGAGCGACAGCAGGCGCCCGGCCAGCTTGACCATCGCCTGACGCCCAACATCATCCGCGTCCGGCCATAAGGTGCAGCGCCGACCGGCCAGCGGCCTCCAATCGGCTTTGTCGATCGCTTTGCAGCCTGATGGCCATGTGGCGACCGCAGCTGATGGGAACAGACGTGCGGCAGCATCGGCTGTCTTCTCACCTTCAACGATCAGCACCGGCGCTGCCGGATCACGCCGCGCCCAGTACAGGGGCCGCGGCGCTGGCGGCGCCTTCCATCGCCAGCCGGTGCCGTCGTACCAGAGAGGGCGGATTTTCTTGCCGGGGAATCGGCAGACGATGAAGGTGCTGCTGTACTGCCAGACCTGCTCAGCGCCCGCGGTCGGCGGATCCGGCACTACCGATAGGTGCCGCTCAATGCGATGGCAGGCCTCGGCATATGGCCAGCCGGTGATGCGGGTGAGCAGATCCATGCCATTGCCGCCGCCGCCTGCGCCATCCTTCCCGCCGCACTGGTTGCAGAACCAGGAGCCGGTGCCGTCGCGGTCATCGAAGCGGTAGCGGTCGCTGCCACCGCAACAGGGGCAGGGCTGGTGGCGATCAGTCAGCTGCTCTGCCGTCAGGCCAGCCAACTCCGCCAGCAGGTCTGGCCACCTGCCGCGGGTGAGGTCTTGGATGGTCATTGCTTAAGCGCCCGCTCAAGGAGCACACGGATCGCCGTTGCCCGTGACATGGCATCACCACGCCAGGCATCCAACCGCCGCAACAGCTCAGGCGTCAGTCGCACTGGCGTGGGATTGGCAAGACGCATCAGTTGGCGGTGGGGGCTTGCGGACTGTAGCCGTCGCTGCTACGGTCGGCAAGCCATCAGGCACGCAACCATGGACGCAACAACTGGATTTGATCATCGCCTTAAGCATCTGCCCAATAGATGGCGCGCGCCGATTGTCGATGTTATGGACACATTTGAAACGATGCAAATTGGTCTTAAAAGCATTGGAATCGAGGATTCGTATGTTTTAATTGAAGCTGTAAGGATGGTTTTTGATCGTTACGACAAAGCAGATCCAAAAGAATGACCTACAAAGACTTCCTCAAATCCAAATCCACCGCCTGCCCACCTGCTGGCTTTGACCCGCAGCAGTTCACGGCACCGCTGTTTGCGTTTCAGCGGGACATCGTGACCATGGCCTGCCGCGTTGGGCGGTTCTGCATCTGGGCTGATTGCGGCATGGGCAAGACCGCCATGCAACTGGAGTGGGCGCATCAGGTGCACCAGCACACTGGCGGCAATGTGCTGGTGCTGGCGCCGCTGGCAGTGGCGCATCAGACCGTGCGCGAAGGCGGCAAGTTCGGCATCTCGTGCGCCTTTGCTGCCACGCAAGCCGATGTCAATCCAGGCATCACGATCACCAACTACGAGAAACTGAGCCACTTCGACCCGGCCGCCTTTGACGGCGTGGTGCTCGACGAGAGCAGCATTCTTAAGGCGTATACCGGCAAGATCCGCACGCAGATTATTGAGTCATTTAGCAACACGCCTTACAGGCTGGCCTGCTCGGCAACGCCAGCGCCTAACGATCACATGGAGCTGGGCAATCATGCCGAGTTCATCGGGGTGATGACCCGTACCGAGATGCTGGCCATGTTTTTTGTGCATGACGGCGGCGATACCAGCAAGTGGCGACTCAAGGGTCATGCGCAGTCCAAATTCTGGGAGTGGGTTTGCAGCTGGGCGGTGACCATCCGCAAGCCGTCGGATCTCGGTTACGAGGATGGCGACTTCATCCTGCCGGAGCTGCGCATTGCCGACTGCACGGTTGAGGCGCCGCGTGATGCGGTGGCCGATGATGCCGGCCAGATTCCACTGTTTGCCATGGAGGCTCGCACACTGAGCGACCAGCGCCAGGTGCGGAAGGCATCGCTTCAGATGCGCGTTGACGCAGCCGCTGCACTGGCCAACGCCAGCACCGAGCAATGGCTTGTGTGGTGTGATCTCAACGACGAATCAAATACCCTCGCTGCCAGCATCGATGGCGCGGTTGAGGTATGCGGCGCCGATTCTGACGATCACAAGCGTCGCGCTGCGATCGACTTTCAAGATGGCAAGATCCGCGTACTGGTCAGCAAGCCGAGCATCTTCGGATTTGGCTTGAACTTTCAAGGCTGCCACAATGTCGCATTTGTTGGCCTGTCGCATAGCTACGAGGCGTTCTATCAAGCAATCCGCCGCTGCTGGCGATTTGGGCAACAGCATCCCGTCAACGCGCACATCATCTACGACGTTGGCGAAGGTCGCGTGATTGAGAACATCCGCCGCAAGGAAGCGGACAGCATCCAAATGGCTGAGGCAATGGTTCAAATCATGAAACAACAAACCATGGAACAACTCAAGAAGATCCAGCGCCAAGTGATGCCGCACATCACTGAGCACAAAACAGGCGACAACTGGCAGATGTATATGGGCGATTGCGTTGAGAGCATCAAACAACTCGACAGCGACAGTATCCACTACAGCATCTTCAGCCCGCCGTTCGCGTCGCTTTATACCTACTCAAATAGCGACCGCGACATGGGCAACAGCCGAAACGATCAGGAGTTCTTCGATCACTTCGTCTACTTGGCCAAGGAATTACATCGCGTGATGATGCCCGGCAGACTGATCAGCTTCCATTGCATGAACCTGCCCAGCAGCAAAGAGCGCGATGGGTTCATTGGCGTGAAGGACTTTCGCGGCGACATGCTGCGCATCTTTCAGGCTGCTGGCTTCGTATTCCATTCCGAGGTGTGCATCTGGAAGGATCCGGTGACCGCCATGCAGCGCACCAAGGCGATTGGACTGCTCCACAAGCAGATCCGCAAGGATTCAGCCCTGAGCCGTCAGGGCATTCCTGACTATCTGGTCACCGTGCGCAAGCTGGGCGACAATCCTGAGCCATGCGCCGGACCGTTTACTGAATTCGCTGGCGAGGATCCACCGGCCAAGACTGGCGATGCGATCAAGGACAGCATCAATATCTGGCAGCGTTATGCCAGCCCGGTGTGGATGGACATCAACCCATCGGACACGCTGCAATATCGCAGCGCCCGTGCCAATGAGGATGAGCGGCACATCTGCCCGCTACAACTGGAGGTAATCCGTCGCGGCCTGCAGCTGTGGAGCAATCCCGGCGATCTGGTGCTCAGCCCATTCGCCGGTATCGGCAGCGAAGGTTATGTCAGCTTGCAGATGGGGCGGCAGTTTGTCGGCTTCGAGCTGAAGCCCAGCTACTTCAACTGCGCAGTGAAGAACCTGACCGCAGTCGAATCGCATAAGCAGGGAGAGCTGGTGTGACCCTCCGCCCCTACCAGCAACAGCTCATCACCGACATCCGACTGCAATACCAGCTAGGCAAGCGGGCAGTGCTGGCGGTGCTGCCGACCGGCGGCGGCAAGACCGTGTGCTTCAGCCACATCGCCGATGCCGCCAGCCGCAAGGGCAACCGCGTGCTGATCCTGGTGCATCGCGCGGAGCTGCTGGACCAGGCCAGCCGCAGCCTGCCGATGCACCACGGCATCATCGCCGCCAATCGCGCTATGGACCTGAGCCATGCGGTGCAGTTGGCTAGCGTGCAGACCGTGGCACGAAGGCTGCACCTGCTGCCGCGGGACATGTTCCAGCTGATCGTGGTGGACGAGGCCCACCACACCACGGCTGGCACGTGGGCGCGGACGCTTGAGCACTTCAGCAGCGCCAAGCTGCTAGGCGTCACTGCCACGCCGATCCGCGGTGATGGCCGCGGCCTTGGCGAGCACTACCAGGCCATGGTCGAAGGCCCCAGCGCGCAGTGGCTGACCGACAACGGCTACTTGGCGGCTGCCAAGGTGCTGGCACCGCCGGGCTTCAGCGCTGCCGGGATGCGTAAGCGGATGGGTGATTTTGACCAGCGCGATGCAGAGCAGCAGGTGCGCGCCATCCATGGCGACTGCGTGAGTCACTACCGGCAGCACTTGAGCGGTCAGACCGCCATCGCGTTCTGCTGCAGCGTGGCGCACGCCGAGGCGGTGGCTGCATTGTTTAATGCCAGCGGCATTGCTGCCGCCAGCATCGACGGCACCATGGATGCCGTCACCAGGCGCCACCTGCTGAAACAGCTGGGCGCTAACAAGATCAAGGTACTCACCAGCTGCGCGCTGATTGGCGAAGGCGTGGACGTGCCGAGCGTTGGGGGCTGCATCATGCTGCGGCCGACGGCCAGCGTTGCGCTCCACCTGCAAATGATCGGCCGATGCCTGCGGCCATCCGGCGGCAAGGTTGCTGTGGTGCTTGACCATGTAGGCAACTGCCTGCGGCTGGGACATCACCTCGAGCCACGCGAGTGGACGCTGGAGGGGCTGAAGAAACGCGACCGCGAGAAGGCGCCATCGGTGAAGGTCTGCCCGGTGTGCTTTGCGGCCAATCCAGCAGGCGCTTCATTCTGCGTGGAATGCCGGCACCAGTTCCGCCAAGAAGTGCGCGAGCTCGAGCAGGTGGATGGTGAGCTGGTGGAACTTGCTGCGCGGCAACGCCGGCGTCAGCAGGGTGGCGCGCAGTCGCTGGATGATCTTCGCAAACTGGCGCAGCAACGCGGCTACAAGCGCGGATGGGCTGAGAGGGTGCATCAGGCCAGACTGGCTAAGAGGCATGGGCTGTGAGGGTGCTCGTCGCCTGCGAATACAGCGCCCGCGTCCGTGATGCCTTTAGGCGGCATGGTCACGACGCATGGAGCTGCGACCTGCTGCCATGTGAAGGCGACCCGCAATGGCACCTGCATCAGCCTGTCGAGCAGGTGCTAGGCCATGGCTGGGATCTAATGATTGCCCATCCTCCATGCACGCATCTTGCTGTCAGCGGCGCCCGGCACTTCCATCGCAAGCAGCAGCAGCAGGCCGATGCCCTCGACTTCGTGCGATTGCTGATGGCTGCACCGATTGACCGCTGGTGCATTGAGAACCCGGTCAGCATCATCAGCACTTCGATTGCCCCCCCCCACGCAGCTGATCCAGCCTTGGCAGTTCGGCCATGGCGAAACAAAAGCCACATGCCTGTGGCTAAAGAATCTCCCGATGCTCAGGCCGACGCAGATCGTCAATGGCCGCGAGCCAATCGTGCATCACATGCCGCCTGGCCCTGATCGGTGGAAAGCGCGCAGCCGCACATACCAAGGCATTGCCGATGCCATGGCTGCTCAATGGAGCGCCCTTACATTGCCGCCAGTGATGGAGCAGCTTTGTCTGAACAGCGCATTCAACAGGAAATAAGGCTTGCCCTCAGCCGCGGCCCGGTGCGCCTGTACCGCAACAACACCGGCACGCTGCGCGATGCCAATGGCCGCCCGGTGCAGTTCGGCCTGGCGGTTGGCAGCGCCGACCTGATCGGCTGGACGACGCGGACAATCACTCCTGAGATGGTCGGCCAGCAGGTGGCCGTATTCACCAGCATCGAAGTCAAGACCGCTACCGGCAGACTCCGGCCTGAGCAGCGGCAGTGGTTGGAGGCGGTGCAGGCCGCTGGTGGCATTGCCGACGTCGCGCGCAGCGTTGAGGATGCTGCACGGTTGACAGGGGACGCACAGAGCCTATAGTGGTTGCACGGGGCGAGAGCCCCGCCACACATTGCGACCCCAACCATGGAACCAATCTTTTACCTGCTGCTGCCCCTGCTGCTGGTAGTAGCCGTCATTCTCTGGCTCACCGAGAGCCGTGAGCAGCGCATCCGTAGGTGGCGTGCCGCTGGCATGACACAGCGCGCCATTGCTGAGCGCCTTGGCGTCAGCACCTATGCCGTCCGCAAGGCACTCGCATGAGCAACGCCATCTGCTTCCTGATCACGGCGGCCACTGTTGCATTCATTGGCATCCAAGCCGCCGACTATCCACCGGCCACTCACTCCGGCACGCAGCCCTACAGCCGCCACCAATGACCCCTTCTGACACGTTCTGGACGCTGCAGACCGCCATCGCCTACGGCGGTGGCTTCATGCGGCGCCTCGCCGAGGCCGGCATCCACGCCGACCCCGACAACCGCCAGCGTCTGCTGCTGGCATTCCCTGAGCTGCAGCAGTGCTACGGCCCTCAAACCATGTTGCACAAGCGCGCAAGGGTTGGCGTATGACCAGCAACGCCGATTACCACGCAGATCCGGCCATCAGTGCCAGCCACCTGCACGCGGTTGCTGCCAGTCCGTATCACTACTGGAAGCGGTTTCTCGATCCCAATCGCCCTAAGGTGCCGCCAACGCCGGCCATGCGCCTCGGCAGCCTTGTGCATTGCGCAGTGCTGGAGCCTGACGAGCTCAGCCGGCGCTACGCCATCGCGCCTGATCGCCGCACCAAGGAAGGCAAGGCCGCTGCGGCTGAGCTTGAAGCCATGGGCCTCGAGCTGGTTGCTCCTGCCGACATGGAGCAGGCCATGGCAATGGCCGCCAGCGTGCGCAGCAATTCCGACGCTGCTGCCCTGCTGAAGTCCGGCAAGGCTGAGCAGTCTTTCTGGTGGGATGACACGATCAGCGGCCTGCGCTGCAAGTGCCGGCCAGACTGGATGACCAATGACACGCTGGTGGATCTCAAGACCACCACGGATGCCAGCCCTGCCGGCTTTGCCAGGTCGGTTGCGCACTGGCGGTATCACGTACAGGCCGACCATTACCAGGCCGGCACCTTTGCGCGGCGGTTTGTGTTCATCGCAGTCGAGAAGACCTATCCCTATGCGGTCGGCGTCTACGAGCTAGACAACGACGCCATGGACCATGCCATTGTTCTGCGGCGGCAGAACTTGCAGACCATTGCCGACTGCCGCGCGATCAGCGAATGGCCAGGGTACGGCGCTCAGACCATCAGCCTGCCCAAATGGGCACTGCAATCCACCGACACCATCACATCCAATGACTTCTAGTTCCCTTGCGCTCTGGACACCAGAGCAGACGCAGCTGATTGCGACCACCATCGCGCCCGGCTGCAGCAGCGATGAGCTGCGCTTGTTTGCCTATGCCTGCCAGCGGACTGGTTTGGATCCGTTCTCAAAGCAGATATACGCCATCAAGCGCGGCGGCAAGATGACCATCCAAGCCGGCATTGACGGCTTGCGCGCCATTGCCGAGCGTACCGGCGAGCTGGATGGCAGCACCACTGAATGGTGCGGCGAGGATGGCCAATGGTCTGATGTGTGGATCAGCAGCAAGCCGCCGGCTGCGGCGAAGACCACCATCTGGCGCAAGGGCAGCGCGCATCCCTTCACCGGCGTGGCGCGGTTTGCGGATTACAACGCTGGTCAGGGGCTCTGGTCCAAGATGCCAGCCGCGATGATTGCCAAGTGCTCCGAGGCATTGGCACTGCGCAAGGCATTTCCCGCCAACCTGAGCGGCGTTTACAGCGCTGATGAGATGGAGCAGCAGGCGGTAGAGCCGGTGACGGTGACGGCCGTCGTTGATGCTCCCGGCGATGCCAAGATCTACAACGCCGGCAAGGCCGCCATTGCCAAAGCTGACACGCTTGAGAAATTGGCGGATGTCACCAAGCGCATGGAGTCACGCCGTGAGCAGCTTTCTGCATCGCAGTATGAGGATCTGCTACGCCTGGCGGTTGAACGCGAAGATGAGTTGATGCCTAAGGCACAGGAGGATCCATTCGCTGATGACTGAAGCATTCCTGAGCACAGAGCAACTTGCTGCGCGGTGGGGGCTCAAGCCCTCAGCCATCAAGAATCAACGCGCGCGTGGTGTCGGTCCGCCGTATGTCACGATGCCGCGCCTTGCCACGCCAGCCGGCACCCCACGCGTGCGGTATCCGCTCGCCCAGGTGCTGGCCTTTGAAGAATCCAACTCCATTGTTCCTGTCAACCCATGAGTCTCTACGCATCCGGCATTATCCGCATCATCAGTGAGCCGCAACTGAAGGCATTTGATAGCGGCACGATGGTCTGCAACTTTGGCGGCGGCATTCAGGAAGGCAAAGACAAATCAGGCGAATACATCAATAATGCCATTGATGTTGAAGCATGGGGCAAGTCTGCTGAGATCATTGCCGACAAGCTGAAAAAGGGTGATTCAGTCTTTGTGACCGGCAATGTACGGATGCAGGAATGGAACGACAAGGAGACTGGTGCCAAACGCCGTAAGCATGTGCTGAGCGTGCAGCGTTTTGAGTTCCTGCCGCGCGTCAAGGCAGAGGAGGACGTGTTCTGATGGAGCAAGCATTCCGCAAATGGTGGCAGGAGTCTTACGGCCTGCCACCTGGCCCTCATGCCGTAATGACGCATGTTGCATGGGGCGAATACCTGCAGCGTCAGCCGTTGCCGCTGCCACCTAATGAACTCGTGGCGCAATGGTCAGAAGCCGCCAGCAATGGCGGCAATGCCACGCTTGCCGAGATCGAGCTGCGCATTGCTGAGGCTGCCATTGAATGGGCACAGGGACGAACTAATGACTGACATCACCCCACCGCCGGAGCTGGTGGATGAATGGCGCAGAGCCCCTGAATACACAGATGGCCTGAGAAAGCTCACTATGGTGACTATTACCGTTGAGAGGCTTCAGTACATTGCCACCCAAGCCGCCCGCTGGGGCGCAGACCAGGAGCTGGATGCGTGCTGGGCTGTCGTGCGTCCGGTCTACGGCAAGCTGAAGGCTGACTGGTTGCGCTCAGTTCGCCGCCCCAAGCCGCCGAGCTTGAAGGAGCAAAGCCTTGCCCTGATTGATCTGATCCAAGGCAACAAGAAAGCCTGGGACATCAGTGATCTGGATGTCGTCCGCCGCGCCTTGGAGCAACTCAATGACTGACCACCTCACCTCCCGCGCCCAACGCCTGATTGACGAGTTCGAGGAGGGCCAAAGCGTTCGCCATGGCATTGCCAAGGTGCTAACGCATCTGGCCTATGCCTTTGATACGATCTGCGAGGGCGACGGCGAAAGCCTGATTGGCGTTCCTGTGTCAACGCTCGATGAGCTTGCCGCCGAACTCACCGCCCCCACTCTGCTCGATCGCGCACTAGACGGCGACAAGGATGCCGCTCGCCAATTCCTGTACGAAGCCGGCTTCACCGATGAACACGGCCAGCTCAGGCCGCCTTACAAATCGGAGGATCTGAATGATGACTGATTGCCATTCCATTGTCCCACCTCGCGAATTGGTAGAGCAATGGGCTTCTGAAAAAGCCTACGACGAACGCGATTGGCTTTATGAATTACATATCGCCAATCGTGCCGCCCAATGGGGCGCCGACCAGGAGCTGGAGGCGTGCTGTGAGTGGCTTCACTGGCAAAACCTGGCCACACATTCCGAACTGATCCCTTCGCTCCGCGCCGCTCGCCGTCCCAAGCCGCCGAGCTTAAAGCAGCAGGCGCTGATTCATTTTGAATCCTACGCCGCATCGTTTGAAACATCTGGCGGAGATTCCGACTTGATTCGCCGCGCCCTGGAGGCGTTACCTGAATGACTAAACAAATCAATGGTGACAAATTGTTTGTCATTGACCATCATCCTGCCATCCCACCTTCTGATCAACTAAAGAAGTGGGAAGATCAATGGTTTGATGAAGAAGAACATCCTGATGTTCTATTGATCCAGGCATTCCAGGCAGGGGCTGACCAGGAGCTGGAGGCGTGCTGCAACCTGCTGACAAAGCAAGGGTTTGATGTTGTTGACGACCTCCGCGCCGCCAGACGCCCCAAGCCCCCGAGCTTGAGGGAGCAGGCGCTAATGGCACTGGAAGACGGCGACATTGGCCCCGGTGCATCCTTAACACCCGTCGAAGTGTGCATCATCCGCCGCGCCCTGGAGCAACTACCCGAATGAAGTACCTAACAGGTAATAGTCAAGAAATCCGAGGTCTGCTTGAAGCTCTTGGCATTGAGTGCAATGGCGTCACCGGGCTTCGTTTAATTGTTGAACCCGATCGCATTGTTCGGCTTGAACTAGAGCGATTGGTCACTGACGATGAAGTAGCAAAGCTGACTACATGGGTTTTGAAGCAAAACATTGAAGCAGAGCAACTCGATGACTGACTACCTATCCCTCCGCATCAGCGCCGTCAGCGCCCGCTGCAAGTTCGGCGCCATGATCCACGACTGGTATCGCCACAACGGCTGGCAGCGCTGGACCTTGGCCTGCTGGGCTGAATCAGCAGGCTTCCATGCCATCCCCTATGGCTGGATGTCTGACATCTTTGGCGGCACTGCCGGGGAGCTGTCCCGGCAAGACTTTGAGGCCCTCGGTGAAGTGAACCGCCGGCTCGCCGCCAAGGACTACGGCAGCTTTGCCAACGAACGGACTGCGCAGGCCATCAGCGATGCCGTGCCACTGCTCCACGAGAGCGGAACACCTTGGACTGCTTCTGACTTTTGGGCCTGCTACTGCGGGCTGCTTGCAACGACTCGACCCTTGACCCACCATGACTGACTTTCGTGCGCTTTGCGAAGAGCTGATGAATGAAGTGATCTACCTGGGAGAACTTCCCTACGAGCAGGATGTGCATCCTGAGCTGCTTGCCCGTGCCCGCGCCGCCCTGGCCCAGCCTGAGCCGCAGGGGCCGACGGATGAGGAGCTGATGGACATGGCTGAGTTTTACATCGAGGACAATGGCTTACTTGGCCTGCACAACGCTGGTGAGTTCGCCAGCGCCGTCCTTGCCCGCTGGGGCCGCCCCGCCATCGAGCCGGTGCCCATTGCTGAGCGCCTGCCGGGGCCGGCGGATTGCGATGCGGAGGGATGCTGCTGGGTCGCCAGCGAAGACTGTCCCGCCTGGCACCGTGTCAGCCGTCACTTTGACGCCTGGCATTACTGGCTCCCCCACCACGCGCTGCCGGTGCCACAGCGGGAGGGCAGTGATGACTGACCCGTTATCCCCCGCCGCGCAGGCGGTGATGGATGCGTTCCTCAAGGCACCTATGGGGCAAAGCCATGTGGACGATGACCTGATTGCCATCGCCGCCGCCCTGCGAGCTGCTGCGGATCAGGTGGTGCCAATCCCGCGCCTTCCGTATGACTCTTGCTGTGATGTTTACGCGGCAGCTATCCGCGCCGAACTCCTCGCCATCGCCGCCGAGCTGGAGGGCCAGTGAAACTCGAAATCAAGCTTACCGACGAGCGCTACAGCCAGGGATCCATTGACGAACCCGGCGAGATGACCACCACATGGGAAGCCGACATGGACGACTGCTCAATCCATGCTTGGTTCAAGGTCTTTGAGAGCGTCCTCGGAGCTGCCGGCATGACTGAAAAGCTGATCATGCGCGGCGCCTGCCAGCTTGCCTTTAACGAATACCGCTCAATTGAAGACATGGTGAAGCTCAGCAAGGACTACGACCTGACCTTTGCCTCTGAGCGGGAAGCTGTCAAATGAAGCGAGACACATTGCGCCTATCGCAGCACGCTTTTGTTGAGACCGGCAAAGATTGGAACGGCCGCTATTTCATCGCCTATAGCAGTGGCGCCAGCGTCTTTATCAGGGACGTGGCAGACCTGCGTCGGTTCCTGAAGATCCCCAAGGGCATCCCGATGCGGGAGAGCCTGGAGTCATGGCTGGCCTCGCTCGCTGATCAAGATGCCAAGAGAAAGGGGGCCGACCAGGCCCCCGAGCGACTCTCACAATCTGATACTAGCTTTGATCCGTTGGCTCATCAACTAGACGAATCGGATCCAAACCATCAAACTAGAACCGTGATCTGATTTGAATGGACAGCCTTAAGGATTACCTCACGGAGATTGCCCGGTACCCGTTGCTAAGCGGCGAGCAAGAGATCCAATTGTCGCGCCAAGTGCGCCGCATGATGGAGCTGCAAGCCATGGACGGCGAACGCACCAAGTCGGAGCTGCGTGAGATCAAGCGCGGCAATCGCGCGCGCGATACCATCATGAACTGCAACCTGCGCTTGGTTGTTCATATTGCTAAGCGCTACACGTCTCGGCTCAAGTGCAACAGCCTGGACATCATGGACCTCATTCAAGAGGGGTGCATTGGCTTGCATCGCGCTGCAGAACTATTTGATGGCAGCAAGGGCTACAAGTTCTCGACGTATGCGTATTGGTGGATCAGGCAGGCGATCACGCGCGCCATTGACACTAAAGAGCGCCTGATCCGCGTGCCGCAGCACACGCTTGAGCAGGTCTACAAAGCGGCGCGGTTGCAGCGTGAGCACATGCAACGCACCGGCGAGGCAATGTCAGCAACAGTATTGGCGCAGGAGATGGGCATCAAGGTTGATGAGCTGCAGATGATTGTGCAGCGCAATATCCCGCATGGCAGCCTTGACCAGTTAGCGCAGGAAGGCGGCTCGGCATTGATTGACTTGATTGCATCGGAGGATCCCGACATTGAAGACCAGATGTCGCTGCAGTATTCAGAGCAACTGCAACTGGCCTTTTTTCGTTTAGACGAGCGTGATAGGTATATTGTCTCTGCGTATCATGGCCTTGAGGGTACGCAGCAATCGCAGAAAAAGATTGCCGAGACCCTTGGCATTACGCGGAGCAGGGTCGGTCAACGATGCGACTGCGCCATGCGTCGATTGCGGCTCATGCTGACATCCAAGAATGGCGGTCAGTTCGATCTCCGCGATATGCCCAGTCGCTTGCCGAAGCAAGCGTGAATGATACGCATGTTGTTTGATCAATGATGCGCACAGGTCGCGTACTGCATCGGGGTCATCATGAGTTAAGACGCTGCGAGCCTGCGCTTCAATGTGCAGCTCTTCTTCAAGCGTCCATTGCACAATCATCCACTGGCCCCAGCTCATGACAGATCGGCCACTACCACCCAAGCTACAGAGAGTCGGTGATATGTGGCGCGTGACGTATGGATCAATCGTTAAAGAGCACCGCCAGGATTGGCAGGCAATCTGGCATTATGAGCAGCTGTGTGAGTATTACAGGCTGGAATGTGATCGATTCAAGGATTGGCAATGATCGCCCAGCCGGTATTGGCGCCTTCCACCATCCAACGCGGCCCCCAGTTCTTGTGGGAGTAGGCCAGGCCGCCACCGCGATTGCCGGCATAAGTGCCTTCTGCCACTAGCATCTCACCCCACGGGTC
>Ga0208147_1000322_pt1 | contig 17252 bp, 24 predicted proteins | sample DEB3_08_DNA_FD_184520 | JGI IMG/M metagenome (GOLD analysis project Ga0208147, IMG submission 184520) | Aqueous microbial communities from the Delaware River and Bay under freshwater to marine salinity gradient to study organic matter... | ecosystem: Environmental > Aquatic > Marine > Coastal ... | reverse complement strand
TTGAATATATCAGGATGAAATTCAGCGAGCGCCAGAGCGAGGAAGCCACGGCAAGGGCAGAACGGAAGCTATGACCAATCGCCTTGAATTTCCCCGCAAGATACGCGCGAAAGCCTACTTGCGCAGCGGCGGCAAGTGCGAGTGCGGGAAGTGCGGAGGCATTCGGCTTGTAGCTGGCAAGTTCCAATATCACCACATCAAGGAAGCAAATGATGGCGGGGATAATTCATTGGAGAACTGCCTTGTTATAACGAACGAATGCCACAAGCCATTAACGAAGAAGTATATTCAGGAAACACGCAAAGCGGAGCGCATTCGCGACAAGCATATTGGCGCATTTCCTGAGGGTCGCAAGTTATCCGGCCCCGGCTTTCACAAGGTCCAGCCACAGCGCCGAGCAAGCAAGCCACTACTCAAGCAACTGCCAAAACAGCAGGGGATTTACAGATGAACGAGACGCCTGCCGGTCAATATTGGGCTTTGATCTACAAGGAACCAAACTCAGATGAATGGCAAGTGCATTGTGTTGCTGGCGAAAAAAGCGATGCAGAACACGAATTGGAAGAAATCAGGAATGGTTACGATTCTTCAATTTGGGACGGCATCGAACTGCAAGTAGTTCGCGTTCGCGTCGTCATCACGCAATTCGGGAACGCCTAGAGGGACAGACGATATGAGCGACTATAAGGAATTGTTGGAACGCGCAGACGAATGGAAACCGAGTGACGCTTGGCGTATTGTTGTCGATCTTTCTGCCGCCCTTCGCGCTGTCATAGCCGAACGCGATGCGACCGAATCCGAGCGCAAGCATTGGGAAATGACGGCAGGCACGCTTCGCACTGACTTGGAATACATGACGCGCCGCGCCGAACAGGCCGAAGCCCGGCTTGCTGAATACGAGCGATTCTATAGCAACCCAGAGAACTGGAAACGCGAAAAGGAACTTGACGCTAACAGCGGCAACTTTACGGGCGGTCCCGCCGCCATCAGCAAAGGAGGCAAGCCCGCCCCATGACGGACAAGGCACAGGCACCGCAAATCAGGCCATCGCGGATCGTGGCCGCTGCTGTCCGTGTCATGGTCGCCAGCGGCTATGAAATCGAATTGAAGCCGGACGGAACCCTAATTGCCCGCCCGGTTTCCACACAATCCCCTAAAGCCAAGGTTGCCCCGGCCAAGGAAATCGTCCTGTAATGTCCGACATGCCACGCCCTCGCCCCCCGTTTCTTGTGCGCGATGTTTCGCGCCACGGGCAAGTGCGCTGGTACTTCCGCAAGGACGGCCACAAAACCCGCCTGCCGGGCGAATACGGCTCCAAAGAATTCATGGCTGCTTATGAGGCGGCATTGTCGGGAAAGCCGGTCCCTGCCGCTCTAAAGCCCGGCACGGGGTCATTTGGCTGGCTTGTGGACAGGTACCGGGAAACAGCCGCTTGGTCGAAACTGAGCAAGGCAACCCGCCGCCAGCGGGACAATATATTGCACCGCGCCATTGCCGTAGGAGGACAACAGCCAGCCGCCGCATTGACTGCCGAAGGATTGCAAAAGGCGCTGGACGCCAGCAAGGCCACATGCCTCTGGATCGACGGGCTCCCTCTTTTGGAAGGGACGAAACGAGTGCCGGGAAGGATTGTCTATGTGAACGGCAAGCCGGTCGAGCGCTGGTCCAATCAGACCGATGGCGGGCAGAACAAGCTGCCACCTTCGGATGACCGCTGGAAGCTGCGCAGCGACACATTTCCTGGCATCGCGGATGCGATGGTTGAGCAATGGGGAAACCCCGAACGCGGCCTGTTTGCCGCAGCGTGAAAGAAAGGCCAGACAAATGGACGAGAAGAACATAACGCTTCGCAAGGAAATTGAGCAGGCAATAAACCGTGTGAGCGCGGAGAACGGGTCCAACACGCCGGACTTTATCTTGGCTGACTATCTGCTCGGCAGTCTTGCGATCTTCGATGCCTCCGTGAATGCGCGGGAAAAGTGGTACGGGCGCGAGCCTAAGCCTGTCGGACCCGTTACCCTTCAACCCGTCACATAAGGGCCAGAAAAATGAGCCGCCCTGTCGTGACCGTTCAGCAAAGAGGACGAAAGGCCGTCACATTAAAACGCGACGGAAAACCGATTGCTCCTGGCGACATCAAGAGCGGACAAACCATAATCTTTGACGCGATGACCGGGGAGATATACCCGAAGCGCAAGCGGCCTAAAAACACGAAAAAGCCCGGCAACCCATGAGGGCGCCGGGCTAGTCAGGGTATCCGCGCACCGGGGGACGGAAGCGCGAATTAGTTTTCGGGCTTTTGCCGAGATTTCATGATTTCCTGATATGGATATGGCCTGAACGGAATGGGCGGGGTCACTCGAACCAGAGGAGTCTCGCCTGTGATTTCCGTGCCGGGTAGCAGGCCGCTATAGCGCATGACGATTTTCGCAGTTTTCTTGTGCGCAAATTCTCCATCCCATGCGAGGCAAACGACGCGCTGGAAATCGTCCTGTGAACGCCAAGCGTTCTGCGCGCGAAAACTCTCACCGGTACGCCATGCCCACGGGATCGCCACAACGCGGCCCCGGCCTTCGACATCAACCTCCCCATGCGCCGAGAGGAACTGCCTGCCGGGGATACCCGCCTTGTCAGACCGCCAGAACCAACAGAGCGACGGCCCATAGACGGGATGAGTTGTGCGAAACGGGTATTGGATATGCTGATCGGAATAGACCGGCAGAAAAGTGCTTTCCAACCATCCCCATATAAACGGGATGATTGCGAAAATGGCGACAATGCCAAACGCGACCCTGTTCGCGATCCGGTTGATTCTTGTCGGCATCACTTCGCCCCAATACGGCGTTCTAGTGCGTCGATCCTGCGGTCATAATACGTCAGTCGTTCCTCAAACCGGATCATCTGTTGCAGGTTCGAGCCAATGGCGTCGATAGTTCCTTGCTGCCGCGCCTGCAATTGCTCGAGCGTAGTCTGGCGCGCGTCGAGTTTTACCCACCCCGCCACGAGCGTAACGACTAACGTCCCGACCGTCAGTAGATGACCGACGTTGATCTGCTTGTCGAAGCGGATGCCGTGCTGCGGCGAGTTCGGCGTGCCGCTCATATTCCAATTCCCTCAATGTTCGGCGGCCGGAACGAAGAGGCACACTGGCTTTCCCTTCGGCTGTACGATCCGGGTTTTCTCGTAATTGCCCGGAATCACGTCGCCGGGGTTCCAGTCGCACAGGTGGAAACCTGTTTTCTTTATCTCCGATGAATTGCGCGTCGTGCCAGCAAGAAACTTTCTGCCATCCGGTAGAACCCAATAGGCTCCCTCACGGGAAGGCGCGTCTATGGGCTTGCAATGACGCTGGTCGCAGCATTCGAGGGGATAGTTATCATGGGCGTTAGCGCATTGCCCGGCAAGCATCCCGCAACTTGCCGTAATCAGTAACAAGAGTTTGGACATTCTGCCCCGCTTTCGGCAATTCTCTTGCCGCCTGTTGCTGGAATGCGGGCGGGTAACTCACTAGCGGCGGGCAACCGCTAGAAACCCCCTGATTGCAGCTTGCGAGTGGTATCGTCAACAGTACGATGCTCGACAAGCACAGAACCCGCTTTCCTTTGCGCTTCGGCATCTGCCCGCGCTTGATCGCGTAAAGCATTCGCTTCTCCGACCGCTTTAGCCATCTTGATCGTCGCCAACAAACCCATAGCGACAATCAATAGGCCAGCGCCAATGAGCAGGATTTCGGTCACGGCTGTTTCGGCTTATTGTTGATTTTCATCGCCGCATAGAGCGGCGGAATGACGGCAACAAGCACGCCAACAAGCTGAACGAGGCCATCAACAAGAGCGCCCTGCGCAGGCGCACCAATCCAGCCCTTGCCAACCGCAAACGCCGCGCCAGCCGTGATGGCATAGCGAACAATCATCATTACATTGGGATTTGCTACAGGTTCCATGCTTATCTCCTACGGTGTTGCGAAGCCTTTTGATTTTGCCCATTTGATTGCATCGAAGGATGGGCACGCCTTCTTTACGCCGGGGCAATCACGGTGCCCCATAACTTTCGCCTTTGGGTATTTTGCGATAAGCTTGCCGATCAAAGCTTCGAGCGCATCCCATTGTTCTTGAGTATAGTTTGACTCTGCGATGCGGAAGTCTTTTTGATTGACGCCGCCAACCAGGCAAACGCCGATTCCGTTTTTGTTGCGGGTCGGCTCATGTGCGCCAACTAGGTTTTCTGCGCGGCCTGCTTCAACCTTGCCATTTCGCCGGATGACATAATGATAACCTATGTCTGACCATCCGTTATTCAGATGCCATTGCCGGATCTCTTTAGCGCCAACGTCCATGCTTGGCCTTGTTGCTGAGCAATGTATGACGATATAACTAGTGATTGCGCGTGCGGGTATTGAAGCCATATCTCACCTTTATATCGAGCGGTATTCAAGCCACGAGCCTTTTTCAAAGGTAGTGGTTCCCGATGCCGTGTTTTGCCTGATACGAATTGCAAGCGTGCCAGCGTTTGCGCCGTTTTCAAGTTTACCTTGAAATGAGAACTGGAAAACACCGCTGCCCGCGTTTGTGGCAAACGATGAATCGTATGCGGTTATCGTTGTGCTTGTGCCTGCATTGACGCGGCTTTCAGTTGGCGTTGACGGGCCATTGATGGCAATCTGGAAACCGCCTGCGCCCGCATCAATGCTGACGACACCGCGAAAAACATAAGTCGTATTGGCTGAAACTGAGAATTTCAGCGTGTTATCATCTGCGAATGATGCTGAGGTTGTGGACTGGTCAGCAGCCTTGGTTAAAAGCGTCCAGCTACCAGTTGCAGCAATTGTGATTGATCCGCCGCCGTTGGTAATCGTTACGCCCGTACCAGCCGTCAACGTGGCTTTCGTGAGCGTGTTTCCCGTGGTATTGCCTATGAGCAATTGTCCATCGGTGTAGGACGTTTGCCCGGTTCCGCCATTGGCTACGGCAAGAGTACCAGAGAGAGTGATTGTGCCGGATGATGTTATCGGGCTTCCACTTACACTTAATCCAGTTGTGCCACCTGAGAGCGCTACACTTGTGACAGTACCTAACCCCGTTGTTGCTGCGTCAAGCTGTCCCTTGTTTACAGCATCGTTTGCATCAACGGCATCGCCTAATCCCTGTATCTGCTGCCCGCCCATTTTTAGCGGGATATTGCGGATAGCCATTAGAAGCCGCCGAACACGACAAAATCAAAAGCGGTGTAAGTCCCCGCGCCATTGGTCGAGGATCGAATGACGTTGAACGTAAAGCCCGTTGTGGACTTGACGACACTCGTATGCTGACTGTCGGAGTTTGTTCCGCCCGTGCCGGTCAGGGAAATCAAAACCTGATAATTTGTCGAGGCCAACGCGCTCGTGAAAGTCACCGTGTAGGTAGAACCGGACAGGGTGACGGATGCCGTATTTACAGCACCAGTTCCGACCGTGCATGTTGCGCTTGTCGCATTGGTAACGGAACCTCTGGACCTGACCGCGCTATCAGCCGAGGAAGTCCAAGCGCCGCTGCTGTATTGCAGCACATGGCCGTTTGTGCCGGACGGGAGTTCATTCAGCGCCGCCCATGTCGGGTTCGCCCCTGCCCCCTGCGTTTTCAGGAAATAGCCGCTGGTCCCCGGAGCCAGCGCCGCCCAATCGGTCGCGCCCTTGTAGATAATCTGGCCCTGCGTAGAGCCGAAGGCGTCGTTAAACAGGTTCGTATAGGTGACAGCCGTGGGGACTGCCGTAGAGCCTGAGACGTTCGCCAATACGGTAGCATCGGCCTGCGTAGCCAGCTTGGCGAGGGTGACGGCATTTCCGGCAATGGCCGTGGTGCCAACGACGCCCGTTCCTACCAGCGCGCCCGAGGCAAGCGTAATTCCCGCGCTGTCGAAAGTGACAAGCAGGGTGCCGTTGACGGCCAAGCCAATCGTATCTGCGGAAATCCTGTAGAAGCCGCTATTCGTATCGCTGCCGAAGGTGTATGATGGCGCAGAAGCGGTTCCGTTGCTTGCCTTGAGGGGGCCTGTCATGGTTGACTGGCCATCTTTGCAGACAGCAGAAGTAAGACCTGTGGCAATGTCGGTGAGTATGGTATTCAATTCATCAGCATCGCCCGGCGTGCCGTTAGAAAGCGTGTCTATTAACGAGTAGGTACCTGAGCCGTTGTAGGCCATTGGAGAGCCCTTTTATGCAAGTTTTCAGGGGAATAGCCGCAACGGCCTGCATCATCTGCATTCCGCTAGCGGCTTATTGGACGTTCAAGTGGTTGAGCGAAGTCGTGAGCGTGCCGGTGCTAATGGCGCTCTCTGCGGCCTTCATTTTCGTTTGCTGGAAAATCGCGAACCGGATCGACGCTAGAAGGGCGCGGGCAAGCTCTGGCGATAATCCCTGACTGCCTGTTGCTGGACGGGCGCGGCTACAAGCGCTCGAGCGATGGCCTGAGCCTGCGGACTAGCATTCCCCTGCAACAGACGATTTGACAGCGCATTGGCTACAGGGCTGGTCAGCATGGCGCGGCCTGCAACTGGACCGGCAAGCGCGTACAGCGCCACTTTCGGGTCAACGCCAGCCATTCCAGCCGCCCCAAGACCGCCAGCGCCCAACAAGGCCGTGTAAAGCGCCCGTTGGCTGGTTCCGCTGTTTGGCAAAGGCCGCATGACCGCCTCGCCAGCGCGGGCAAGGTCCGCCAAATCTCCATCGCCTCGAGCATAGGCACGCTTATTCTGCGCAGCCACGGCGTTTTTTAGTTGAGAGGGCGAAAGCAAGCCCTGTGCGGTATCAGAACCGGCACCCGTTGCAGCCCGCTCGATCGGCAGGAAATTGCGGTATTGCCTACGAACTTCCTGCCATGCGGCAAGGTCTGGCGAACCGGAAGCTGCAAGCCCGCGTTCCATTGCACTGTCAAGCGCGTTGCGGATTTCAAAAAGAGCGCCCGACAGTTGCGGGTCTGCTCGAGCCGTCCTTGCCATCCTGTCAAGGCGGGACCGCGTAGCCTGATAGAATTCGCCGGGGATGATACCGCCATTGGCTCGAGCGACTTGCACAATGTCCTGAATTGCGTTCTGGACAGCAGGAGCCTGCATCGAAGGTCCGACAACGGCGGTATATTCCCGCATTGCGTTGCCGAGGTCGGTAACTAGCTGACGATCTGGCGTAATTGTATTGGTGGAAGCCAGCCGGTCAAATTCGTTGCCCATGCGGGTCAAGGTCTGGTCAATGACTTCCGGCGTTGCTCGAGGCGCGTCAGTGCCAGCCCGGCGCAAAGCGGCTCGAGTGAATTGCTCGCCCTGCCGTTCCGTAAACTGACGCCCGCCGCCGAATGGGAGGTCTGTCAACGTGGCTTCCGCCCATTGCAGGGGCCTGCTGCCAGAACTTTGGCCCGCCGAAAGGTCAACGCCCTCATTGCGGAGAACATCGACAAGGCGGGAGCGTTCCGGCGTACCCGGGAACGGACTGATTGCGCGCCGCCCAGCCTGTAAGGCAAGCGGAAATGCCGCCCCAACCGCGCCGCCAATTGCTCCCCCTGTAGCGGCTTCATTGGGAACGGCAGACAATTCAGGGGCCTCGCCAGCGCCTTGCGCAGCGCCCATGCCAGCGCCTACAGCCGCACCACGAAGCACCTGACCGCCGATAGTCGGGGCCGAAGCCAAAGCCGCAAACGGAGCGCCGGAAGCTATTGCACCCGTGAGAGTGCCGCCAAGGTAAGTTCCCGGATTAGCTTTCTGCGCTTGCGTGTTTTCGGTACGTTGCTGGTCTCGGACTTGCTGATAGTTGCCACCACCGCCGAACAGCTTGCGAATACCGCCCGCAATAACGTCTGGCGCGCTGAGAGCGCCTAGCGTGGTCTGTGAAGCCGCAGCAGCGCCAGGAATGGGCGACTGCGCCCCCATGCCAGCCATCTCGTCCTGAAAGCCGAATGTGGCTCCCTGCGCCGCGCCACGGACAAAACTTTCGCCCTGCCCTTTTGGCGGCGCAACAAAGTCAGCCCAAGGATCGTCTTTCTTGGGAAGGAATTCAGCCCACGGGTCAGCCATTACGGGACGACTCCCTGTCTGCCATCGGGAAGAATGATAGGCGTACCCTTCGGAAGCTTGCGGGCTTCCTCTGGCGACGAAACCTTGACCGGCTGGCCGGGTTTCGCCTGCGGCGCGGCGGGTTTCACAGCCGCCGTTTTCACGGTTTCGGAAAGCTTGCGAGCATCAGACTGCAACTGAGACAGTTGTTTCATGCCCTCTTGGCGCGTGATTTCGCCAGTCTGCACCTTGTTGGCGATATCCGCTCGAGCCATGCGGTTCTGCGCAAGGCGTTCCATCGTATCAAGCACAAGCTTGTTGCCTTCCGGCGTGTTGATAAGCCGGGGCAGACTGTCACGGAACATTTTCGCGTCGAAGTCAGACGTTGCGCCTGAACCGGGAACGCGCTGCTGCGGCGTTAAGCGGTTAATGAGAGCCGAATAGGCTTCAATGTCGCTTGCGCCCTCAAGCTTGATGCCAAACTCGCCAAGACGTTGTTTAATGACCGCGCCGCCGCCTGTGGTGATTTTATCACCAAGCTTGCGAAGTTCGGCAATAGTCTGCAAATCTTGCGCTGCCGCATCCCCGTCAGTGCCAGTTTTGACGATGTATTCGGCTTGGTCGGTCGCAAGCTTTTCACCGAATTTTTTATCGCCAGAATTACCCTCGACAAGCTTCTCTGTCTGTTTTTGACGCCAAACTTTAGGGTCAACGCCTGGAGGCGCGGGAGGAACGCCCTGCCCTGCCGGGGCAGGCCCGCCTTGCGGCGGTTGTGGCGACGTTCCCGTGGGCGTCACTGTACGGGTTACAGGATCAATCCAGCCATATTGCTTATTGCCAAACTGGTCCTCTCCAATGACGCCATGAGTCGGCTTTGCCGGTGATAGACCCGGCACAATCTCAGCTTGTCCGGTTCTTGAATTTGTTCTGACAAGATTTTCGCCAACCGGTTGGAAGCCAAACTGGCTCCCGGTCATCTGATCCGCTAGCACCTTTTGCGCCACGCCCGCAAGCATCGGGTTAGCCTGCTGCGCCCACGGATTCGACAAGGCGCGTATAATCGCCATTGTGCGGTCTGGCGTGGCTCCCTGCTGGCCTGGAATGTTGAACTGACCCGGAGCGGGGCGCTGTAGGTTTTGGGCTTCCTGAGCACTTGCAGCGGGCAAATCAGGTCCAGCCACCTTTGCGATATAGTCCTGCGTCTCGCGAGGCAGGAAATCGGTATAGGGCTGTCCGGTGCGTTCCTGCTGGGCAATCGCCTGATTTACCCTGCCGGGTCCGGCATTGTATGCCGCCGCCGCCGCAACCGGATCGTTGAACGTGCGCTGCTGGGCGTCGAAATAGGCTTTGCCGAGCGCTTCGTTGTATTTCGCGTCATTGCGGAAGCGTACCGGGTCCCAAGGCAGGCCAGCGAGGCGAGCCGCTTCCGGTCCCGTCGAGGGCATGACTTGCGCAATGCCTGTTGCGCCCTTTGGAGAGGTGACGACATTGCCGCTTCTGTCAAACTGGCGATTGCCGCTTTCCTGCATTTTCATGCGTTGCCACTGGCTATCGCCGCTAGCCGCCATCTGCGGAGCAGCGCCGCCCATAGGCACCATCTGGCCAGGAGCCGCAAACGAAAGCGAAGGATTGACCGGCATCTGGCCGACAGCAGGCAGACCCTTGGTCATCCCGCCTTGCGTCCAGAGCGGAGGCGGATTGTTCGGCGCGGGCTGATTAGGTTGCGCCAGAGAACCGTAAGGCGACGGCCCAGCATCATCGGCACTTGCGCCCGCTGCCACATCGCCCTTGACCAATGCAGCGATGACCGGAGACGATACCGGCATCTGCGGACGGTTAGGCAATAGTGGCTGTTGCGGGACGGGCGGCGGCACTGTTTCCCGTGAAACAGGGGAGGCGACAGGAGGCGAAGCGCTACCCCCCGCCGCCTCCGGGGCTGCGGCAGGCATTGGAGAAGATGCGCCGCCAGTCCCCATGCCGAGAGCTTCAAGAATGCCCTTGTTCCATTCGTCGATGCTCTTTTTTTCAACGCGGTTTAATTGGTTCTCTTCCAATTTATTCCCAAGCGCATTGACGAGCCGCGCTGCGCCTTGTGTCCAGTGCTGCACCGGAGCCGTAGAATAGGCATCCTTGCCGAGTGCATCGAGAAGCGCCCTGCGGCGTTCAATGGCTTTCGGCGTAAGTGCCGCCGCTTCCTCGCCTGTAAAGAAAAAGCCTGCCATCAGCGTTGTCCAGAAAACATGCGAAGCGGGTACATGAATATGCTGTTGCGCGCATAATCCTGCTGAAATGTGTTCTGCGGATTATACTGCATTCCAGAAGGGCCCGTTACATTGGGCGATGACATATCCTGCTGGAACTGCTGCGGCTGCTGATTCATTTGTGGCGGCGGCATTTCGGGGCCGATACCAAGCAATGCGCGCAAGATTGCGTTTCGCCTGAATTCGTTTTCCATCTATCAACCCCAAGGCAAGAAGCGGAGAGCAGCGCCGCCAAGACCGAACAACCCGCCCATCATCGCGTTTTGCGACTGGTTTTGAGCGTTCGCGACCGCCATTTGCTGCTGGAAGTTATTGTTGTAGATGCCCGCCACGTCCGTATTGGCCTGCTGTGCGCCAGGAACACCGATAAAGTTAGGCTGGCTGACCTGAGAACCCGACATAAGCGCGGAAATCTCGTTAATCGGCTGATTGCGTTGGGCCAAGACTTCTTGCACAGCCTGCCCGCGTCCTGTAAGGGCAAGCTGGTTGTAGGCGTCGTTGCGGGACTGCTCAAACCTACTCATTGAGTCCTGATACGCTTTTGTCCCTACGCCGATGCCTTGATTTGCCAACCTCTGTTCAAGCGAAGCCCGGTCCTGTTCAAAGCGCGGATCAAGCCGCGACCTTCCGAGGTCATAAAGCCTGCTTTCGACCGCGTTGTTCATGTCAATGGGCGTGCCGAGAAGCGAGCCAATGCGCGCCGACTGATCTACGCCAATCTGGCCGATATTCTGCCGGGTCCGCTGTCCAAGGTTGAAGATGGACATTTCTTCGGGCGAATAGGTCTGCGTCGATGACCACCGCGACGTCCCGTCAGGATTGGTCCCGAGGTTGTTCCATTCGACCGAACCCGTGGGCGTATATTGATTGACGCGGTTCAGGTTCGCGTTAGCGTTTGCAGTCGCGATATTGGACTGCGTTTGCGCTGCTGCTGTTACCTGAGGATCAGGCGGCGTCGGGTATGACGGTGCATCCAAGTCAGCTACTCCTTTGGAGCCATTTATTCAGAGCCGTTTCGCGGTCAATCCAGTAAAGGACAGCCGCATCATTTTTTCCGGGTCCGTAGTAAAGTTGCAGGGTCGCTTCGTATTTGAAGCCCATGCGGGGCAAGGCTTTATGCGCTGCCTTGTTGTTGCGTCTCGTTCTGGCTGTCATTCGATTGCAGCCTAATTGAACAAAGACATAGTGCATAACCGCTCTAATCATGCCGCGTGTGGCCATGTTCGGCGCATACACGGTTACTTCGATGTTAGAGCCGTTGTAGTTGTTAAAGATGGCACCGCCGCGCACATGGCCGGTATCATCCAGAAACCCTATGCTTGAGTACGGGCCGTAGAACGTCACCCCTAGAACGCTGCCAACTATCCCGCCAACGTATTCGTTCTGGCCGAATAGGAGTTTCACATCACCCCGCCGACTTCATAGGTAATGTCAAACCCATTGACTTGCAGCAGGACAGGCGAACCCGTACCAGATGCACTCACCCGCATTCTGACTGCCGCGACATAACCGGGCTTATCAGTGATAGGTCGCCATTTCGCACTGAGGGCCAGACCGCCAGACCAAGTAAAGCTGCCCCATGTCATGGAACCCCATGAATAGGTCGCCGTTGATGCTGCGGAAATCGTCCCTGTCGGTATTGCCTCGACGTAATCGACGTTAAGGCCAATCTGCGGCGTCACATTCGACCGGCCATAGATCGAGGGCCGTATCATCTTCCAGTTTTTCAACCGAGCCTGCGCGCCGAAATTATCGTAATAGGTCAGCATATCTCCGACAATATCGCTGCCGTTGTCGGACCCGGACTCAAAGGCTTTATAAACCTTGCCGTCATTGCCGCCGAAATATGCCGCGCCGTCCATGACAGCCCAACAATTCGCATTCATTCCCGTAAAATTGCACCATGCGCCAGTTTGGGAATTCATTACATATTGCTCTTGATTGGTACCTTCTGAAATCGGCACATTGACAATAGCCATTGACTGCTTGGGGACAGCAATCATCTGCCAGCCAAAATTCGCCTTGTATCGACTGGCCGCAAGGTTCAGCAGCGGGGCAATGTTCTGCGACACTGCGACAGTACCCAAAGCCGCCGCGTCCAGCTTCAACGCCTGCGACATGGGCAGCACGCCCAATTCAGTCAGGATCATCAAATCGCCGCCAGCCTTTTCCAGACAACGATTGCCAAGGGGCCGCGCCGTGTCATAAGTGCCGACATGCGACCAGGCGTTAGCGTCTGACGGGTCAGAACCCTGATAAACCGCAACTTGTCCCTGCGAGGTCACGAAAGCGATATGGTCATCAACGCCTGTGCCGCCATCATGTGTCCATGTGCCAATGGCTACGAGCGTGCCGCCCTTGTTCAGGACATCGCCAAGATTGAACGTAGAAGCCGCGCCCGCTACGGAATTGACAGGCAAATAGGCGAATTCAAGACTTTCCTTGACGACAAAATAGAGCCGCTGCTTGAATACGCAGACATGCGAGAAGTTGTCGCTAGTAGTACCCGTAATCGCAGGCGTTGCCCATGCGCTGCCGTTGTAGTGCTTTGCGGTATCTGCCCCGTTCACGCAAAACAGGAAGTGACCGCCAGAAGTCGTGAAATTCACATATTGCAGCTTGGAACTTGTCAGCGTGGTAATCGAGGAAGCCACGCCGCTGGTGCTGGTCACGTCATATATCGTATCATTACAAGCCGCGAACAGCTTATTGGCGCTCGTTCCATGATACGGCATAAGCGCATTAACAGCGACCGTCTCGCCCGTGTCCGAATGCTCGGAGTGTCCACCACGCAGTTCAACCGTATCGGCCTTGGGGAAAAAATTGGTCAGAATGCGTGCCGTTCCCGGAATGGGAATGGATATGTTTTCGAGCGCAACCAAGCCCTTCGTAGGCGTCGGGATAGACTTTTGCTTGACAGTCTGAGAGCGCGCCCTATTCGAGCGCAGCGCTTCCATTATCACGGCGTTACTCTCGGGTCAGTCAAACCCGCATTCGAGTAATCGCCTATGAAATTGGACCGCATGGCAATCGTCTGCCTGCCGCCATCAACTGAGCCCGCCTTTGTCACCTCCAATTCATAGGTGCGGAAGTCTTCCCCGTATTCAAAGCCCTTGGATTTCTTGTAGCGCCAGACAAGCCCGAGCGTGATAAGCCTCTCTGGTATGACAGCCACATCAGTATCAGCCGTCCAGCGCGCCTTGCTGGTCGTTTCGGTTTCTTCAACAATCCAGTATTTCGACCTGTATTCGAATTTAATAACGTCTGTCGTTTCAGGCGCAGGGTAAAATTCGACCGAATTCCCAAACAGACGCCAGACCGGCCTTGTCGGGTTGGTTTGCGCGACCTTCAATGCCAGCATTCTGTCGTCAGTGACCATTTCCAGCGGCAGTTGCGGGCTTTCGTCCAGAAAGAACGGGAAGCCCGTAACAAAGCGGTCAAAGTCTGTCGGCAGCGAGAATGTCGTAGTCGTCCCGTCACCAGTATAATCGTCCAGAACCTTGAGCCGCCGCCAGTCATACCGACGCGACAGAATATCCCCCTCAACTTGGCTCAGGGTCTTGAATTGCGAGACGGTCGGATCGCTGCTTGAATACACCGCTGAGGGCGATTCAAAGCCGCAAAGAACCATCGCGTCCTGTACCAAAGAGAGCAAAGACATTAAGCGGCCTCGTCTTCCATCGTGTCAGTGTCAAACGCGGGCGCTTGTGCCTTCGGTGGCCGCCCCCTGCGCTTGGGAACATCAGCCGCCGCCGCAATGTCCGCACGCTCTTCAAGCATTGCCCTGAGTGCTGCAATCTCTTCCTGCTGCTGTTGCAGTTTCATTTCCACAACGCGCTGGTCTTTGGCTTCCATGAACATGCGCGCTTCATTGCGGAAGCGTTCAAGGTTCGGCAGCTTTACCGCGCCCTTCTGCCGGTCGTTCATGCTGATGACGTCTTCGACCGTCTTAATACCGGCCATCTTGAATGCCTGGACTTCCTCAGAAGTCAGCAGCGGCCATGCGCCAAGTGGCGTGCCAAATTCAGGGATTTCCTGCCCCTTTTTCCAAGCTTCATAATACGGCTTCCAAGCATCCCAAGTCTCATGCTCAATCACCTTCTTGGTAATCCGCATGGGCGTAACTTGCATGTTTTCCATGCCGGGACGGGCAAAGTCGCACCATTCCTCGGTAATGGTAGAGCCATCAGGCGCAGTCTTGTATTTGAGATAGAACTTTAACGGGCGAGCCGCGATGTGCATGTTCAGGTTCTCCAGTGTTGCATGAGGTCGTACATTTGATGCGGCCTTGGTTGGCCGTGGAAGGCGACAACCCGCGCACCTTCCGGCACACCGTTTTTGCAGTGCGCTTTGAAACTCACGATTTGATCCGGGTAGAGATTTTGCAGCCTGTCACAGTCAGGCAGAATGCTATCTATCCAGCCGCCGTCGCCGTATTGATGGAACTGCGGACGCCCTGCCCGCTCCCATATTGTCCATATCGGTGCTGCTTTATCGGCATCCCATGCCAGCACACCGCTTGCGCCACGCTCCGGGTAATAAAGGTCAGACAGTTGCGCGAAATCGCCTTTATAAGCCGCTATGTCATCCAATGAGCCAACAATGACCGTATCGAGGTCAAAGAACAGACACCGCCCCTTGAACCGGCCCGGCTGGAACATCGCCATTTTACACCAGTATCCAACGGTCCCGTCTGGCACATCAGCTTCAGTTAAAATGTGGAACGTGTGAGGAACCGTCAGATTACGGGTTACGCCACTTTTCAGCCTGTCAACATAATCCTGCCCCCTGCCCAAGTAATTCCAGGCATTGACCATGATTATGTTCAGCATAAACCCTCGCGCTCGCAATGCTGCAACAGCCCCTCGCCAAACAAGCGAATGCTTGGCTCGTCTCCCATGCTGCGCAGCAGGATTTTCGTTTGTCGGAAGTCATCGACCTGTTGAAGGAAGTTCAACCGGGTTCGATACCCCATGAATATCGTATCGCCCTGCCCGTCCGTGTGATCCGGGTAGGCGTGCGTTGCATTGCCCCTGAACGAACTATCCAGCCCGTGAGCGTGGAAGTCGCGGAACCCCATGAAATAGCCGATGTTGAACCAGCGCAGGCCCATTGTGGTCCCGCCGCCGATAAAGTGCTTTGCACCTTCGGCTATGTCTTCAATCCCCGGCATCCCCAAGGGATGCCAAAGGCCAATCTGGCAACCTTCCAGCTTGTCAAACAGTTTAGGATGACAGGTTGATGCCAGAAAATAGAAAACGTCTTTCCGCTTTTCCACAATATCGGCCATGTGCGGGCGCGGATCAAATACCCCACAGGCCCACGGCTTCACGTCCCTATCCAGCAGAAACGAAAGCGAACCATTTACAGCGCAGATTACGCCGTCGAGGTCGCGCCATGTATCTGCAAGGCTAGGCCCACCGGCAGCAATCGCCATACGATGCTTATGGACTTTCTTGGGTTCAACTTCCGGTAAGCCCCTGCTGATGGCAGAGCGGACATTTTCAGCCATCTGCCCGTCAGGCGTGGAAGGGCTGACCGGAAACTGAGAGAGAACGCGGGAGATAACCCCCGCGTCCGTTGTTGCAATCGTCACTTGTTCGCGTTGCGGTCGTTGACGAAGGGACGGGCAATCTCAAACTCTGCCACAAACGATCCGACAGTCGTGGTCGAAGCGCCCTTGGCAAGCATGACGAGATCGCCAGCGACCGAGGCATCGTCAACGGAGCCTGCCGTTGCCGTGCAGAACACGTCCGCATTGTCGGCAAACAGCGTCAGGCACTTGCCGATAGCCTTACCGCTGATCTGGAACCAGCCATAGTAAGACGAAGTGCAAGCCGCCATAGCAACCGCGACAGGGCCAATGGCATTTGCCGCAAGGCGCGTCGTGGTGCCATCGTCCATGTTGTAAGTCACCCACGTTCCAAGGGCGCAGGAAGCCACGCCTTGAAGATAGATGAATTCGCCGGAGCCATAGACCGGATCATTCGCGCGAACGATACGGCCAAGAGAATGCTTCTTGGTCGTTTCAATCGTCGTGATGGGCTGGCTACCAGCAATGGGGTCAACGATAGTGTAAGCCATGTTCGTAAGTTCCTTTCTTTCGCTGACCGATTACGAGGCGTCGATCATTATTCCTTGCCTCGCGCGGTTTGTACAAACCATCTGGCCCATCCAGTAAATCGGGATGATGATGGCATCCTGATTGGTCGGAACCTTCTGATCGTCCTGCGTCCACTTGGCATCGCGATGCTGAACGAGCTTGATATAATCCGTGTTCAGGAAATACATCTTCTCGCCGGTCGTGGTGAAGTTGTCCGAGTTATCGTCAAAGATAACGTCAGCCGACTTGTACTTGAGGGCTTCGAAGCCAAGTTCCGCCATTTTCGGATTCATGTAGCGGGCATTGGTCTGCAACGTGGCTTCATAAGCCGCGTACAGATCATGCGTCGATACAATGAGGTCCGGCTTGTCGTTGCCGCGAACGGTGGAAAGCCAGAGCGAGTTCATATCCGCCTGAATAGACGCATAAGTACCCGTGCCGGTCATTTCCTTGAACTTGTTCTTCCACCATGTATAGGTGCCAGCGACAATTCCGCCGACCGTACCCGTGCCGTCAGACGTAATCAGCGCGCCAAGCCCGCCAATCTGGTTCGTCAACGATCCCGAAGAATAAATATCCGTCGAGAAGTTGTTCTGCGCCGTGCGAAGGGCCGAAGTCGTCTTGGCCTTCACAAGATTAATCAAGGCTTCCTTGCCGCTGTTCATGCGGATTTCTTTGCCGGAAGCCGTGACGTGAACCGCGATCTGCGCCCAGTCGTACTTGACCGCCGTTGGGCCGTCAGACGCCTGAATGTTCAGCGAGTCGTACCCATCATAGCGCAGGTACGTTTCGTTCGCGCTGTAGTCGATGGGATAAACGAGTTCGCGACCGCCCGAAACCGTGTCAATGTTGCCACGATCCTTGAGACGGCG
>Ga0208147_1000321_pt1 | contig 17283 bp, 27 predicted proteins | sample DEB3_08_DNA_FD_184520 | JGI IMG/M metagenome (GOLD analysis project Ga0208147, IMG submission 184520) | Aqueous microbial communities from the Delaware River and Bay under freshwater to marine salinity gradient to study organic matter... | ecosystem: Environmental > Aquatic > Marine > Coastal ... | reverse complement strand
AGGTTCCCTAGATGCAGGCATTTTCCTAAAAAAGAGAGTCCTCAAACACTTTCCGGCCTCCTCTGAACACCATTGCTGCCTTTAATCATCACAAATTCCCCCATTTCTTGCCTATCTTCATGCCGCGACTCTCAAAGAATCGCTTAAACGCATCGCGCCACTGATCAATCGCCTTTGGCTTTCGCTTAGGCTTTACCTTTGATTGGCGCTTACGCATCTGGTCCCTAATGGCTTGACTTTTTACGCTACTCCCCTTTGGAATCCCCAAGACGGAAGTAGCTCACAACAAGTCCTCAAGTTCTCTGGTTGCCTTCTCCAATTGACTCGATGAGTAAAGCTTGACGATCTTCCATGCCGCTTTCCTCAGCTTGTCAACGACACGACGAGCATCGTCCCGCTCCTGCTCCAGCTTGCGCGCGACCTCGACAGACACGACATAGACTTCAGGTCTCGGGTCGCGACCAGTAGCCCAGTCCTGCCAAACCTTGGTAACCGGTTGGCTTGCGGCATCTGATTCCGGCGTTGCGCTGATGTTCTTGTGTTTCATTGCTCAAGTTCCTTTTCGAGTTTCTTAATCGCTTCCTCTAGATCGCTGGCTGCTCGAGCGGCAACCTCATGCATTTCCCTGTGCGCATCACGCTCACTGGTCAGCAGAATGTGATGCAGCCGCATCCGTCGCAGTGTCTTCTCCAGCTCCCATTTGTCGCTCACTTGATGTCCTTTCTCGCTGCCTTCCATGCTTCAAACGCCACCTCGCGGATGAACGTGGTATTGCATGCCCTGGTATCAGCCCACTCCCTCCACCACTTCCCGAACTCTATGCGTTGATCTACAATGCGGTCTAGACGTTGTTGCGTCTCCTGCTCGTCGCTGTTGATTGCTGCGTTCATTCTGGCCTTTCGCGTTGTGTTGGTGTGAACTCGGTAATGGATCGTTGGAACATGAACGGCACGTCCAATTGCGCGCTTCCCCTGCGGTTCTTGGCTACGAACATGTTGACCTCAATCATGTCCGCGTCGTCTGCGTCGAACTCCGTCGGCGCTTTTGGTCGGTACAACATGCCCACAAAGTCTGCGTCCTGCTCAATTGCTCCAGACTCGCGCAGATCGGACAGGCGCGGTTTGCGGTCTTTGTCCTTTTCGATCTCGCGGTTGAGCTGCGCCAAGACGATGACGGGTATCTTCAGTTCTCGCGCCAGCCTCTTGATGCCGGAACTGATTGCGTCGACCTGCTCACGCCGTTGGAGCTTCGGGTTGCCTTGGATCAATTGGAGGTAATCTACGAACACGATGCGGACGCCTTGATTGCGTACCCATCGACGGGCCTTGGCTGCAATGCCGCCTACCGTGATGGACGCACCCTCGTACACGATGATTGGAAGCTTTCCGACAACCGAGGCCGCAGTCGTCATCCTGCGGTACTGCTCATCGGTCGGCGGGTGATTCTGGTCGAAGTCATCCCAGTTCATCCGCGATTCCTGCGCTAGAAACCGGCCTCCAAGCTCTTGATCGCTCATTTCGAGGCTGACGATTCCAACCGGTACTCCAGAGCCTGCCAGCAGGCGAGCCATGGATAGCGCGAACGAGGTCTTACCGGTTGCAGGTCTTCCTGCCATGACGATCATCTCGCCTGGACGAAATCCGCCTCGGGTGATGTGGTCGAGGTATCGCCATCCAATCGGCAGACCGTCGCACACTCCAGCGATACGCTCCTGAAGCGCTTCAACGGCCCGCCGCGCCACTTTCTTTGCTGTGGTGTCACTCTGGGTGCCAAATTCGCCTCGGACGCCTAGGATGGCCGTTTCCGCTTCAGCAATGGCCAATTCCGCATCTTCAGGCTTTCCGAAGACCGAGCCGACAATGGTTGTCGCAGCCGACAGCAGGCGGCGAAGTTGCCACTTCTCGCGCAGGATCGGCAGGTAGTACGGCAGGTTGGCGGCTGACGGCACTGCGTCCATAAGCTGCGACAAGTAGGCAAGACCTCCGACGTGATCGAGTTGGCCTTGCGCCTTGAGACGGTTGGCTGTCGTGATCAGGTCAACAGCAGTTCCCTCGGAGTGAACGTCTAGCAACGCATTCCATGCTTCGGTGTGGCGCAGGTCGTAAAACCACGATCCGTCCACTCCAGCTTCTGCTGATGCGTCGATGCATTCTCTCGACGTGAGGCAGCATCCGATAACTCCCATTTCTGCATCAATGTCGTGCGGCGGCAGCTTGTCGATTGATTGGCTCATGGCATGGCCTTGTATTTAGTCAGCATCTCGGAGAACTCGCAAAGCTGCTGAGACGTTGCCGTGGAGTGTGCGACGTGGTTTGGATTGCCTGGGTGAGCGCGCAGCTTGTCTGCGAGCATCTCCTTCGTTTGGGGAACTTCAATCAGGTCTTCCCAGCGTCTTTGGTTAAGGTAGCTGGCAGGATGCGGGATGTATTGGCCGTTGTCTTTCGTCCAAGCCTCGGAGGCTTTTCTGGCAACAACGTCTTTCAGGATTCGCGATTGAGTCTCTTGGTCCGGTTCAACTTTCTTCCATGCGTTGATCGCTTTTACCTTCGATTCCTTCCTTGGGTAGACTCCCCAGAAGTCTGCGAAGCCTACAGGCTCCGCCCCCTTGGGGGCTTTGGGGGAGTCGGAGTCGGAGTCGGAGTCGGAGTCGGGGACATCTGTGTGTGTATGTTTACCGCTGTAAACATATGTTTGCAGACGCTCGCAAATGTTTTCAGGCGGAGGCGGATACTTGCTTTGTTGAGCACGCCCCTTTTCCCACTTTGCAATGGTCACAAATTGCTTTCCATCAACACCGTAGGTCGCCAAAAGTCCGCAGTCTTCTGCCTCTTTTAGCAGCCGAGCTACGTCCTTTTCGGACACTTTGTCGAGTTGAAGCGGGAACAGTGATGCTCGTAAAAGCGCAAGGTTTGCAGTAAACCGCCCAAAATCGTCCGCACGGTTTAGCAGGCGGCGGTAAAAGACCTCTCCCTGCCATGACAGAGCGTTCACAGGCTGCGATTCAATGGCTGACTCGCGGATGTAGCGGTTAGGCATGTGAATCCTCCCCTGAGTCTTTCATCTGCTTGCGTCTGATGCCGCAAACGTACCGGATAAAATCCACGTCGTTTGCCCGCTCCGTAAGCCTTGAAGCCGCCAACTCCATCCACCCAAAAACCGCTTCGACGCCGTGCTTGTGGACAAATGAAACATAGGTCCGCAGGCAATCCTTTCGGATGCTTTCAACTCCGCGAAGTTCGCAGTAGTAATTGCAAATCTCCTGGCTGATTTTGCTCCTCGCTTCCGAGGCTGCCTTTGCGGCGGCAAGCGCGGCTTTCTGCTCCTGCATTTCTTGGGCAAGGGCCAACCGGTGGGATTCGTTGACAGCAGCCGCCTTAACGCTTTTGTCGGACTTTCCGGCATTGCATGGCTCACAGGCTGTTACCAAGTTTTCAGGCTCGTCTGATCCACCTTTAGAAACGGGCTCAATGTGATCGAGCACGAGTTGCGCCTTTTCTGACGTTGCTCCGCAATACCGGCAGGCAAAACCGTCTCGCGAAAACACGGCAAACCTGATTCGCTTTGAAATGCTTTTTCGTTTGGTTTTCATGAAATCAGAAACCCAACCGCGCCAGAGGATGGAAGAGCACGCCAAAGCTAAACGCGCTGAGACCTCTAACGGGTTGGGGAAATTCTGGTGTCATTTGCTTTGTTGATGTTGCCGACGCTCAGCTTCCACACCTCGCGTCAACGGCTTCTCTCTAGCGATTGTTCTGCGACTGACCAGTGGTTTGTTTGGGTTTCTTCCACCGCGATCTCCTATTCACCCTCACAGGCTTATTCACCGCCCATTGGATCGCCGTCTTGCCTGCTCCCGTGGCCTTCGTGATCTCTCGGTAGGTCGCCCCTCTGTCTCGCAGTTGCCGGATGATTGCGCGCCTCTGATCGGCCTCATTGCGGGTTGCCTTGGTTAGGTCTGTCACGATCACTTGGACCGCCGTGTAGGACCGCCCCATCTTCTCAGCGATCTCCTTGTTAAGCATCCCCGACATCTTCAGTCGTCGCATCTCGTGCACCTCCGCTGGCGTAATCGTGGACGCCTTAGGCTTGCCCTTGAGCGGATGCGGCTTTGCAGGCTCCTGAGGTTTTACCTCCGGCAGCGGCTGCGCCCATCGGGTTACACGCCGAATGTACTCCTGAGATGGCAGGTCAAATGTCTTCACACGATGTCCTTCCGTTTCGTCGGCATCTTGAGCAAGCCAGACCTCACTGCGGCGGCTGCAATGGCTGCGGCGTTGTGGTAGATTTCGCGATTGCTCGCGGCCTCGAGCGCCTCGTCCCGGCCGATCTTCATCGGTTTCTGGTAGTACCGCTGGTACACCTTTTCAGCCTGGCTTTCGCGGGTTGGGACGAACTTGAGGTTGGGATGTGTGATGCGCGTGCTCATATGTCAGAAAATACCTGCCGGAAGTTCGATTGATTGAATTGGTTTCATCGCTTTGCGATTCACATCTCACCTCCACAAGATGTCTGCTCAGGCTTAAAAAGCTCCTGCTCAATAGCTTCTCCGACCTGCGTCATGTTCAACACGGCTTGTCGGAAGTAAGCCTCTTTAAGCTCCATCCCGACACCGATTCGCCCGTTCAGCACAGCGCCGTAAACCTCGGATCCGACACCCATGAAAGGCGTAAGGACGATCTCCCTCGGATTTGTCCACAAAACACACGCACGCTCGATGACATCTAATTGCAAAGGGTGGACGTGCTTTTCGTCATCTTGGCCTTTTGTATCACGATAAGGGAGTGTTCGCTCGATGCGAATGTCATCCCAAAAGCTGGAAGCGTATTGACGCCATATCCAATGTGAAAAACGGTTTTCGGTCTGCTTTCCATTCCATCCGCGATACCGCTCTAATTCGTGAGGCATGACACGCTCACCGGCATACCGATGAAGGCCCGTCGGGTGACTTACCGGTATCTTATTTTCTCCGCGCTTTCGAAACGTAATCAAGTAGTCGGCGCTAGCCACATCACACAAAGTTGAGTCTTCGCAGATTTGAGCGTGGGCAAGACCCTTTGCCATGGTCCGCAGCCTGACGCCAAGCGGCTCCTTCCAGATCGCGCGACGGGCTGAAAACTCAAACCCATGCTTTTCGTGGAGTCGGATAATGTCTCCAGGGAAGTCGATAAGTCCGGTACCAGTGTTTGCTCCGCTCCCCATTCTGGCGGTTTCTCCATTGCCTTTTCCGGGAATGTCCATGCAATGAACGGCGGTTATTCTTCCTGGGGGGGTTATTCTGGCAATCTGCTCCACAACGAACGAGTAGTGTTCAAAAAACTCGGAATAGCTGCGGCAGTTTGAAAGATCCCGCTCGTCAGAAGAGTAATTGTACAATCCGCAGAACGGAGGCGAATAAATCGACATTCCGATTGATTCGTCAGGCATTGCGCGCATGACCTCAATACAGTCTCCGTTATAAAGCGCGTAGTGGTTTGTGATTACTTCCTTAGCCATGATGGTATAGTTACGTTGAGTGTTTCGACTTTCCTGCGTTCGATGTGAAGCTGCTCATTCATGAGAGCAACCAAGTGGGCAAACATTTCCGACGACTGATCAGCCTTGCGCTTGAGGTTTTTCAAAACGCCAGCTTCGCCTTCGGATGAAATAACGTCGATCCTTACCGCGCTCTTTTGTCCGAATCGCCAGCATCTGCGAACCGCTTGGTACCATTGTTCAAAAGAGTGGGATGGAAAAAATGTCTGGTGAGCGCAATGGTGCCAGTTCAAACCAAATCCGGCGATCACCGGCTTTGAAACCAAGACTCGTATTTGACCCAATGCAAACGCCTCAAAGGTCTCCTCCTTGAACTCATCAGAGTCAGACCCGGTGACTTGAACTGAGCCTTCAATCATGTCTTCCAACATGTCACCCTCAACATCAAGGTGGCACCACGCGACGGCCGGCTTTCCGGTTGGAGCGATAAGTGAATGAGCCAGCTCGCATCGCTCACGGATTGTTCGTTTACGTTCCGATCGTTGCTCAGCCAATCCGACGGCTGGCATGTCAAAAAGGTACTCGGGATTCTTTGCCCTGGATGACACGACGTGTTCTGTAGTGATTAATTGAGGCAGCACGTATCCATCATCAGAAAAACCGAGGTCTGATGGTTTTCGTACGGCTCTCGCCCAAGAGCAAACCCATCTCCAAAAGTCCCGCTTAGCGTGACCCCGGAATCGGTAGACACCAGAACGGTATTCGTCGCTTCGACTTATCGTGGCTTCCGCCTTTTTGAAAAACCGATTGAGCATATCCATGAATCCAAGGTCACCAATGGCCTCAGACGATGTGCCTAACTCAATGTAGTCGTTTGGAGCCGCTGTTGCGGTGCATAGAAGCCTGTACGGCATCTTGCGCATAAAGTCCGTTATTTGAGCACGGATGGCGCCGTCAAAGTTCTTCAAAATGCTGCTTTCGTCGCAGACGCATCCCGCAAAATCGGCCGGGTTGAACTTCTGAAGTTGCTGGTAGTTTGTAACTGTGACCTTGCTAGCCGCCTTCCCGTCTCTGGATTGTATGCAATCCAATCCAAACTTGTCAGCCTCCCTTACCGTCTGCTTTGCCACTGCCAGCGGAGTCAGAATCAGGACCGGCTTGTTGGTCTTTTCAACAACATTCTGAGCCCAAACAAGCTGCATTGCCGTCTTCCCAAGTCCGCAATCCGCAAATATTGCGGACCTGCCTTTTCGCGTTGCCCAGCCAACAAGTTCACGCTGGAACGGAAATAGAAACGAAGGCTCAAATACCGGGTCAAAGCCGCTATTTCCTCCAAAATGCCTTTTCAGGTCCAAGAATTGATCGTAGCTCATAGGTCAGAAGGGCACATCGTCTGAAGTGTCCGGCGCTTGTCTCGCGGGCTTTGCAGCAGCTTGCGGAGCAGGTGCCGAGCTACGAGGAGCATGGTCGTCCTTGCGGTCGATGAACTCAAAAGCAGCAACCTCGACGATGATCTTCTGGCGCTTCTGCCCGTCCTTCTCCCACTTCTCCGTTCGCAACTTACCCTCAATGTAGATCCTTGATCCCTTCCTGAAATACTTGGCAATCACCTCAGCCTGCTTGCTCCAGCTTCGGCACTCAATGAACTCCGTGTGCTCTTTCTGCTCTCCGGTTTCGCTCTTCCATCGCTCAGTGGTCGCGACGGTAAAGTTGACCACGCTTTTACCCGCAGTCGTGTGATTCAGTTCCGGGTCGCGGGTCACATTTCCCGCGATGATGCATTTGTTGATGTTCATGATTACTTCTTGGTTTTACCGGCTTTTCTTCTGTTGCGTCCGCTCATCCGATCCATCACGGCAATCTCCTCGTGCTGACCGTGACGCTCGAGAAACTTGCGAAACGCTTGGTTGAATTTGATTCGGTCGATTGCTCCGATTTCCTTAACCGCAAACTCCTGAATTTTGATGGTGTCGTTCATTCTAGATCCTCCGTGATTCTGATCTCACATCCCGTGTACACGGTTGCGTATCGCTTCCGCAGCCGCCCATCGGTGACCTGCGAATCATCGTGCCAGATCCCGGCGGACGTGAGTGCGTCGAGCACAGCCTTCTCCAAATTGTCGCGGTCCGGTTTCCCGGCAGGTCGCGTTGGCGCCGATCCCTTCAGCACGCTCGCGTTCTTCCCGCTCCCGTAGTGAGCCTTGGGCCTCGGCAGATAGAACGTCAGATCACACCGCACCGGAATACCTGCTGGAAACAGGCCAGCATTCCCGCGCACCGCATGGATGACGCAAGCCTTCCACTCATTGGACGTACCGGGATCGTACATCCGCGCACGGCCACCAAAGGACGTTGCCCGAGGTCTTGGTTGGCCAACGGGTAGCCCAGGGACAAAGACGGATAGGGATTTCATTCATCTCCTTTCGCGGCCTCGCGGCATCGCATGGATCGTTCCCAGCCATCAATCTGACACCACGTCGTCCCGCACTCATAGTCCGCAAACGAGGCGGCGATGGTCGCGACGCAGGATCCGCAGAATTCGCAGGTTTTGCTCATCGTCCGTCCTTGTCCTTGTCGGAGTCCTTGTCGTCGTCCTCACACCGCCCATCAAACGTGTAGGCCACCGTAGCCACCGCGCTCGCTGCCGTGCGCCACCCAAGCGAATAATCACCCGGCCCGCTGTACCAAGTGCGGGCACCGGCCTGCGTGACAACCGGCACCGTATTCGTACCAATCCACGCGGACAGATTCCGGTTGGTCGCCGCCGCACCGGCCAACACCACCGGGAAGCTCACCAGATTCGTCGTGTTGGATACCGCCACTCCACTGTGCGCCCCAACCACAACACTCGACGCCACCAGTCCGCCAGCCGACACAGACGCCGTGTTGGTCACCGCCAACTCATACGCGGGCTGCCGAACAACCCGGCTGAATACTACCCGCGCCAACGCCTCGCTCGACCCATCCACCGTCACCTGGACGGAGCGCAGCTTGCCCAACCGCGCATCAAACTGCGGGACCCGGTTGGTCACCGACCAATCCGTCAGCGTCGGGTTGATCGTCACGGTGTGAACCACCGTCGCGGCCTGCGTTGTGTAGGCCAATCCAATTGCCATCAGTGTTCTCATGTTCATTTGGTTTTCCCGAAATTCGGCTTCGCGTTTTCCCGCAACCACGCTGCTTGTGCATCCTTCGCAGCATCCTTCGCAGCATCCCCCGCAGCAGCCCGCGCAAGAGCCAGCGCCGCAGCCCGCGCAGCATCCGCAGCATACCGCGCATCAGCCAATGCAGAAGCCCGCGCAGCATCCGCAGCATCCCCCGCAGCAGCCCGCGCAGCATCCCACGACGCACGCCCCGCAGCATCCCACGCAGCATTCAACTCCTCATCCGTTGCCAGTCCGTCAGCATGTCTCTCCGCCACGTCCAACGCAGCCACACTGCGCGGATCAGTCATCAGATGCTGCACCTGTCGCGCACACCACACCGCAAACTTCCTTAACTCGCGCTGCGTCAGCACACCCGGTCGCGTCGCAACCCATAACAGCCACCGAGGCTTCAGCTTCGCCCACGCATCCTCCATCGACACACAGTTTTCCAACGCCCACTTGCGGCCATCAACACACGCACCGTGCAGGCCACAGAACTCCTCAATACTCATAGTGTTGTTCATTTGGTTTGTGTTGTTGAAAGCTGTTGTTCCGCATCCGTCCTGGGCGTCTCCACCATTTTGCCGGTGTCGGGAATATGGTTCATGGGTTGGACTCCTCGTCGTTCATAGTCACTCACTCCAGCAGGCCAAAATTAAAATCCCGCCGCCTTGCCGGTCCTTGAGTTCGGTTTGGCGGCAGGAACCTCCCACTCAGGAGGAAAGTTTCACCAGCGACGGCGCGGTTGTCTTTGTTTCGGTGCATCCAGCAAGGATGGATTCTAAGCGCGCATCCAACGCCTTACCCTTCTCTTGGGTCGCAGCCTTGACCGCGTCCTTGAGCTTGCCCTTGGTAATTGAGACGCAACCCATGAAGGCCTCGGCGTTGACTCCGAGTGCAGCGGAGCGGTTGAACACCGTCGTTGGATCCGTGATCGTCTCACGCTCGCTGCCGGGTTTAAGCGTCCACCCAGGCACAGTGTCGCCAGATTCAAGCCGTCTCCTTGCCTCAGCCTTGCAGGCGTCAATCACGCGAGTCGCAAACTCTGCGCGTTCCAGAAACTCAGCCAGCGTCTGCGAGGTCAGCGTGGCCGCGATTGCGTCCGCCGTCGTCCCTGCTGGCATAGCCGCCACGGGCAGTGCCACCGATGCTTCTCTAGCCTCAACGCAATACGGCTTGGCCTTGCAGTATTTGCATGCCTCGGCGCTCGGAATCCTCTGCGCATTCGGTACGTTGATCCGGTCGACGATCCGACCAACCTCGGCGCGTGCGACGATCAAATCCTGAAACGTGTACTCGCAGAGGGTTGGAGCACCTGCCAGAGGCTGGACGATCGCGACCGTCACCTTGGTCAGGCCATGATGAATACCAACCAGCACGGCCAGCGCGCGGAGTTGCAGGTTGCCCTCGGCGCTCGTCACCTCGCCGCGTCCGGTCTTGTAGTCAATGACCACTCCGTCACCGCTGAGGCTGTCAATGGCCACCACGTCGGGCTTTCCAGACCAGTCGTGATCCATCCAATACCGATGCTCGCGGACAATCTCGTCTCGGTACGGCAGTACGGTGTTGAGCAGCGTCTCCTCTTGCTCACGGCATCGCAGCGCAAGGTCCACCTCATCCGCGGTCAACGGCACAGTCATGGTCTCGCCTGCGAGCCACGCGTGGATCCTGTTTCCGGTCGCCGCGTCGTCCGAGGTCTGATCAGGGACGCCCTGCTCGGCCTGCCATGAGCCAGGGCAGAGTTGGTACCGCTCCATGCTGGACGCCGAAGGCTTGTTGTTGCGCTCGTCACTCATGGTTGCCTTTCATTCTCGCGGCGTGCATGGCTTTGACTTGCTCGACGGCCAACCGGTCTTCCTCGCGGATCGGGTCGAGCGGAAGTCCGGGTTGGTTGGGGTCGTCCATCGACGCGGTCCGAGTGAACTTGTGGCGCACGCTGACCGGCATTGAGACTACAACCGATTGCCCGTCCAAATCCCACTTTGCGGAGATCGACAGCGACAGCACAGCTTTGGAGTCTTCCGTCTCCTGCGCCTGCTCCATGATTGCGTCGATTGACGCATTGATCTGCTGGCGGGCCTCCTCAATCAGCGCGGGCACCTCTGCGCAAATGATGCGCGACAGTTCAGCAATGCGGTCCGTGTTGCTCACTTGCCACCTCCTTCGACCCACTTCTTGGCCTTGGACACGATCGGACCCAAATTGTCCGCGATGCGCCCAACCAGAGCCTCGTCGAGTTCGGCAAAAGAGTCGGCAGCAACGTCGATCTTGCGGACCTCAACCATCCATTGCCTGAACAGATCGAAACTCACGCCGACCTCGATGAACGCCTCGGCGATTGCCTGACGGCGCATATCCAGATCGGACGGCTCGGCGGTTTCCTGCGTCTCCTCGGCAGCCGGTGCGGGTTCGGGTGTCGGCTCAGGTTCCGGCGCCGGAGTCACAAACATCGGCGGAGTCACGTTGCGCGCAGTGGCAACCGGATCGTCCTGGACCTCCTCGACCGTGCGCAGACCGCGCAGCGCGTCCCCGAATTGGTCGCGCAGTGCAAACGAGCGAGCGCGATGTTTCAACATGCGCGCAGGGTACTGGCTCCATGGGCCAGCCTTGCCCCACAGATTGGCGCGCTTTGCGTCGGCCACAGAAAACGCAGTCTCGGCAGGCTCGTAGCCTTGGCGCTGAACACGGCAGACGGCGGCGGTTTCGTCGCTGAATGCCATTGGGTTGCGCGTGAGTCGCTTGCCCTTTTCCTCGTACCACTCCTCAAACAGCGCGAGTTCGCCGGTCGATCGGACAACCGCAAGCTGGGCGTCGCCCCAGATCGCGGGCCTGCCATTAATCACGGCGATGTTTTGGAGTGCTGCCATCATGGGAAGGCCAACCTCCAGCCCCATTTCCAAGGCCACGAAAATAGCCTCTGGCGTCTCAATGCCTTTCGGCGCCAACCCAGATTTGCTGACCGCAGTCGCGAACCGATACAGGTCGTCCATGCTGGACGGCGCAATGCCTCGGTTGCCGATTGGAACGATCTGCTTGGTCGGCGGCTGCTGCGTTGTTAGTGCGTTGCTCATGGTTACATGATGCGTGTGATTTTGAGCCACTTTCGTAGGCCACCACGGCGCGTGTTGCGCTTTTTCTCAAATAGAGCGCCCAATGTCAGGCACCCGAAAATGAAGAGCAGCGTTGCCACCGCTGCGATGTGCGCTGGAGGATTCATCGCTTCGCCTCCAATTCAGCGCGGAGCCGAAGGTTTTCGTCGTAGAGGCGTTTGGCCTCGTTCTTCATGACGGCCAGCTTGCAGGCAAAATCCTCAGCCCTGCGAATGGCGCACCACTGCGCCCAGATGGAGACTGCTGCCAGAACGGACAGCAGGATTACCGCGATTGTGTTGCTCATGGTGCTAATGAATCGGTGTTTGGGTTACACGTCAAAATCGATGGTGATACCCTTGTCGAAATTGCGGAAAACCTTTGGTGCCTTTGAAAGGATGTAGGAAAGTTTCCGCTCAAGCGCGCGCTTTGTGTTCAACCGATAAGTGGCACCGTCGGCAATCACACAATACCGAAAACCCATGCGCTCTTTGGCAGGTGATTCTGCCACGCCGGCCAGCAATTCGTCAGCGGTCCACTTTTTGGATTCGCCTTGAGTGATTTCGTAGCTCGTAGACATATTCTCGTCAGTAGTGGTTTCGCTTTCGACATGCGCAGTAGGCCACGCATTTTGCGCGGACGCAACAACTATTTTTGCATCGGCGCAAATTTCTTTTCGGCGCAGATGAGCGCTTGGTACGTCGAAACACTCGGCGTCTGACCGCGCTCCAGAATACGCCAGAGGGTTGTATGGGACACGTCCGCAGCCGCAGCCCAATCTTGGATGGTCACGTCCCGCTTCGCCAACCGATCGCGGATTGCGCGCAACTCGCGCTTGAAATCATGCATGGGCGGACCATGCAGACCGGATTGCGCGGACGCAAGATTGGAGTTGCGCGGGTGCAATTGGGTGGGATCATTCCCCGTCCGCAAATTGCCCGAGTCAAGGCGTCGATCCTGCGTTGTGTACCGCACCTGGGACGCCAGCTAAAAGATGATGGAGGCTTCACGGCGGATGATCCCGAAACAGATTTCGGGATGATCCCCTTAAGACCTACGGGACACAGGACACTCCTGCGGATGCTCCCACGGTGAAATTCTGTGAGCGCCACGCGGGCATCCGTTACGCGGGTGGCAGCATCGATCGACTGATGCCTGGAACCACTCGCACGCTCCGCACATTTCCCGCGACGGGCCGATTACACGACGGGTTGCGGTGACGGCTACTCCCTGCGGCATGCGGACGCGGCCTGTAACGCGGAAGGTCATGCAGGGGCACAACCGTCTGCCGGGTTCTGAATGCGCATCTTCAGGTCCTCATCGGTTGGGTTTTCAAGCCGCAGCCTGAGAGCTTCGGAATTGGGCAGGAGATTTTGCCTGTCGTCCCCGTTGCGCGTTCGCAGAAGAATCCACCTTCTGCCAAGGAAGTTTTCCGCAACCAAGCTGTAGATCGTATTCCCGCGCTCGTCTTTTTGAGCGATCCAACTCATTTTTGGCCTGTGTTTGCTGGCATCATCCAAAACACGCGTCACCCACTCCGAAAGCGGCAACCCAGCGGCACGGGACGTCTCGACCCATCGGCCCTTGGTCTCCATCGGCACGCGGATATGTAGATGACCGTCTGCGGGACGGTCGCCCTTCTGGCGGATCGAGTGGCCTTTTCGGAAGGTGCCGTTTTTGCGGTGGGTGGTGCTCATTTCCGCTCTCACTTGCTGAAACATTGCGTTGCCTTTTGGTATCCGCCCAGAGCCTGAATCATTCTGAAAACGTCAGGCACATTTCCGTTGAAAATTCCCCCTGTCGCATTGATCAGGTATGCAACCCACTTTTCTTGCCGAACAGCGTGCTCTTTTTCAGCCGCAACACGAGCCGCTGAAACCTTGGCATCATCAGCAACCCGGGCTTCGGCCCGGATCAAAGCCGAAGACTTTCCAGAAGCCTTAGCCGCGCACACGACTCCGAAATAAACCACCTCACCGGATTCAGTCTCAAAAGCAACCGTTGCCTTGAGTTCAGACCTTCCGCAGCAATCGCAGGAATTCACCGAGTCATCAGTTCCCAGGCACTTGATCAATTTCGCGTTCGTCATGCCGTGACAATGCGACATTCCGCGCCATACGTCAACACATATGCAAAAGACTTTTTACTCACCTGCGTAGTCGACCAGCGCCACCGGCAACATGAACGCGTCGGTTGTCACTCGCTCAATTGCGCGGCTGATATCCGTAGACGCAGTGCAGACAGTGCCAGACCTCAGCGCACCAAACACGGTAACCGTGCCCAATTCCGGCATCTCAACAGTGCCCTGCATCGGCAGGATTTCGCATGTGCTGGTCGTCTGCGTGATGGTCTCCACAAGCCACTCCTGCCCTGACGCCAGCGGGTAGGCCGTCAACCCTGCACAATCGGATCCAGCGCCGGCGGCGACGACCGTTGCGCGATCGAAAACCTCAGTCGTGGTGACCGTGAACAACATCTCGCCGTCCGCGTTGAACTGCCCACGCCAACCTTCAGGGATTGCGTTTTCTGCGTCTGGGTCAACCAAGTCTAGCCAGTAGTCGTCCTGTTGGGCGAACTTTTCAAACGCAAAGGCCGCGCCACTGCACACGTAAGCGCCACCACTGGTTTCATAGCCGACACGATTGACGGCGCTCGCATTGATCGCAGTCGCTCGCGGGCTTGAGACCGTCGTCGGAATGGTGTTCGGTACGTCCACGCTTGCATACCATCCCGTACCAGTAGGGCTTGAGCAATCCGCAGCCGTTCCGATTGAGTTGGTTGCGTTACGGGTCTGGAACGACGAGTAGGTGTCCGAGCGTGACTCCGCCTCAAACTTCATCGGCAGCATAACGCGCACGCGGTTCAACAGGTTGACTGCCGTCGCGAACTGATTCCAAACCTCCGCGCTCGTCAGCGTGTTCGGCCACGGACCAAAGCTCTGCGGAAGATCTGGGCGCGTGTCTTTGGTTCGCGTGTACGCTGTGGCCTCAGATGCCAGCGGGGAAATCCACTGTCCTTGGAACGCGTCGAAACATAAGTTGGCAAACGTGTAGTCATACCATGACGAAATCCCGGACGAGCATGCGTATTCTTCGGACGTTTTGCCGTCGATGTATCCCTCGCACATGGCGCGCAGGTATAGCTCGGCTTGCGTGAGCGTGTCGTGCAGTAGAGGCGTGTCTACGCTGTTCTGCGCGTCGTTGCCGTCCAGATACGGGACCGGCATGAGCTTGGTCATGACAATCGTCGGGAACACTGTCCCAAATGGATTGTCCGCCAGCGAGTCAACGCCTGAACCAACCGCGGAGTCACCCGGTTTGCCAGCGATTGCGTTTTGGCCGGTGTTTGTGAAAACCAGATACTCGCGGATGGCGTTTTCGGTCGACCTGTAAGCCTCGGCGCGCAGCGCGGTGACATCCCACGTGGTCACGTCGCGGTCAATGGAGGACACCGCATCATCGGAGTAATGCAGTCGGCCTTTGAGCGTGACCTTGACCACATCAACGCCGTTCTCGGTCAGTTCCTCGGCGCTCTCGACCTCGATGTCGGGTTCGTAGATGCGGCACGACTTGTAGCGGTCCACGTCGCCCACGGAGTTGTTCACGCCTTTGGCGTAGCGGTAGCCAGGTGCGCCTTCCGGGCTGAGACTTAGCGTCTGACCGTAATCGAAGTGCTGCTGCAGATCGGACGGGTATGTTGGATGGTAAAAATGGCAGCGGTCGGAAAACGTGTAGTAGTCCGAGAACGCGGACGGCTTCCAGATGCTGCTTTCGCTCGGGTGGTAGGCCTTGAACTGAAAGCCCATCATCCACTCGTTTGTGTATCCACGAGGCGGTGCCGTATGCGCGATCCCGCCCACGCCGTTGACTGGAGCGATCCCAGCGAACGTGTCGGCGCGGATGGTGTTCTGGCGAACAAACCACAGGACGCTTTTGCCGTCCTCGAGGGCGTACCCGATCAGCTGATTGCGCGAGAGGATGCGGACGCATTGGGACATCCGACGGAACGCGTCGTAGACCGCATTGGAATTGATGACCGCGTCCTCGAACGGCAGCCCAGGACCTGGCACAATGCAGCCATATGCCTTGTATCCGTCCCATATTTCCTTCGCCGCCTCCTCCTCCAGACCGCTTCCGTGGACGGTGCCGGTTTTTGCGGACGCGACGCGCAGGAGGATGTAAGCGTCCGAGGCGTTTGGCTTGTATGGGTACAGTTCTGTGGTCTGGACGGTCAGCGTCCCAGTGCCACCAACAAAGCGCAGGGGAGCCGCAAGGCGCGCTCTGATTGCCGTCGGTGTGACTGGACTAGGGATCCAATGAATTGCCTCCGCTACGCCGCTCACAGGCGCAGCGCTGACGGTTGCCAACACGTTGTTGGCGTCGTCTAGGATCTCGACCGTGACCGGATCCGCAACATTGTCGGCGCGGATGTAGACCGCATCCATGACGTACCCATTGGCGAATGCGTGGCCGGTGCCAGAGACGGTTCCGCTCGCCTGATCAGTGGTCCAATAAAACGTCGGGTACGTCGCCGTAATTTCGTTGCCGACCTGCTGCCCGCGGTTGGGCGCAAGACTGTACTGCCGCGTAAGGAACCGTTGGAAATCGAACGCGTTTTTGTTCCAGCCACGCTCACGCTGTGCTTCGGTGCCGCGGAAGTCCTTCGTGTACCGGTCAACGGCGCGGTCTAGTTGCCCGCCCACGTCGCGCTTGAGTGACCCACCTCCGGTGTACGGTCCCTCGATCCACTCCGTTCGTCGATAGTAGTCCGTGTCACCGTTGTTGAGCACGACCACGTAGAGGTCAGACAGCCGCAAGATGTAGCCGACGTGCGTGGGCTCCTCAGGACAAGATCCCGGATAGGTGACGACCGATCCGTCTACGAGAGACGTGAACTTGTACTCGTAGTTGACCGGCGTGAATCCGTCCGCCGGATCGCATGGTGTCGCGCCAATCTCGGGAATCGGCTGGAAGCCTCCGTAACTGTTGCCGTAGGGACTGCGCACGCTGTACGCAATCCGCATGTGTAGGCGCGCAGCATCGAGCGCAGGCGATGCAATGGCTCCAGTGTCCGGGTCGATCGCTCCGCGTTGCAGTTGCCCGAGCGTCCAATAGTCCGCGAGCGTCGCAGGCGCAGCGCCGTTTACCAGAAATGCGACCGTCTCGATCCGGTCCGTCTCGTTGTCGATGTCCGCGCTTTGGTTGCCGAAGACCAAAGCGCCGAGCGGATTCGAGACGTTGACGCCTTCAGGAGTGCCAGCGAACGAGGCAGGCCATTGCCCATCCTGCGGCTCCAAACTCTGGTACTGCTCAAAGAACTCGCCTTGGCTGGGAAACAGAAAGCCGCCGTCAGAGTTTCGGATCTGACGTGCGGCCTGAAACAGGTAGTACGGAATCCGGTAGGTAGCATCGCCGAGACCAGATCGGATGCGCGAGTTGAAGGCGTCAGCAAGCGATGCCAGCTGGCGCGAGGTTATCGCATCGCCTGGCTCAACCGTCTCCGCTCGCGTGAATGTGATCGGCATTCAATCAGGTCTCGCAGATCCAAAACTGAATCTGGCATGCAGCCGTGTTAGCC
>Ga0208147_1000320_pt1 | contig 17311 bp, 33 predicted proteins | sample DEB3_08_DNA_FD_184520 | JGI IMG/M metagenome (GOLD analysis project Ga0208147, IMG submission 184520) | Aqueous microbial communities from the Delaware River and Bay under freshwater to marine salinity gradient to study organic matter... | ecosystem: Environmental > Aquatic > Marine > Coastal ... | reverse complement strand
ATTATGCAAGACAATACCTACATTTCCGCGATATATGCTATCGATGACACCGGCAATTACGGTTCCACCACTCTTAAACGCCATACCACTTCGATCTGCTACTCTACCATAATAACCTGTAGGGATTTCCATGGCGATATCGGTCTTGATTAAAGCACGATGCCCCGGCTGAATTGTGACGCTTTCTGCGGCATAGAGATCGTATCCGGCATTTCCAGATTCCTTACTTGGAACTTTAGCGTTTTCTGATAGTTTCTTGAATTTAATAATCATAGTTTGATAGTAGTTGTTTTTACTCTGTTTGTCAATTAAATCTTATTATTGATTGAGATTGAGTTTTCGGAGATTATTATTTCTGGTGCTCGACTGCCAGATCTCTTTTCGAGCCAAAATTTAATTGCGTTAGAAATTTTTTCGTATTCAAAATAACACATCTCACAAATCTCTCCAGAAAAATCTACAAAATTTTGTCTATAACCCCAACCGCCAATAGAGTAACCAAGAACTATACAGGCTCCATTAATGTTTTTTACGCTTTGGTTATCACATTCAACTGTAGTATGGCAGATATCGCAAAAGGATATAGATTTCTTCATAATTAGTAACGACGTGTGTAGCCACACAACTTACACCTAAAATTGTGTGTTCCAGGAATATCTTCTAAGGCACTACTCTCCACTAATCCAGGCCATCCAATTCGTTCGACGAGTGTAAGCCAATTCAAAATAACAAAAGGGATTTTCCTTAAGTAATTCTGTGTGGATTTTAATTAGTTTCTTTAGATTCTTCATTGTTTTGTATAACTAATGCTAGTGTGTAACATAAGACAGTGAATGTCAACAAAAAAGTAAAACACACAACCGAAGTAACAAATTGTTTTTCGGCTAACTGGCTTACCAAAGCGGCTTGGCCAATACAGGGATAACAATACGCTTTTAATGCTATATGTAGTGGGATTTGCGGGTTGTATTTAAATATAATCATGAGTCTTGATTGTATACCGCTTCACGGGCAGTTGTCGTATCAATTTTGGTTCGACCTAAGCCGCCAAAACTATTAACTTCTGGAAACCATTTACGCAAGCGAGAGATTGTAGCTTTATCGGAACGGCCAACCAATTCCCACCTCAATTCTTTTCCGTTTGCAGTCGGAACTATTTTGTATGAATGGACTCGGTATGGTGTTTGCCAGCGCCAAGATCCTTGTTTTTGCCTAACTATTCTTTGTGTTATCATGAGTTCTTTCCTCTCGGTAGTAATTTCTCCGCTTCGCAATAAATACAAAACGTATGGAATTCTGTATCTTCAGTTATATGGTTATCATCATCTCTAACTTTAGCAACAAACGTTTCAAGCTCCGCAATACGTTCCTCCATTCGTTTGATGGTTTCCTCGTTTAAGAGATTAATTACCGGAATAGTGTCTTTAGACCATTTTGTCATTTTTTTTTATTAATAAAAGTTTCTTTGCCCGACATCCAATACAGTTAGAATCACAGTAAATCGAGTGATTTTTAACAGCGCCAAACAAACCTGCTATATCTTTCACAAACTCTTCAAGTTCAGTAATTCGTTTTAGTTGATCAACGTAAACATCATTAGATTCTCGCATTTCCTTTTTATGGAGTTTTAACTTTTTTCGTAATTCCTCATTTTCGGCGTTCACATGATCTAACATAATACGAATTCCGTCAATTAAAGATTTTGTTGTTAGGTCGATTTCAACAATCATTTATACCTCCAAACATTCCACAACCTTTTCCTCAACAACTTCTGTATACGCTGGCTTCCATTCGGTTTCGTGAGGCCAGCGCCATGCAACGATCCGCTCAAGCACCACATAGGAAGCTGAATGACTCCAACCACACCAAATTTGGTCCGCCCCCACATTAACAAACAGAATAATACCCATTCCGTCTATGTCCGTTTTCACCTCCATCCCTCTTTTGTAATACTCGATTGGTAACGGTGTGCGTTTTGGGGTTTTATCAATTCGGACGGCGCGGAAATCGTAAACTTCCCATTTCCAAGTCGGATCTAAGCCTAGAGACCACGCAAGCCCTCCCTTGTAACGGAACTGAATTATCCACCCCTCCTGCCCGTGCTTGAGCATGATTTGCGCTCGTTGGTGTGATTGTTCTGGCGTCATAATATTTTTATTAATACTGATCTAGTTGCGCTACACCGCCGCCAACTCCGTCGTGCCAAAAAGGAACAACCGCGCAAACTAAATGCAAGCACTTAGCCTGACAAATTCCATCCTCGGATGTTCCAATAATCGGGACAAGCACAGTTTCTCCATCGTCATTTGTCCCACAAACTGGACACAAAGAATCTTCTGGAAAGTTTTCAAACGTTCGGAGTTTTTTCTTGGTTTGGCGGCTCATTGTTTGTAAGTTTTAAGAGTTTTTGTTTAATTACGTTTAGATTGTCGTGGAATTTTTGGATTTTGTCAAGTTGTAAATATGGTTCTTTTTTTACTAATTCTAAATCTCCTTCTGACCACTCAATCAAATTCAACAAAACGTCAAGCTCAGAACTCGATAGCTTGAGCTTTTTAGAGGTTTCTTTTTTTGTTTTCGGCGTCATAAAGTTTACAAAATTCAAGGAAAGACAATGATCCGTCAAAATCTAGGAAGGCTTGATATCTTTTTTGCCCCGCAGTTAACCTTTTGATTGGCGGCTTATTCTCATTAACAATCTTTCTTCCCAACTCTGTAACATAAAAATACTTAAGTTTGGCCGCCAAATGACTCAAATCCCTTGAATACATCAAACCTTCTTCTACTAATTCTAGAAGAATAGAATGATTATCGCAATCTTCTCCAGAAGAGTAGTAATTTCTGTGGTTTACGCCATACCCTTCTAAATCATAACCTAAAGAGTGGCGCAAAATTTGGAGTTTTTGCTTACTTATTTCTTTATTCAGGTTATTTAATGTCGCCATAATGCCCAAAACACTTTTTACCTACCCAAGTTCTATCATTGCAACCATCAACATTACAGCCGCCACTTATGGACATCTTTTTGCAACGTGGACATGCATAAAGAGTTTTGTTTATTTCGAATGGGTTTGGGGCTTGCAATGTATTCGTTATCTCTCCAGACCACCCACACCATCTTTCGGTGCAAACAACCCAATGGATACGAGGTGCATGTTCTGGCTCTTTAGGTAGTTTATTGATCCAGGAATCTAATGGACCAAACTCCTCAGAGAGGCAAAATACTTCAAAATTACTAACAGTATTCCCTTCACGCCAAACTTTCCCATCTTTGGTTGTTAAACCATCCAAGGTAATTGGATATGGCTCAAATTTTCCGTTTTTAATTGTTATTTGCATTACGTTTTTGTTGGTTTGCAGCATCCGTCACAGCCATGAATATTCAGGTAACTCTTTTCTATTTTAGTGTTATATGCGGCGTCATCTGGATCTGGATGGCCAACACCATGTTCACAGACTCTTTCCATAACACCTTTATCACTCCTCCAAACCATCAGCCAGTCCTTCATGTGGTGGTTGGACGGATTATGGATACAGCAATTTTGTCCGGCGCAAGATGTTGGGTTGTGAGTTTTGAGGCTACGTATAAGCTTTTTATTCCTCTGTTTGTTGTTAATCATATTTTTTAATCTTCCTCATCCTCGTTGGTAATTCCAGGATTTTGCAGCTTCAATGGTTACTGTGTGACCAGTGTTTTTAACATGTTTTTTTGCGGCATACTGAACTTTTTGCTCCGATGGCGTTTGTTTGGTAAATATACACGCTCCAAAATCGCACTCCTCGCATGTAGCTTGGTATACAATGAATCCATGATGGTGCGTTTTAACTTTTTGCATACTATCCTACTACCACAACCATATTTGGATACTTTTTACTACCAACATTCGCCACATACAAAAAATCAATCTCCTCATACTGTCCAACACCGTTAACAACTTTTTCGGTAAAGGATCTAACTTCTAAATCTCCAACAGATTCTTGCATTTGTTGGAGTTTTTGGATTAATTCCGAAATCTTCATGTTTTTTTAAAGTAAATTAAGGTATATTTAATCTTTGTTTGGCTACATTAAAATATTTTTCCTCTTTTTCTATGCCGATAAATTGACGGTTAAGATTTTTGGCGGCCAAACATGTAGTCCCACTTCCCATTGTATTATCCAGCACTAAATCCCCTTTATTTGTATAAGTTTTAATCAAATACTCAAATAGCTCTAGGGGTTTAATTGTTGGATGTAGTCCGCTAGTATCTGTGTTAAATTTTTGCCAGCTAGAGGGAACTCTCAATTCGCCCTGTTTTGTGGCTTCTCTACCCTCAAACTCTCTATAGTTTTCGGATTGACTCCTTTGGTTTAACTCGTATTTTACTCTATCTTTGCCAGAGCCAGTCCTTTCCTGCATCTGCTTATTATAAATCCATTTACCTTTAGAGAAAATTTGGATAGTTTCGTGTTCTTTAAATGGCTCTCTAACGGTATTGGCAAAATTTCCTCCACGATTTTTAATCCAAACCCACTCATGTCGCCACATCTCTATATTAGAGCATACAAGTTTAGATGTAAACGGTTGACTACAGGTAAACGCATAAATAGCGTTATCTTTACCAACTCTCAAATATTGTTGCCACAATTTATCAAGTGGAATCTCGGAATCCCATTTGTTTGATGTTATTCCGTATGGCAAATCTACTAAAACGAGTTGAACCGATTTACTTGGTATTTCCACCATCACATCTAAGCAGTCACCAAGATAGATATTATTAGGATTGATCATTTTTTTAAAAAAATTGGATATGGCAGGATTTTACCTGCAATGTTGCTTTGGCTCGGTTTCGCTAATGGACGCGAAGCTAGACCGACTCGCCCTTACGCGCCACGGGAGTCAACTACCTAGTTTTTTACGTTCAACCACATATCCAAAAGGTTGTATTTCTTTAGACGTTTTTATGTCCATTTGGAAAAATGAATAACAGCTTTGATTTGGCGCAAAATTTACAGACGCTAAATCCAACCGTTACTGGCTTATTATCGTGTATTCCGCGCAAGTTGTCAAGAAATGTTTCGTATCGATGGAGTCCAAAAAAACACTTAATTTTATTCATCAGCCCTCTTCCTCTTCTTCTTCCATTGAATCCACTCTCTCCAACTCAAAAGTCTCACCAAAATCTGCCGATTTCAGTAAATCAATAAAGTCGTAAACCTCGTCTTTTGATGACAGATTGAAGTGTTGTTCGTCGTTGCTTGATGTTAGCTTGATGTATTTAGCCATGTTTTGTGTAGTTAGTTTGATTAAGAGTCTTATAAGTCGGATTTATTTGATGAAAGTAGTTCTGGATTACTGTAAATATTACCTATAACCTTCATAATACTAAAAGTCGGCGCTACGTCAAGACTCGACACATTAAAAAACCAATTAGGCGCAATCTGTTTTAGTCTGTAATAGCGATTCCAGTATATTTCATACAATCCATAATGATTTCTTTCTGCGTTTTCAGCATGATCGTTTGCCGCCGTATGAAGCTCTACTAAGTCGCCATCATATATTTCGACGCCGTTAATGTCGTTTACTCCAATGTATTGCTAAACCACAAACCTCTCTGGATTACACAAATAATACGTTAAGTTATACAAATTTGCTTCGCCAATAATTTCCTCACCGCCTTCTTCTACAAGATGGTAATAATATGGTGCGTATTGCTGTAGAAAGGTTTTATTTCTCTTGTCCAAAACTCTAAATTTTAGTTCTCTATTCATTTTTTTAACAATTCGGGATTATCGTAAATATTTCCAATTACTTCTATTCTGTGTGACGGTTTGTTAAACTCTTCGATGTCATCATATCTGATATGACTGTAATCCACAAGATATTTTGCGCCGAATGTATCCCAATAGACAAGTCCGGTTAAAAACTCACCTTCTACAAATTTGTACTCAATTTCTATATCGTTGTTAATAAATGGTTTAGTGAAATATCTTTGAATTATAACTATATCCCCATTATATACTTCGCCGCCATTTTTATCTTTTATTCCCGTATATTGCAATGCCACACAATCATTTATTTCAGAAATCGGAATTCCTTTTAAGAATCCACCTAAAAGTATCATTTCGCCAAACAACGAAACTTCTTCGCCGGGGCCGTGAATCCATGTCTGCTTTTTCTTGTTCCAAATTCGGAATTTAATTTCTCGATTCATTATGTGATAAATATTTTCTATACATTTCTCTTGCTTCTCGTTTTCCCCAACCAGCCCATTCGGGGCCTCTTTTATGTTTTCCGTGCCAATGATGAAAGTGCTGCACGTTTCCGTTTATAAGGACTGCAACTAGAAAACTTCGACGGCTTTAGCCTAGACGTAATTCATCAAGCACCACCATCCACTCTTCATTTTTTGGCGGCTTAATAGGCGGCTCAAGAATACTTGGCGCTACACTAACAGCCACAACGCCATTAAGTAATTTAGAGGTAAACTTTCTTCTGTTCATGACTATCTCCCAATCCACTTCTTCAATTTTTTTAAAACACTTTCGGATCGAACAGACGGTTTGCCCGCCAACTTATCCATTCTGCGCCAAACCTCTTTGCGGTGCTCAATGCGTTTCATGATTTATGTTCTAGAGTGTTTATTGCAATCATCGCCATCTTGCATACGAGCACTCATCATATCACATATATGTAATAGCCATGCTGATTTAGTGTCAGGAATAACCGGACTGCCCCATGCTCGTTGACCATGATGCGCTAATATATTGTGTGTTACTTTATCTACATATGGTTTATATCTTGGGTATGTATAACATGCGGCATTCCATTCGATTACGCTTCTAGTGATATGATGTATTTTATATTTATGGTCGGTAGATATCCACTCATCTGAGGGGTTCCACGCATCTACGGGTCCACTGGATTTTTGAGCATAATCCCACATTTTTCCTACATCATGGAATAATGCACTTAAGTATAATTCCACTGGATCTAATTGAGTTAGAGATAGAATTTCTCTATTTTTAAGACACAATTCAACAACTTCGCAAGTATGTATTGCCAACCCTCCTTTACCATAATGATGTTGGTCATGTTTACCTGCGCCTGACCAGATTGCAAATGATGGATTGTTTATGACGATTGATGCAATATCGGTTACGTTTAATGTATCTGCGAAAGCGGTTAATTTTTTAAGTGGCATAATGTAAATCGGTCTTGCTTAGATTTTCTTGGCTTATGTTAGTGCTTTTTTAAGTTTCTGTCAACAATTTCTTTAATTTTACTGTTGAGTTTTACTACGATGGCGGCGTTCCAGAGTTCGCGGCAGAGTTCTTCGGTTTTTGTGTGGAATGTAGAGATATCACAATTTCTGCATTTGTAAGAGTAGACTTTTTGCTTGCAGGTTTTGGGGGCATCGAGACTTACTGATCTAGACAGAAGTTTTGGTTGGTTATTGCAGATGCAGTTTAGAGGTTTTGGGTATAGCATACTAAAAATTATTGAATAGCGTGACATGGGCAACCCTCATAGTACCTAACCTCAACAGTATCGGTTTCGAGCTTTTTGTCAAGCGGCTCCCTGCTGCTTTCTAAAATTTTACCATCTGGATCTAGACGGACATAATAATACATTGGCCATTTTGCGCCGCAAACCCAATATTCTTGGCCCTTTTTGTTTTTTTCGCCTGGAAATCGACCATATCCGCACAAAAGTCGCCCAGCGAATCCCTTTTCCTTAGTAGGGAATCCTTTTTCATACGCCATATCTCTCTTGCCATCTTCTTCTGTGAGGTTATCGAGATAGCTGTAAAGACTCTTAAGATACTCTTCAAAGCCATTTAACTCTTCATCGGTAAATGAATAATCAGAAATAGGGTTTTCTGGAAAGCGCAAATATATAAACCTTACAATACTATCTGCGTTAAGAACTCTTTTAACCCAAAGCGCATAAGTAAGAGCTTGTAATGAATGATCTCCGACCTTACTCGAACTCTTATAGTCGTATGAAAAGTATTTTCTATTACTTTCTTTAGCAATTTTATCGATAAAACCAAGTAGTTTATAGCTCGGATCATCAATAGTTATCTCTAATTCACCTTTCTCCAACTGTTTGCCTTCGCAAAAAAAGTCTGTTTTCAATCCAAGAACAATCATTTCATCCATTAACTTTAGATTATTCTCGCCCTTATTGTCAAACTCTGTTAATCCATCTCGCTTTAAGTAATACTTCACTAGGCGCAAAACCGCTGGACTTCCATAGATACTTCCAGCCTCTAATATAGAATCGTAATGTTTTCTATGGCTTGGTTTAAGAAGAAACTCAAAAATGGAGTGGCAGGCGGTACCGCGTTTTTGGCCCGAGTTACCATCTTCTGGCAACTTTAAATGATATTTTGTCCAGTATAGATAACTACACGATAAAAACGTCTTAATTCTCGACGCGCTTAGTTTTAAAACTTTTGACATATTAAATTTGGTAACTTAAACTATTTAAACAATCTTCCTTCGTTCTCCAAAATTGACTTCCAGCAAATGGGTTATCGCTCCACGGTAAAAATCCATAACTCGTTAAAATCTCTCCTGTATTTTTATCATACATGCCGCCTTTTAAATGAGTAATATCATATTCCACAACTCCGCCGCCGCCTTTTGGATTAAAAGTATAAACAAGGTTACATTCTAATTTCTTAAAAATTTTTGACATACCTTTTCTTTACCAAATTTAATCAACTCTTCATTAAAATCATTACTTTCCGGCAGCACAATCCTAATATCTCCAAAATATCCAGACAAATTATTTTTCAGTTTCTCCGCCGCATTATTTCCAGCAAGATTAACCTTATCATTGTTGAAAGCAATCGTCAAGCTTTTAATACCAAGCCTAGCTAGATTCATTATTTGGAAGGCTGAAAGATTTAACCCAAACGTAACAAACGCATTACGAACACCAGCTTCATACAGCGCCAAACAATCAAAAATCGACTCAACAAGAACTACTGACTGCTTTTTCTGTATTTCATGGCTATTAACATACAACGGAAACAAAAAGAATTTCTTGCGGCCAATATTCTTCCACTTCATATCCGTTTTAAACAAAGCTCTGCCAGCAAATCCAACAACTTTCGCGCTATTTATAATTGGAAAGACAAACCTATTAGCTAACTTTCCGGTATCCATCACTCCGCACCTAAAATTACTTAAAGTCTCTTGTGAAATGCCTCTACTTAACGGATAGGTGAAGTCTTGCTTTAGTAGTTTTAAGTATTCTTTTGGATAACTACTTGGTTGGTTGATAGGTTCGGCGGCTACTTTTGGTAGAGGGACGAATTGTTTGTTTTTAAGATACTTGCTTGGATCGCAGCCTGTTGTAAGACCAATTAATTTGTTGAAGTTTCCGGTTTCATTTGTAACGAAATCGATAAAGGAACCATCTTGAAAAACCTTTAATGAAGTAGGGTTATCTCCGTTACGGTATAAAGACGCGGCCCTCCAGCCATTACCTTCAGGCCGCAATCTATAACCTAATTCTTGAAGAATTTCTTGGACTTCGGGCATATTTTACATGAGATTGAATAAATCCCATACTCTATCATTAACTTTTTCCATTTTGGTAGTCAATTCTTCAAGTTCGCTGGAGAGTTTTTCGTTCTTTTCCTCCAATTCTTTAATATAAGAATTTTGCTCTTGAATCGTCTCATTTAGTCGCTCGATTTCAATTCCCGACTCTAAATCAAAGCTCATATTACTCCTTTTTCCATTTAATTACCATTACTTCAACAGGCTTAACTTTATAAATATCATCCCAATAAAGCTCAGAACCATTACAAGACTGGTAATAACCTGGAACCTCATAAAATCCAAGACTTTCACCATTCTTAAATAGCTCAAAAACAATAAAATGCTCTTCGCCGCTGCCTTCATGCCCGCCAAAAACTTCCTTCATTAATATAGAGAAGTCTTGGTTTACATTATACTTTTCACTTGTAACGGAACCGTATCTCAAATCGTTTTCGTTGACACAAGTTTTGATTTCATTAACTAGTTGTTTATCGAGTTTTTTCATAGTTTTTGTAGTTTGTTTTGGTTTTCCGCTAGTTCAAATTTGTTTAAGAACGTCTCCATATTACTGTAATAATAGAGATTGTCAAACTCAAAATGCACAAACTCTCTCATCCAACCAGAAGACATAGTTGTGGCCATTTTTTTTAGAGCTTGACTAAAGGCTAATCGCTTGCTGTAACAAAAATCGTTTGGGATTAAAAACCTCTCTAATGCCGTAACCCAGGTTTCCTCCAAAACCAAAAGGAGCTTATCTTCAAGAGTTAAAGCTTCGAATTTTTCTTTCGAACAAGCCACGCTGTTAGATTTTGGATCTTTTAGGATTTGAGTGTAGAGAGGTTTGTCGTAAATCGCGATAGCCTCATGGATAGAATCATGAACATACTTTCTTTTTACAGCATCTTCAAAAAAAGTCTTAGAGTCTTTGCCAGCTAGTCCGGCGTGTTTCTTGCCATGGATTTTGGTCCAATCCTTCACTAAGGATCTATACAAATTCACATCAACTTCACAACCACGCTTTTTAAGAAAAAGAATGTCGTCTCTTGTTTTTAACCAATGAATGTCCCAACCGAGATGACTGAGTTTTACTGTAAAAAGGAAATTGGCGTCAACGTATTCAGAGTCTTTGTTGTTATCCAGTATGTATTGGAAGGATGGAGCCCAATAATGCTGTTCTTTTTCCGTCATTACGTTTTCCAAGGAGATATAATCGATATCTTTTGGATTACGGAAGTTTGGAAACCAGCGTTTGGCCGCCGAACTACCAAAGATTAGTTTGCGAGGCATTTTAACAGAGATTAGTTATTCCACCACACTTAATACACTCAAACGTCTCAACATCTTGAAGCGTTTCTTTGCCACAATATTCACAAAACCTCATGTTGTGTATAGCATTGGGTCTCTTCTTACTTTTCCAATTGATATTGGAGTAGTTGTCTTTAAACTGCTTGGAAAAACAGTTCCTTGGCCGCGAACCTTTACCATTCATACACTTTTATAGTTTAACTTAATTAAATCTTTTATTAGTTTGGTTGTCGAGAATTCTTTAACAAATGGAATAAACTTTACACTTGCATTACATCTATCTAAAACATCCTTCTCATCCTTATTAAGCGTTTCAATAGAATAATCTCCACCCTTCACATAAATATCTGGCATAGCGATCTCAATAAATTTTGCGGCGCTTTCATCATCAAAGATTACTACATAATCAATAAAATCTAATACTGCAAGCATCTCAGCTCTATAATTTTCATCATATGGAACGCGAAGTCTGCCTTTATATTGAATAATGCTTGAATCAGAATTTACTCCAACAATTAAAGACACACCTAATTCACTAGCTTCTTTTAAGTATTTGATATGCCCTAAATGAAGTAACTCAAAACATCCATTTGTTACAACAACTCTTCCAGGCAATCTTTCGCGAACAAAATCTAATTCGTTAAGGTGTATGATTTTTTTATACATAAATAACATCAATTAAGCACTATTTATTTGCAGAACTACTAGTTCCGATGCCAGAAACAACTGTCTCTGTAATCTTGCCATCGTCGGCTGTATAACGCTTGATAATACGTTTGGCGCTTTTTGTAGGGCTTTTGTCCTGTTTTTCGGCCAAGACAATATCTTCCTGGACCTGTTTTAAAGTTCTTGGATGGTTGTATTCCGTAATAGATGTCCACCTTCCAATCATTGCTGGAAAGGTTTGAGCGACGTAGGTGATTTTGGGCATATTATTTTGTATTTTAACTCTTACTTTTTTTTAAAAGCTCCCCCTTCTCTTTTATCAAATTATCGATCTCGATATCTATTTGATTTACACGACTATTAATGAGTTTCAAAACATCCACATGATCTTTCAATGTAAGTTCAAGACATTCCTTTAACAATTTAAAGTCTTCATGTTGCACTTCCCAACCGTAAGTAGTGGATAATTTATTACAAACAGTCCTAGACACTTCGGATGTCCAATCCTTAAGTATTTTATCAGTTATACTCATATTTGTTTTTATAGTTATTTCTCCGTTTTGCGAGGGATTAATAAACCATATTCGTTATTTTCGGCTACTCTAAATACCCCACAATATCCATTACTCATCGTATAAAGATAATTACTAAGCGCATCTAAAAACTGATCTGTATCTTTAGGTTCTACAAAAGAAGATCCAAATGATGTATTGTCGCTATTCACAATAAACACTAAATGATTTTTTGTTAAATTTTTAAGGTCTCCACTTATGATTTTACTTTTTTCTATAGCTAAGGCTTTAGAGCCCGACATCTCGTCTGTATTGATTCTGCCACCATCCGCTAAATTAATTTCCATAATTTACTTTAATCTTTCTTAACATCTTTGTCAACATCTTCCTTATCTTTCTCTTTAACATCCGAAACCTTATCAAAAACCTTAACCTCCTGGATGGAAATAAGATTAGCGTTCACAATATCATCTCCTGATCTTTGGCCGCGAACTACGACAACATCATCTTCTTTGGCCAATCGCCCCCAATTCAACTCACGATGCGCCGCAATCCCATCATTCCTCTCATTGCTATACAGAAAACAGGTAATCTCTCCGGTCTCATCCTTAACTACCACTCTAAAGAACGGCATGTTTGCTTTTTTGGTTAGACCTTCGGCGGCGAACTTGACGGTTCCAACAAAATGCACATTTGTTTTCGGTAAATGACTTTTTACTACTTCGATAGTCTCTAAGTCGTCAGCCATTTCTCGATAAACGTCTTGTAGAGTATGAGAATAGGAGAAACCGAGAAGTCGGCGCTCCATTTCATAAACTGTATACATTTCGTGACTGCTGTTGTTTTTGTAGATCTTCAAATAAGGGTCTAACTTCTTGAGTAGAGTTTGGCGGCGGCTATCCTTAATTATTTGCTTGCCGTTGTCGTCTTTAATAGAGCGGTTCAGTTCTTTAACTATCTTGAATAAGTCGTATGAGAACTCTTGGCCGCGCTTTAAGCATTCGGTTTTTTCTTTGTCTGTTAATAGATTCCAGGCGTGAGCTTCTAAGACTGTTTTCGTTCGATTTTCTGTCAGGAATTCGTCCAAACATCCTACATAAATAAGATTACCTAATACACCAATCGATACTCCAGACTCTTTGGCCGCCAAGAATATTTCAAACTTGTTTTGGAAGTTTCTCCTAAAACCACTGATTTTAGACATCGCGGCATCGCTTAAACCTTTAATATGAGACAAACCAAAGTAAATCTTTCCATCTTTAAAACAGAAGTTATCTTCGGAATGGATTAGGCTTGGGCCTTTTATTTCTATTCCATAATGAGGAGCTTCCGAGGCGATTCTGTTTACGTCCTCCGTTTCTTTAGCCATTTCGAGACAGGTAAGGAAGAATTCTTTTGGATAATTGGTCTTTAAAAGGGCGCAAGATGCTGTAATTTCACTATAAGCCAGACTATGGGAGTTGCTACTTACAATACCTTCGCAGATAAAATTATGATCTGGATGATCTATTTCTAGATCAATGGATTTCTGGACACCAAATGGTTTGATAGAAAGAATTTTTTGATACTTTATAGGTTTCATAAATTAAAGGTGTAATCCATATTAAATGAATAACATAATGGACTTAATTGGTCAAGAGAGAGAATTAATACTATGCAATAAATCTACTTTAAAAGTTTTTGATTTATCTATCTTTAAATCTATGTCAGAGTTAAGATCTTTTTTAAATAAAAAGAGTGGCATATATCTATGGTACAATTTGGTTAGTCATAGGATTTATATAGGAAGTAGCATAAATTTATGGCATAGATTTTTATCTTATAAAAACGCTTTTTTTTATGGCAAAACAATTAGATTTAATGATAAATTTCTAAACTCTATCAAAAAACATGGAAGCAATAATTTTAAATTTTTTATCATAGAAATGTTTGATGGAACTATGGTAGATTTGAGAAAATTAGAAGAACTTTATATCAATAAGTTTGAAACCTATAAAAGGAATGGTTATAATGTGGCTAGACACTGTTTAGTATATGTTCGTCCAAATCTTACCGATGAAATAAGAAAGATTATTTCTGAATCTAATACTGGAGAAAATTCAAGTAACGCAATTCTTGATAATTTAAAAGTAATAGATATAAAAGAGAAGCTATGTAAGGGGGTTAAATTAAAACATTTAGCTAAAGAATTTAACGTTTCTACTACAGTTATCAGCAATATTAAGAGAGGACTTACTTGGTCGCATATTAAGGTTTCAGACGAATTAGAGTTAAAACTTAAGGAGTTAGTTGAAAAGGATAAGAGATTGAATTTAAGCGAAGACGTTGTTAGAAGTATAAAAAGAGAGGTTTTAGCTGGCGGTAAAATGAAAGAAATAGCAAAAAAATATGGCGTTGGGTATACTTGCGTAACTGGATTAAAATATGGATGTTTTTATAAAGATATTACTCCATAGCAACTCTATACCCATTTGCCACAATCTCTTTTAAGGTTTTCATACCAACTTTTTCGCATAATAGTTTATGATCCATTGATATACGTATGGATTTACCGCACTTAAACGAAACGTCATAAAGTAATTGGTCGCTTTTATATACATTTTTTACAACTACATAATGCTTCTTTTTATTAGCAACGTCAAGAGCCTCTATTTCGTCTCCAGGAATAACATTTTTAATTTCCGTAATACCAAGCCTTTTAATAGTCACTTTATCGTTTTCAAAGTTGCACTTATTAAACGAGTACGAAGCCGACATATTTAATACATCCCAAACTATCTTTCCAACCTCCTCTGGTATATTGTTCTCCTTAACCTTATCCTTAATCTTTTTCTCCCATTCTAATACCTCTTCCCGTTTCTTCTTCCCGATTACCCTCCTCGCTATCTCTGATTCCTCTAGAGAGAAACCAATTTTATTTAGCGCCCGAAGTAGAGATTCCTGATAAATAACGAAGCCTCTAGAGTCCTGAAGAACGTCGTCGAAAAATGGATGCAAGGATTCCACAACACCTTCATTAACCGCTTTGCTATAACCAGAAGCAAACTGTAATGCTCCAGGTCTAGCGATAGCAAGAACGGCACTTAAATCGTTGATGTTTTGTGGCTTAATTTGTTTGGCTGTATTCAAGCCGCATCCGTCGCTAATCTGAAACAGTCCGTATGGATACTTTAGATCCTTGAACGTCTCGTAAATACTAGGATGATTAACGTCAATGTCGTTTGGTTTAATACCAATTTTCTTGCAGCATTCCGAGATCAATGTCACGCACTCCAACCCCAACAAATCAACCTTAATACAGAGATTGAGAGTATCGGACATGTCATAAGCCGTAATTTCTTCCTTGTCTTTTGTGAATTGAGTTGGAATGGAGCCAAAAAGCGGCTCGCTATTTATAATCCAAGCAGAAGCATGAGATCCGGTATGCTTAATCAGTCCTTCTAACTTTTTGCAAACTCTCAAAACCTCTGGATACTTATCCATAAATTCCTTAAACGGAATACTCTCCTCTAAGGTTTGTTCGACTGAATGGACCTTTCCAAACTCAGACTGAATCATGTCCGAAACAAGCTTTGCATCCTTTTCTTGAAAGTTATCGATCATTGTTTTAGCTACCTCTTTTACCAAAACCTTAGTGGTAAACGTGCTAACCGTAAGAATCTTACAAACATGACCAAGATACTTATTCTCAAGATACTCCACAACCTTATCTCGCTGATTGTGAGCAATATCCAAATCGATATCCATCAAGAGAGAACCATCATAATACTTCACTCCGTCGTATTCCTTGAACTTGGCCCTCGTCTTCGACAAAAACCTCTCAAAATACAGATGGTTTTTTAGCGAATCCACCTCCGTCACACCAATAAGATACAGAACTAGAGATCCGGCGCAAGATCCACGTCCACGACCTGTGGCGATGCCGTTTTCGCGGCAATACCTTACGATGTCCCAAGTAATCAAAAGATACTGAGAGAAACCTAATTCGTCCAATACTTTTAGTTCATACTTAAGTCTTTCAATGTATTTCTTGTATTCTGGATTAGTTTTGCTAATACCTCTAGCGGCCAAACCTTCAAAAGATAAGGCATACAAAAAGGCGGCATGATTACAGTCGTCATCTAGATTTAGACGATCTTTGTCTGCTTGGTCAATAGTAAACTCTGGCAGTTTGACGCCACGATCAATGCTTGGAATTTGGTAGTCTTGGAAAATCATTGTTTTTGCGAGGTAATGATATCTACAACAGGAAATAGTTTAGCAATAGTTTCTACTTCAACTGATTCGTCGGCCAAATCGAGCTTGATATAATCCAATACTTGATGAATGGTTTCGGCGACAATAAATTCATTAATGGACTTTTGGTTATTATCATGCGGCACTAATTTAGTGATTTGCCAAGTGTATCTAGTTGGGTGCATATTAGATGTCTATGGTGTTAATTAATTTTAAAAACAGCAACCTATTAAGGTTTATGTCGTATTTTCCATCGTGCAACATATTCTTATCGAATTCAATTCCCATTTCCTTACACATCGTAGATAGACTTGTCTTTAGACCTTTTTGAATAATAGAACCAATTCCATATTGCCACGCCAATAAGTTTGAATGGTCCGGTGGGTTTTGTAATTTGTAAGATTTGGACAAAATGTTTGTATCGATAACTCTAGGAAGATACGAATAATCTTTTGATAACCCAAGGTTTTTCCTAAAAAGTTGATGGATATAAATATCAAAATTTAGAACATTATGCCCAACAAGCAAGTATTCCTCATCAAACACATACCTTTCGAAAACACCTAAACATTCCTTGGCGTCCGAAGATCGGCGTTTGTAGTCATTGTAGTTAAAACGAGTGATTTCTGCGGCACCTTTACCCATCTTCAAGTTTGGCCAAAAAGGAAATAAATCATACTCTTCAACAATATTCACTCCTTCACAAACCGAAAACGACAACTGCCAAGGATCATTGTCCTGTAATAGGTTGAGGTTACAAGTTTCAAAGTCGAAAATGATGTATTTGAGGTTTTTTTTAAAACGTAGTAGGTGGTTATCCATGATATTGATTAGTATGGAACGTATTCTTTACAAACTATACAGTATTTAGAGTTATCGTCAATAGCCAAACCGCACATTCTACAAACATTAAACACAATGTCTGGATCAGGTTCGCCATTTTTTTTGGCTGTGCAGTCTGGGCCACACGTAACCACAGCTTTATTTATATTTTTGACTTTAGCGCCGCAAATAATACATTTTCTCATTGCTCTAGCTCAAACATTTCTTGA